>ENA-OPEC01000692-OPEC01000692.1-human-gut-metagenome-genome-assembly--contig:-NODE-692-length-27713-cov-7.968400_pt1 | contig 27713 bp, 57 predicted proteins | sample MGYA00241622_ERZ501507 | MGnify/ENA primary metagenome ERZ501507 (study PRJEB25962, sample SAMEA2042582) | human gut metagenome | biome: human gut; feature: human-associated habitat; material: faeces... | reverse complement strand
ATCCTTGCGTCAATAATATATTTTCCGTCTTTACATTGAATATCTATCATTTACTTATTCTCCTTATCTGAATAATCGTATCGCCAACTTACAATATCCACATCACTTCTATATCCATCACACCCATCTGCATCAAATATAAATTCATAATATGTGTGTCCCATCCACTGATGATATTTGTATTCTGTTCCATTTTTATCTTTTACAATTATCCATTTTCTCTCTTCTGGATAATCGTCTCTGTTGTGCCATACGTGGTTATCTGCTTCTAAGCCTAACCATTTACCATTTTTATATCGAATACCTGTAATTTCATATTCCTTATCATCTATAAATACAACTGCTTTTGTATGGTTAAGAATGTAAATTGGCTGTTTAATAATTTTCTTCCACAAATGATATAAATTCATCTACACACCTCCTAAATTTTTCACAAGAAATTCCGCTTTCTTTCGGTTTTAATTTTTATACAATATATAGTATTTGTTATAATTGCTTAATACTATATATTGTATATATCATTTTATTTTCAACTACCTATTGTATTATTCTCCACTTTATTTTCTAACCACATATAAATAACTAAATCCACCAGCATTACCTACAGGCTGTGCTAACAAACACATTGCTACATGGTCTGAATCATATACCCTATTACCTTGACGAAATTGCTTTCCAAAATTTATTTCACCGATACCACCAACTAACTGTGGTTGATCACCACAAGCAGAACTTAATCCGCTTGTGGGTTTGTAAAATTTCCAGAGTTAATTCCTTCATATAATCTGTTTAATGCTATCTCAAATGCACCAATCCCAGAGAAAAAACTACTTAATCTCAAATCATCAAAAAGATATGGCATAGCCTTATACAATTCAACCAATATGTAATATAAAACATCTACTACAATGGAATTCCCTGCCTGCTTGTACAACTGACTGTTGCTTACCATCTTCTCAGCAGCTTCAAAATTCTCATCTGAGAACCCCATAAGTCTGAAACATTCCTTTGGAGTAAGCTTTCTAATTGCAATACCATTTGTTACACCTGTAGCACCCATACTTCCTTCTCTTTGATAATTAGCGAGAGATGTTTTGTAATACTGTGCTTTTAAAGTTCTACAAGTTCCATCTGGCATTGGATTTATTGAGGTTACAATCTTATTACCCTCTCCTTTATTTGTTGTTAGCGTTGGTGCTAATCCATTCTCGTCAAATACATTACCATTCATGCCTTTACCAGATGGATTTACATTTCCTAATTGAATAATTTTAGGTTCATGGCTACCACCACCGCACGTATTTAACGTTGGACTACAACCATCTGTACTGTAGATTCTTCCTACTTGTGGATTCTTCCAATTTCCTTCACATTTGGAAATATTACCAACCTGTTTCACTACATTGTCATTTACAAGTCTTGGATCTTTATAATCTCTTGCTGTTAAAGTAGGACAAAAATCATTGTATTCTCTTGATTTTCCCTCTCTTTTTACCTGGCAAGCATCATATAATAGAGCATCCTTATTATTCAGATTTGTTAAAAATCTCTGCACTTTATCATTTGAGATGTAGAATTTTTCATCTACTTCATCATCCAAAATATCTTTTAATCTCATTCCATTATCAAATGGTTCAGGATATGTAAACTTACCGTTATCCAATTCTTTCTTAATAAAAATCAGATACACACGCTCTCTATTCTGAGGAATACCATAATCTTTTGCATTGAGGACTTTCCAGTACACATTGTATCCATACTCGTCCAACTCATCTGTGAACATCTTGAATGTATCTTTAAACTGCTTTCCTACAATATTCTTTACATTCTCGTACATACCGAAATTCGGTTTATTTGCTCTGATAACTCTCAGATACTCTACTAAAAGAGATGAACGAGTCTTCTCAATATTGTTACTTCCGCAGCATGGACACTTATCTCTTTCTGACCAATGAACTGTCAGTGGGTTATACTCATGTCCACAATCTTTACAAGTCCATACAGAGCCTTTCTGTTTACCAGCGACCGAAAAATCTTGGCAGGGCGATCCTCCGCAAATCATGTTAAATGGTTCAAGTTTTGTTTCATCAACCTTAGTAATATCACCAAGATTTTTACTTTCGTTCTCATTATGAATAGCACAATAAGAACTTGTTGCATATTTATCAAACTCACAGAAGTTCACTAACTTCCAGTTCTTCTCACAATAATTATTTTTTTCCTATGGTTTTAGCAGACGTGTTAATTCCATAGGATTTTACAACAAAATAATTAAGAAGAAAGGATTTAACAGTAAATTCTAGGATAAATGATTGCGCAATCTCTGTAGATTAAAGGATTTTGACAGAGAATAAAGAAAAAAATATTTCTTGTTACTTTTATTTGTTTTGGAAATACTTGAACGAATGTCCAAGTTAAGAAAATTTTCTATACTATATTATTCTCTACTCTGCTTCATTTCTCTTACAATCTCTTTAACAATATTTTGTAAGTGTTCAATGTTATTTTTTCCAATTGGAGCTGCTGTTGTGAAAATACGTTTTGCAAATTCATCAATAGTTTCATCTCTGACTGATTTTTCAAAATTTTCAATAGGTATCATACTATCAGCATCTATGTAAATACTATTACATTCACTTGTTATCATAGAAGCTATTATCATGCCCTGAATTATGGCTGACCTACATTTCTGATCGTTTAAAAATATTGTATTCTCAATCATCTTGTCTAGCTTATCAGATAATGCATAATTAAGAATTTTTTCTTGAAATTCATTTGCGTTTATTAATCTTGCACTCTGTTCATTCATTTTCTCTCACCTCCTACATATTACATATAATCAGCATATCTTCCAGTTTATAAATCTCATCTTTTAGAGATCTAATTCTAGTTCTAACCAATTTGTTAAATCCTTCTACGGCTTCCTCGTATGTATCAGCGAAAAATCTCGCATATATAGTTACACCATTCTTTTTCAAATCTTTACCATTTGCTTTATATTCATAGAAATAATTATCTTCTTTAATTCTACCCTTTACAGGCTTACACATAAGATTTAATGCTCTTTCATCTTCCTTGTATGCAAAAGCCCAAATATCTTTATTGTAATGAGACTTATCAATGTTTTGTAAATTATCAAAAACACTATTTCTATGGCAATAAATATTTTCACAATAAATCATTTTCTTACCTCACTTTGCTTGGAAAATTTGGCTGAATCGCCAAGATAGAAATTTCTATATTAGATTATTCTCCATCTTGAAATGATTTAATTCGATTTTCCAAATAATCAATCTCATCATTCCAATGATCTATTAGCATATCTTCGATCTGATGCTTTGCATCTTCTATACTGTCTGCATACAATGTATCATATTCAACGTTTAGTTCTTTTGATACATATATAAATATGTTTTCGTCTGTCTCATCTTGTACAAAACCAGCTACTACATTTTCATCATCTTCTTCATAAAATTGACTAAAATGTAATTTGTAACACTCTTTGCCAAAATCATTCTTTTCACCTGTTTTCCAATATTTCTTCACTTTATCACCTCACTTAATTTGGCTGATCAGCCGTGAATAGAATTACTTCTATATTAGATTATTCTCTATTTATATTAACTATCTTTAAAATAATTTACCATGTTTAATATCAGTCCAATGAACAAGTTTCATTAAACCATGCACATTTCGATACCATCTATATCCTCTCGCATTACTACTTGGTTTAGTATGTTTTCCATAATAGAATATTTTTTCACCATCATAAAAATCTGTAGGAAAATATATGCGATTTGGATGTCTTATGTAATAAGTTTCTTTAGGGAAATCTGCATTACTGTAATCTAACACTCTTTTACCTCGCTAACTTTGAACCATAATATGTGATGTGTGCCTTCACTTTGAAATACTCATCACAATTATGACATTTTACTTTTACTTCTTTGCACCAACCTTGTGTTACCAAATTCATCAAATCATATTCCATAACTCCATCTTGATATTCTTTCTTGCAATATGGACATTTTGGATATGTAAATTTACTTTTATTCACCCTATCACCTCACTCTATCACTTTTACCTTACATTCGATTTCTACAACTTCTAGCTGCCTATCAGCGTTATAACGTCTTGACATAAATCTTCTAACCGCATTCTCAGCAGTTTTTCTTGTTTCCCAATATTTATGTCGTGGGTTTGTAATATTACTTACTAATTTTCCTGTTAATTTATCCATTACACCATATAATGTAAATTCATTTTCCATCTATTTCACCTCACCCTATCATCTCAACTTTGATTCTAAATTTTGTTATTTCTATATGTTTGTTTTCTTGATAAGGACGATTATAATCAAAATGCTGATGTTTAACAGTTGCAATCAAGTGAGTATCGTTGCCAGAAACAAATTCCGTATCTGTCTCATAAGTATCTTCTGAACCATCACCAAGTTTAGAGTCTGTACAATATATCTGATTTGCGTCTAATGCATCTTGAATAATTCTGTAAATGTCTCCTGTATTATACATAGTCACTCTCCATTCGTTATCATATCTAAAAATAACAAATCATCTTTCTTCAATGTGATATCATAACCTTTCCACTCTTCCATTAGCCCTCTTATATCAAATCTATGCGGAACAATAATTGCATAGCCGTGAGGAGTCTTATGTACCTCTATCTCTAATAATGGAATTTCCGAATACATAGCTATCTCATGGACAAAATTATTCATCAATAACTCATCATCCACATCAAAATCAAATAACCACTTGCCATCATCTCTGTTCTGCACTTGCAGTGCAACGGATGCTAATGTGCGATTAAGCTGTGTCATACTTGGCTTATCTCTCAACAAACGAATAATCAACTCTTCTCTGATTTTCTCTTCATTCCTTGAATTGACCGACCTATACAATCTCGTCTGTTCGCCAGGAAGTCCTTTAGCTGCGAAACTTTTAAAAGATTCAATTACTTTATCTTCGTTCTCTTTGTATTCAAGAATTGTTTTGGCACGTTCCTTAAAGTTTGGAATGTCCTTATTATCCTTGTTTCGAGAACGAATTAAATATACATATAAATTTGACATTGTATTATTCTCTCCCATATTTTGTATAATCAATAGTTTCAAACTGGTCATATACATTAGGAACAAAAATACCAACCCAAAAATCTTTCTGAATATTTTTATAGTATATCACATCCTCATTCCAATCTTGAATCTCATCAATTACTTCTTTGTTCAATAAACCGAATTCATCACGACAAGCACCACTTTCCACTTTATATGTAATGGCATTGTATCGTTCTTTGTTGCTTTCTACTTGAGCATTTACACCAATATAAGCACAAGCAAAGACAAAAATCATAATTACCATTATAATTCCACTTACTACAACAGTAACCAAACCAGAATTTTTAATTGTGTCATCATTATGATATAGAAATTTTCTTAACTTATTTTTATTTCTAGTATCAAACCACTCCATCTGTCCAACAATTACTAATCCAATTCCTACAATTAATACAATTAAACATAACCAAAATAACATAATTATACCTCCAATTTTTCTAATAAAATGTGCGTTTCATTTTAATGTAAAATATATACCATATATAGTATATATTACTTATTTTCAATACTATATATGGTATATTCGTAACAATTACTCACTTAATTCTGCAAGTGCCTTATCCAGATCCTCATCAGACATATTTTCAAGTGCCGCATCCTGTCTCTTAGCCTTGATTTCAAGCAATCTCTGTCTCATCTCAGCATTTTTCTTAGCGTCTTCTCTCTTCTTTTTCTCATCCAGCTTCACGTCAACAATATACTTAACAATTTCAATCTTGTTAGAAATTTCCTCGTCTTCCTTTGACTTAGTATTCAGAAGACTCTCTTCCTCAGACTTCTTTACTTCCGCATTGAGTGTCTTAAACACTGAGTCCAGATTTGTGAGAGATAAATCCCACAAATCAATTACATTAATCATTCCTCTAAATGGAAACTGATAGTTTGCTCTTGTTGCATTGATAAATAATTCGTTGTTTGTCATAATAATCTCCTTTTCTAATTAAAACTTAATCTTCATTACACGCTCTGTTGCACCCTTAACCTTAACAACTAAATCTGCTCTCTTTGTCATAGAGAATCCAATTCCTGAAAGCTGATCATCAGTATCTTCTACATGGCACTTAGCACCTAAAGCCTCAAATACTCTCTTATGCTTTTCAAGATCACTCTTTAAGAACTCATTGTAGTATCCATTAGGACTTTCATTATTCACACAATCCTTCAAGAAGAAGAATAAATGTCTATGACCAATTCCATCCTGCTCATCAAAATAGTTTGGACTGTAACTAATTACTGATACAGGAACAAACTTATTTGTATTTACACCCCAAATCTCACGACTTGAGATAGATGAACTTCCAGACAGCTTTTCCTTAATTGAGAAGTTGCCATTCTCGTCAAGTGTAACTTCTGCCACCTGAACATTCTCGCCAGTTCTCATAGGATTGCTATAATCAAATGAATAAATCTCTCCATTGAACTCAACTTCTGCTCTGAATCCATGCCTTACTGCACCTGAATACTGATGTACAAAGAATCTATATATTCCTGGTCTCATTCTTGATAAATTCTGCCATGTAATATTCTCTACTGCAACTTTTCCACGTGGATCAACAACATCGACATCTAACTGACCGCCCATAAAAGTAATTCTTGGTGCTTTGTAACTACCATAATAGATTTCTGTTCCATCTGGCTCAACACAATGGGCATCAAGGTCATAATTGTCATGTCCATCTTCGTTCCACTGAATTGAAAATCTGAGTACACCATCAACATTACCGCCAGCAGCTTTTACATTCTGCTTCATATCAGAGTCAGTAATATTTCCTGAATAAGCCCAAGATAATCCATTATTCCACTTGAACATTGTCTTAGCGTCTGGATTAACAGGTGCAATCATAGAAACAAAGTTCTTCTCATGTTTATTCTCTACAAAAGCTTCAATCTCCTTTGCAGTTGGAAGTACCTTATCAATGAAATTCTGTGCTGAAATCTCTTCAACCTTAGAAAACTTCTTAGGACTTACAGCAACATCCTTTTCCATCTGTCCAAAAATATCATCTGCACCAACCATTCTTCTTGCAGCACTCTTATTTGAGAACAGTACATTATTTACAGTAATATCATTCAGATTAGCAAATCTTCTCTGTAATGAATCCATATATCCAAGTTCTGTAATAGTCTTCTTTGCATCCTCAAGCATCTTCTTTGTAAAAATAGCCTTTGGACGCTTATAATTGCTTGGAGCGACAATCTGCTCATACTTCTTAACTGCTGTGTCAAGATCCATATCCTCACTTACATTGATAAGAAGTGTTCCAATGGAATGATTTCTAATTCTACCGATAGCCATACCTGCTGTTACCGACTTCTCCCAAGTATATAAATCCTTTTCAGTATCAGAAGTCAGTTTATCATATTCCTTCTTATACTTCTTGAACTCTGTGAGTACGCCTTTCCACTCTTCGCCCTTGTAAAGTGTATTTGAATTGATAAGTTCAAGAATTGTATCGAGTGCATCCATAGTAATTTCATCAAGAGAACGCTTAAATACATTTCTTGTATCTCTGAACTGTCCTTTAACTTCCTCATTAGAACGACTACTTCTATTTACGAACTTACTTGGAAGCTCTAAGAAGAAATGATCCCACTGATGAGACTTTCCATTAATTTCTTCAAAGTTAAAATCTGTGCCAATCTTAGGGAACTTGGTTGTATAAATATCTGTAACTGTATGAGCCTTTACAAAAGCGTCAAGTGCATCACATACTGGCTGATATGTTGTATCACCAAGATTCAGTTCCCAAATTGTATGAATCTGATTATCCTTGATAGTGACAGCAGAACCAATATTCTTAATAAACTGTCTACAACAACTACAATCATGCTCTCTACGTTCTCTGAAAATCTCATTTGTACCAGCAGGGAAGCTATCAAGATATGTATTCCATAATTCATCCTTATCTACATTTACCTCAAATAAATGCGTTGCCTCTTTCTGCATTTCATCGAAGTGCTTCTGTAAAGCCTTTTTAAATTTCATAAATCCATCCATGTTTTGTACCTCTTCTTTCTTTGTTTTTGTTAATTGTTTCTACTGTTATATTCTCCGTTTATAATTCAAAGGAAACGAAGTTTTCTTACTACTTCCAACCACTACAATCTCTACAACCTAATGCATATACATCACACTCTTTAACCGCACAAGTTTCACATTTATATGGTTCTCTGTATGATGTAATTTTATCTTGTAGTTCATTAATTTCTTTCATAATAGTATCAATATCTTTTAACTTAATTCCAAAAAGAATCTTCTTCAATTCTTCATACATAAGTTTCTTCGATACATTTTTATCACTCTTATTTGGTTTATATTTAAAATCATATTTCCATTGGTCTATTTCTCCATATCTACAATTCTTAACAATTGGGGAATCTGCTATTGGATGGCAACTGTTCTTATTTGAACAATAATAATTATTTCTCACATAATCATGTTCACATCCATATTTACAAATATCACATGATACGCCCATATAAAATCTCCTTTCCAATTTACCAAATTCCATTTACCGTCTTATCAATAGCTTCTCTCATTACTCCACCTGTCATTTCATTCATTGTGTCTGCAATAAGACCTTTAAATTCTGCTCTTATTCGCCTATTATGACGAGTGCATGGTTTTGAACAATAATTATTCCTTCTACATTTCTCACAGTTGCCATTCAATTTCCACTGTTCATTTTCCTGAATCTGTTCCATAATATTTGTATGTTCCTTTCAAAGTTATATATTCTGACTAATATTCTTCTGTCGCTTCGTCATATTCTCTTGATAAATATTCAACTAAATCCTTATAAATATCTAATTGATGGTCGTATAAATAATTACATAATTCAATGTCACTATCGAAAAACTCTTCAATGGCTGTGGAATTAGCCCATCTGTCAAAAGCAGTTCTTGTTGAAACTCTAAGCAACCATCTGTTTCTAGTTCCACTATGAGGTTCTACTACCATAAAAATAACTGTATCTGTTCTTGCTTCTAAATGACCTTCGTATTCGTCAATCTCGTAATTCTGACCATTATTCATTTGGTCATTCTCAAACCATCTTCTTATATTTTCCATTACTTTACCTCTCTTCCAAAGAAATCGAACTTTTTTGCTACTCAAATTTCTGATTAACCCAATGCCCTATTGGATCAACCCTGTATTCTTCAACCAAATTTACTTTTTCTAACCATGCACAGTCACCATTCTCACATCTAATTGGCAACCATGCAAATACAGTAGAATATCTTAAATCTCCATGACAAGGTTTCCTTTGTACTACCTTTTTCCATCTCATAGTTTTCTCCTCTCTTCCCAAAGAAACGAACATTCTTATTTCTATATTCCCTGAAATTCAAACTTTGTACCGCAACTACACTTCACATAGCCGATAGTTCCAACCGAAGTTGGTATGAATTCATAGCTGTAATTACCCCCACAACAACCTGCTCGTCTTAATCTATCGGTGTTATTTACTGCTCCATGAGCTTCAACATCATGTTCTTTCATCCACTCTTTAATTTTCTGATTTTCGCTTTCAGTTATAGGAAATCCTCTATAATAATCTTTTTTCATCTCATCAAACTGTGACTTCATTTTTGCCATCTCTGCGTCCTTATAAGCAGCATCTTTCAGCTTTCTATTTTCTTCTTCCAGATATTTGATTCTATCTAATTGATCCTCATGTCGTTTCTTGAGTGCCAAAATACATTTATCAAAGTCATATACTGTAATACCACTACTCGTCCAATATTCACTCATAGATATTCTCCTTAGTTATTTCTATTCTTCTTGTCTTTCTTATTAGCAATAATAGTAGCCTTCTCCTTCTCGATTCTATTCTGTACCTTAACAATAATACTTTTCTTCTTTCCAAAATCCTTTGCTGTTATTCCCATGATAATATCTCCTTTGTTTTTTAATTATTTCTACTATTTATATAGCAATGTGCCACACGGGATTTGAACCCGTAACCCCACGATTAAAAGTCGTGTGCTCTACCAGTTGAGCTAGTAGCACATAACTAGGCTGGTGGGACTCGAACCCACAAATGTCGCAGTCAAAGTGCGATGTGTTGACCTTTTCACCACAACCCATTATTCGGGTGACTTAGTTGAGCCACCCATTTATATATTCTCTTTTCAGTAGATAAAGTTACTATACTCTTCTATTCTATATTTCTATTATTTGTTCATTAGTACAATCATGTCCCCAATATCCACCACAAAAAGGGCACAGATGAATGTCTTGTAATCTTATCTTTTTTACTGATCTGCTAAATTGGCTAATAATCTTATAATTTTTTCGATACAATACAATGCGAAACATATCCAATAAGCAACTCCTGCATTAATTGCAGCTCCTATCATTGCGAATAATACAATTCCCATATCTATACCTCCTATGCTTTAACATCTTGCCAAAAGATTAGTCATATGATCTACGTGTTTTTCCAAAACTTACATTACCAGGCAATCTAATATATTTAGGTGTGCAAAATATATCCGTAGTCCATGATGTACCACCATAATTCCATGCAGTAGGCTTCCCTTCATATGTAAGTCCAGCATAATGAGCTGGTATCCACTCCTCTGACACACTATTTTTAATAAGCACTTTTTCATCTATCTCAATAGACTTCCAAAGTTCACCTTTTATTATGTCCTTTTTTGCAATTCTCTCTAATCCTGACAATTCACCTTCAATTGCTTCTATCGTAGTAATATTTGTTACGATAATTGGAGCTATTCCATTAGATGTCCTAACCCATATCAGATCACCATATGAGATTTTGCTTTTAAACTCATCCCAATTCGTATTATCTGGAACTCTCCAAGTATATTCCTTGCTATTTCCATTTGTATGAACACCATCAATAAGTGTATACACTACTAACTTATGTTCAACGCAACAGTAACAATACTCCTCGTCCATCTCCTTCATGACGAGATACTGTATATAGCCATCCACTATCATATTATTCTCATTTAATATTATTGGCTTGACCTGACCTGCACATTTCTCATAAGAGTGCTTCGAATCTTTACCAAGACAATAAGCGTCTCTATATCTATTCATCTTCTCTGGTGATGGAACAGAATTACGGAAATTACGTGATACTTTGATATCTGAAATTTTAACTAACTTTAATTTCTCCATATGTATATTCTCCTTCCTATGCTGACTTCTTCTCTTCATACGTCTTGAAATCAGCTATCATATTTTCAAGGTTCTCTGTCTGATTAGTGCTATATGTAATATTACGATTGGTGTAATCAATCAACCAATTATCCAAATCTTTATCAAACTTGAATGAATAAGCAATCATCCCTAAGAATGCTAACTCATTGTGGTAATCAAAGAATGGCGATGATATATTTACTCCATGTAATGTCTTGAAATCATCCATTAGAGTATAGTAGTCATCTATATCTTCCTCAGACACCCTTTCTGATACATTGTCCTTTATAAACTGTAATGGATCTGATTCATTTGCATCATATACTATCTCATTTCCAGTTTCTTTATTCTCTGTTATATCTTCGGTTATATGTAAATAATCCATCATTAAAGCTGTATATGTATCAATTTTAGCCTGTACAATTTTTTTATCAGATGTTCCAGGCTCTTTATCAAGTGCATCGTAACTCCACTCGCCAATAACCTTGCTATGTAAGTTGTTTACAAGTTCATTTATAAATTCAGCGAACTTATTATCCTCAAGACCAAGTTTTGTGAATTTATGAAATGTAGCAATCCAACAAAGTATATCTTTGAATGCGAATACATTCTGAAATTTGTTTCCACAAACTTTTGCAATACGATTTCCATATTCGTTTACTTTCTCAAATTCATCAAACGAAGATTTTTCTTCAAGGAACTCATTTCTATCTTTTGGTGATTTTTTCCATGCATCTAAGTGGAACGTTGCCATAACAGAATTGGCGACTGTCTGCTCATATGTACCATTAACTCTCATTGGTTTTGAACATGTAACACAATTCTTATAAAACTCATTATTTGCTATATTCTTAATTTTCCTTGCATATGTAGGAATCCATGTAAGGGCTTTCTGGTTAGAACCCATAGATCTGTTTCGGTTGTACCTCCTAACCAACTTACTTATCTCCTGCATAGTACAGTTCTGATGAATAACAATTCTGATCTGATAATCATCAAATTTCTTTTTTAATTCATCAGGTAACTGCTCATAAGTTTTATTCTTTATGTCAAACTCACAATTGTCCCAAAGAATACTTCCGTTCTCATCTTTAATAAGATGTCCCTTTTCATCTCTTCGTTTCTTCTGATACTGAATAACACTATTTTCAAATGACTTAGTTGTTTTCCAGTTCATATGTCTAAACATATTTAATGCTGTTGTTCTCTGAATGCCGTCAACTATATACTGCTGAGTTAAATCCCCACCAAGTTCCTCTTCTCCAAGAATAATTGGAGGAATATAATCTTCTGTAAGAACTGTAATAATTAACTCATTGATAGCTTCATTGCCCCAGCAAAACATTCTCTGCACGTCCTGGTTTTCTGAAATATCCTCACTGTTCACACTCTTCAGATACGATGATAATGATAATGCCTGTTCTCTTACTTTCTTTGCCATTGTACGTTCCTCCTATTTCTTTTACATCACATGTTTCTTATATGTTTTTCTTGTTAATATCCTCTTATTCTCATAACAAGTAATGGCAGCATAATTATTGTCATATTCTTTTTTGGAAATATGTAATTTATTCTGTATATCCTTTGCCGAATATCCTATATATAACATTTTGACTATAGTTTTCTGTAATTTTGACAACCTATTCATATACTGCTCAACATTCGTTCCTTCAAAATGTTCTCCACAAGCTTCTTCATAAATATCAAAGTTAGAAGGAATTTTTTCACTTAACGGTCTACCATCCTCTCCAACTAAATCATTTATACTTGACATTTGCTTAGACGGAATTCGTTTTGCTCGATTTCTATCTCGTATTTCAGTTTTGAATTTACGTTTAATATTACTAGCCAAGAAACTATCAAAATCGCAAATATTTGAATCGTCATATCTTAATGCCGTATCTGCTAATACACTTAAAGCGATACTATAAAAATCATCATAGTCTTTATCCGATATTCCACCGATTTTTATAATCATTGGATAACATATTTTCTTCAATTGATACATTTCGTTCTCGCAATACCAATTCAATTTTTCTTGAATATTCATGGTTTAAATCCTTTCAATATGTAATTAAAAATCAAACAGTTCATTAAGCTCCCTAGGCTCATATAAACGCTGATCCATTCCAGCCACTGCATTATTTATCTCATCAGTGACCGTTTCTGATATCTTCTTTCCAAGAATAATTTCCAAAACTTGTATCTCATTCTTAATTGATCTTCTAATTATTCTCCGTTCATGCTCCATCTTATAGGCTTTGTAGCCTTGTGCAGCATTTAGATTATTAAATTCGATGTAATGTGCAATATCACTCAATTCTCTATCAACTTTACTCAATTGCTCAATTAGTTCTGTCTTTCTATGTAATGCATCAGCAGCTAACCCATTCAAGTCAGCTATCTTATCTAGCCACTTCTGTATGTTTCCAACGGCTAACACCTTTTCTGTTTTCTCTTGTAACTCCTTAGTAGTTATTTGCTTAACATTATCGGGAGGATCATCATCCAGTTTCACTACTTTATATCCTCGTGCCTTATAGGACTTAGATATTGAACTTTTGTACACATTTTCTGCTTTATCACGACAATATATTTCTGCGATTGCAAGATTAGTCGTTATCGTGAATCTACCAAGATTATCCTTGGCTATGTACCCCTTGCCATTTCCAATAGCATATCTCGCCACATCAATCCCTCCTTCTTATTTTCAGCGCAAAAATGGCGCAATTTAATAATGTGCCATGAGGGATTCGAACCCTCGACACCTGGATTAAAAGTCCAGTGCTCTACCTACTGAGCTAATAGCACATAACTGGGCTAACAGGACTCGAACCTGTAATCGTGGGATCAAACCCCACTGCCTTACCATTTGGCGATAACCCATTATTTATTCTCTTTTTATTTCTATTTGTGAAATATAGCTGAACTGCCACGATAAATTGTCAACAAATAACATGTTGATTTTATAGAATGATTATGTAATAATAAAATATGGTGTGGTATTATTCTGCTACATCAAACCTATGCGTAGCCAAGATGTCGGTACTGCCAATACCGTCTATTCACTTGGCTACGTTTTTTCTTACTCTATAATAGAACATCCGTTCGAGTGTGTCAATATCTACCGAACATTTGTTCTATGTTTTATTTATACCTTATGGTGTGTCCGTTTTTCGGGTCATCTCTCGAAATAATATGGTATTTAAATATCCAACTGGTTCATAATTAATTGGATCTTTCTGTGTATCCGAAAATACTCTAAGCTGATTAGCAAACTCATCACAGATATTAGCAATTGTCTTCGCCGAACCAATTATGTCAGAGCACTCTCCAAATCTTTTCTTTACAAAACCAATGTTGCAATCTTGTGAAGCAAGATCCTGTGTGGCTACTAAGACAATAGCATCTTTCTTTGCATATTTCTTTGCTTCTTCAACCGTCATCATTACGTATTCCATACATTACACCTCCCCGAAGTTTGATTCATATACTCGTTTGACTTCTAATCTAGTCGCTCTATCGTTGACTGAACCAATCCTCTTTATTATTCTCTGTTTTGATACTTGTCTAACACATTCCCCTAACAACATTGAACTTTGTGTTAAACCACCAGTTCCTCTCATAAAAAGAGAATGTGTAGACTGATCTATATTTTTGATTTTTGTGGTAAACGGCATCACTATAGTTGTATCACTAAACCTATTTCCCATTGCATTTTGAATAACTATAGCAGGTCTGACACCAGCTTGTTCGCCACAAAATTCTATTTCGCCAAAATCGACAAGTAGAATATCAAATGTATTAATGTCCATATTCACATCCTCCTTTCCTTTGATTGTCATTATTATAGCAAGTTGATAGCAACTTGTCAACAGGTTTGTATCAGTTTTTTAAAATAATTGACACAAGACTTATAGCAACTTATAATCAACTTGTACCAATTAGTTCGAATAGAAAGGAGAAAAAATGGCACAAGGACAAATTAGCGATACTAATACAAGAATTGTGATCGTACTTCCAAAAGAGATAAAAATAAAAGCTGATATAATAGCTAATTCAGATGGTAGGTCACTTTCTGGTTGGGTACGCAATCTTATAACAAATGAAGTAAAAAAATATTATGAAGACGATGCCCAGTAAGTATCGTCTTTACATAATTTTACATCTTTTTCCACAATTTGTATCATGGTAAATTATGGAAAATTAATTTACAAAATTCTCATTTCGTTTGCCATATCAATCGCTTTCTGATACTTGTCTACATCATCTGTGAGCATACGAATAATCTTTCCAAAATCATCGGACTTTAGTGAGATAACTGGTATATTTTTAACTATCTCATCTCCATTTCCAGCCAATACATTATGAATGAACTCCCCATGATCATTGATTAGCTGTCGATTTTTCTCTTCCGTCAAGCCGATATAATTCATTGTTGTTTGTAAATCACTATGATTGAATAACTTCTGTAATGATAATAGACAATCAGGATCAAATGGATGTGTTTTGTGTATCCAATATCCGAACGACTTACGGAGGCTGTGGCTCGACACAGGTGAAGTTATTCCAATATCTTCAACCGCTTTCTTCAGCTTCTTTCTATAATCATCTGTTTGCCACTTAACCACATCATTATATTCAACTTCATAATAAAGGTAATCTCCTAATGATGAATATTTTTTCTGCTTATGGAAATCATTAAATATCTTTTCCTTTCGCTTATCAGAAAAGTCTTTTTTCAGCACTTTACACCATAATTCAATATCGTTTCCAGAATAAATATTTAATACTCTTCTATCAATCCAGTCTGTCTTAGGCTGATACTGAAAGATATATTCATTGTAATGTTCCATTGGATCAATTTTGACATGTGACAAATAATTATCAACTGCTTCCCATACCATACTACTCACAGGAAGATTGGTAATCTTGCCTGTTTTCTGTTCTTCAATAGTATCAATCTCACTCTTTCGATTTCCGTTCTCATAATACAGATCCGACCACTTCATCATTACTGTATCACCAATTCGTCTACCAAGAAGTAATTCTAATAATGTGATAAGATATCCATCCCATTCATTATTCTTTTCAAACCATTCCACAACATTCTTAATATCAGACATATTCCAGAATGGCTGCACTTCTGTTTTTCCCTTTTTCTTAGTTGCATAATCTCTTGTCTGCATATTAACCAACCTCTCTTTCATATTTATCCGTATAATAATTCTCTCTTTTTATCTTAGCTAACTCAAATATTTCATCGTAGGAATCACAATATCTAACTTCTTCGTTTTTTGTAACAAATCCGCATCGCAAACAATATAAATCTTTTACATGTCCTTTCTCACGTTGCTGCTTGCGTTGTATACCAGTAACCAACATATTTTCTTTCATGCAGTGTAAGCATATAAACTTTGATTGTCGTTTTGGATTTCCATTTTTGTATCTGCTCACTTTATCACCTCATTTTCTGCAATAAAAAAGAAGCAGTTAATTCCTGCTTCTAACGTTTGCTATTATTTACATAATTGTTGTTTATGTTTATTTTTATTGACGTTATATTCCAGCTAGTTCCTCATGATCTAACTTATACACTATCTTCACATTATATATTTTCCCACATATACTACACTTCTTATCTGCTGATACCTGGCAGATATCTTCACTTATATAATCAATACATCTATCTAATATAGTGTTATTTGTAGTATTTTTATTACAATGTGGACATTTGTATGTATTTTCCATTGTTCTTCCCTTATTATCCAAATATTTTCCCTTAAATTACACTTTATATTAAGGGGAAAGCAATTTTTCATTTACATTATAACTCTTCAATCATCTGTTTTACTCGCTCAATCTCTTCATTTGTATGTGGCGTTCCACCAGCGTTCATATCAACATACCATTGAATAACTTCTTTTTCACTTTTAAGATTGTTCACATTTAAAATCATTGTTGCATCATTTGTAAGTCTAAGTTTATCTTCATATTCTTTAAAATATGAACCGAATACTTTAATTTCATTATGAACAAATCTTTGCGCTGCTGTTATTCTTTGTAAGCCATCAACACATACGTAATCAGAATACTCATTTTCCTTCGGTTCTCTATAAGAATTCCAAAATGGATTATTCAAATAAATTGTATTCCCAGATTTACCTCCCCGTAAATGATACTCAAGCCATGCAATTTGTTGTCCCTCAGTCCATACATGCCCTCTTTGGAATTCAGGATTAAGTTGCAATCCCATTTCATTGACTTCTTCTTCAATTTCTCTTACAAGACTTGTAAGAGGATAATTTACTTGATATGATCCACTAGATGTAAATTGAGGAATATCTTTAAATCTTGTTATTTTCATCTATATCACCTGCTTTCCATAATCATGAAATCGTCATTTCTTAATATCAAATTCTGCACCACAAAACCAACAATACTTAATATATTGGTTAAATGCTCTTGCGTCTGATTTCTTGCAATTAGAACAAAATGTTCCACATGTTCCTATTCTATGAGCTTTAATTTTCTTCTTTTCCATTTATATCACCTCTTCCAATCTACTCATATAAAATTGACTCTAAATCATTAATCACAATTTCCATCTGTCTTTTTGCTTCTTCTTCTTTAATTTCTGTAAGAGATTTCTTATAATCTTTAATTTTCTCTTCAATTTGATCACAACACCATGTAGGATTATTTCGTTTTCTATTCATCTATACCACCTCTTCTAATCTTCCAAGTAAATCATTCATTCATTGGCTGTATATTGTTGCCTTATTTCTTTTAACAAATCAGTTAAGTTATATTCACCATATTGCACATAGCAATTTATAGCTTCTTCCAATGTATCAGCATTTTCTGCATCTGAATGAGCATCAAGATCAATACACATATCTTCTATTATCTTGTATACAGTTCTCAATGCTTCATCCGACTCTTTACTTTTCTTTCTTGCCTTCTGTAAAAGTTTTTTGATAGACATCATGACAAGTTCGTCAGAACATTCTTCTGGTGTCATTTCTAACATATTTTCCCTTTTCATATAATTTCACCTCATTCCATAGGAAAGTTAAAGTTCTTTTGGTATCAACTTATCTGGATAACCTACATCTACATTCATATCTAATGACATATAAATTATTTCTTTTAAACGCTCTGAACCAAGACTACAAATAAATTCAACAATCCTTTGTTCTATTTCTATTATTTCTCTTTGTATTTCAGATACATCATATTCTCTATATTTCATATATCGTTCTTTCTCTTTTAGTTCAGCGAGTTTTTGTTTATTTCTAAGGTATTCATCTAATAATATTTCCTGCGAACCAATGCATCCCATAATCTTCTCCTTTCCATTCGTAAGTAAACTATTATTTAATTATATCAAATCAATGTATATTTACTATTTTTCTAAAATATTTCCCTGCCATACTTCTTTCTCCATCACAGTCATTTCTTCGAACAATACATTCAATCAAAGCAGAATCTAAATCCGTATACGTTCCAATATCTTTATATGCTTTATATGTATTATGTTCATTCTGTAAATAGATATATCCTGTAAAACAGCTTTGTTTACGATTTTTATCATATGATTCAATTATTTGATAAGCATTTATACAATGAATGGCAATTATATCTTTTTCTTTAAAATTATTTTTAAAAAATTCTATTATTTCCTCATTAGTTAATTTTCTAACATCTTGATCTGTAATAGAATCCAGACTCATAAAAGCATGTGCTTTTTGACCATATGGTAAAAATCTATAATCATTAAAATTGTTTGTTTGTACAACCATTCCTATTTGATTTTTATATTCAACTATATCTCCATATTTCATATATATCACCATCCAATCTAATCGCTGATTAACCGATTCTCAATTTTTCTCAATAGATCTACCCTTACTCATCTATACTTAAAATTCCATTTTTAGCAATTGACTCTAAATCACAAATATCTACATTTTTGTACAATATCATTTTATCAACTTCGCTTTCTATTCTACACAATATCATTCAACAACTCAATCACCTCATCAAGTTTCTCACTCGCTTCTTCCATAGAGTCAATAGCATCTTCAGAACACATTCCTCTATAACTGCTTTGTAATCCTTCTGGCATATTATCAAATGCGTCCTGTTCTTCACTTAATATAGAAGATAACCTTTTACTTGTATCTTTTAATTGACTATTTGCAAAATCAATTTGCGTTTTAATTTCTCTTAATCTTCTGCGTCTTGTATCATTCATCAATCATCACTCCAACCATTTATTTAATTAATATTCATCAATTTCCACGCCACTTTTTGATCGCTAGGTATTTCAGTATAACTTCTTGGCACAGTTTTAAGTTTGTAATACTCTTCCTTGGTAATATCAATCCCATAATCTCCCTTAACGGTATTTCGCCAATCATATTTATCCTGGCACTCAGGACGAAAATACCATTTTTTATAAAATGGTTCTTTAGTTTCTGGATCTTTACCTTCAAAAAGACAAGTAATTGTTCTACCTGTCGCAATTTCCGTTGTAACCGATCTTCCAAAATAAGGATTGTACTGCACATAAGCCAATTTGCCACGTTCAATTGCATCTTGTTTATCATGTTCACTCATTTCGAATAACTGCTGTGTACCTCTTCCGTAAGAAGTGTTATACACTCTGCTACTATTCACACCAACAGTTGAATACAACTTAACTCCATTTCTATCAGTTGTCTCAACTCTCTTTACTCGCTCACCATTGATATAATCATTGCAAAGTCTGTCCATATAATGTACATTTCCATCTTTATCAACTGTACGAGTTGTCTTCTTCATATCATAATTGTCATACGCTGCCTTTGCAGCACTTCCTGCATAAATTCCTAAAAACGCTAATAGTCCTCCGAACATAATCATCAACCACCTTTCTTATTTTATATTACTATCTTCTCCACTTTTCCATTTCATCTACAGACTTCTTGTTTAAGTTATTATACATATCTTGTCTCTTACGAGATTCTTCCTTTTTATTAAGATGATAAGGAATGCCAAATACAATAATAAAAGCTACTAAATATCCGATTAACTGTGCCATAATGATTACCTTCTTTCTTTAATGTTTGACAAAAGCCACCAGATTATATCCGATGGCTTGCTCTACTTTGATATTCTCTATTTCTCTTCAATAATTACTAATTCAACTCTATGTGCCTTCTGATCTTTATCCAAAGCATACAAACATGGACTTTCATTTCCCTGTAATACTTCGTTGAGATTATATGCCCAACCCCAAGGGGTTTCTATCATAGTCTGACCAAAATTATTCTCAAATAACTTCCAATCACAATCATCAGGTAACTTAACTTTTAACTCATCACTACAGACTCCGTTAATATGTGGTGCTCCATATGTATACACATTTCTTTTTTCAGCCCTAAGAACTCCATAATTTCTATATATTGTAAAATTATTCATAAGGTCTTTACCTCCTATTTTTTCTTCTGCAAGATCAAAGTCTGCACCCTGTATAAATTCTCCATCTTCGTCACACTCACAATACTCAAGAGCATATTCTGTTATATACACACTCTCGCCAGCATTGTAATAGTCACATTTATAGTTTGCCAATTTTGCTTTTGCATCATTTATTTGTTCAATGTTCCATCTTTCCAATTCCTTTGGGTAACAATCATTGCCCCAAATTGTATCTCCCTTTGCAAATTTCTTATATTCCCTCCGTGTTAAATTTGCTTTACCCTCTAATAATATAATAGTATTATTCATTATCTATTACCTCCATTCCATAACATGTAATTATTATATCTTATTTAAGCTACCTTTTCCAGTGTTTCCCATTGTTCTTGTTTTCTTTTTGTTCGGTGTCTAAATAAATTTCCGTTTCTTGCGATTATTTAATCATAATACAAAGAATTTTTGCGTTTTTATTACCATACCAATCGTCAAAATCTGCATATATATCACAATTTGCCATTAAAGTATTATTATATTCACTCTGATCCATCAACTCATATAGACCAACTTCCATATCTTCCGTGTAATCTCCTTCAGGAGAACAATTGCTAAGTTCCACACAATTATCTCCATGAAAATGATTCGGATAATAATACCCCTTACTTAAAGGCTTATAGACCTCTAAATCTACATATTCTCCCTTATATAATTCTTTCACTTCCGCAACAGTCATATTCTAATTCCTCCTTATATATAAAATATTTTATTAATTTTCTCTGTAAGTTTTTCATTTTCCGAATCCAAATGAGCATATATCTTTAAAATAGTATTTACATTTGAATGTCCCATAAGTTTTGCAGCTTGTTTTATTGACACGTCAGAATAATACAAAGTAGTAGCATAATTATGTCTAAATATATGTGCTGTTAATTTTGAATTTGCATTTATATTATTATCTATTTTTGCAACTATATATTTCCACATTTTTGTATATTCACTATCTTTAAGATATTCTCCATCTATATTAAAAAAGAGCTTATCATCAATTGTTTCCATATATGATGTAAGCTCTTTTAATAAAAATTCAGGTATAGGTACTTTTCTATTGCTTGAATGTGTTTTAGGATTTCCGCATATTGGGTTTCCATTGATAAAATGCAATGATTTATCTATAACCAATTCATTATTTATAATATCATTTTTCGTCAAAGCTAATGCTTCTCCTTTTCTTAATCCACATCCATATAATATATGAACAAATACCTTACTCATTGAATCACAATCAATATTTCGAACTGCTATTTTTTCTTCTTTTGTTAATGCTCTTTTTTCATTGGATTCATAGTATGGAGCTTGAATAAAAGTATATAAATTCTTATCAACAACCCCCTCTTCTTTCGCTATTTTAAATATTTGTTTAAGTGTCAATAAAATATGTTTACATGTAGCTGGATTAGAAATTCTTTTATTGATAATTTGCTGAAGATTGGAAATAGAAATATTATTCATTTCCATTTCACCAATTTCAGGAATAAGATGATTTTCAATTATATTTCTATACAGCCTCTGTGTATTATAAGATTTCATACTTTTAAATATATCAAGCCATTCTATTGAATACTCCTTAAATAACATATCATCCCTTCCTTCCATAGCCTCAGTAAATCATCGTTTCATTGAATTTTATTTTTGTGAACTAATTCATCTAAAATCCAAAATGTTTCCGAGTGATATTCATTCCACATATTGAAAAATTTTAGCATTGTTGGAATTGTTTCTCCATTTTCTGTAATATTGCCTGTAATATTAATAAGACTCTGAATAAAGTCGTACATTTCTTCTGCTTTTGGATAAAACTCCTCAACATATTTTTCTTTTTTTAAAATTTTCCATACTGGATGTTCCATAATTCAAACCTACCTTTCTAAATAAATCCTCATTTCATCAAATTTTATACTTTGCAACCGCATCTTCCCAATTGGCAATGATACAGATTTTGTCAATTTCTTCAGCAATTTGCTCTATTTGTTTTGCCGTATTACCAAACGTATCTTTAAGACCTCGACCGAAAGCTAGTTGTATATCATCCAAAGTCTTTTCCTTTTTTAATTTTAGATTGTATCGTCTGAGAAGATCTGGTAATTTTTCTTTATGGATAATTCCATAATGATTATCCCATTCCAACCATAAGGCTTCTGCAAATAATTCTTGTGGTAATCGCATATTATATCCTCCATTCTTCCAAAGAAACTCTTGTTTACTTTCCTATTAAATAACAAATCTAATAATTCCGTTTCCATTAGGTAAATTCATAAATTCACCTATACCACCATGATATAATTTCCGTGCTTCTGTTCTTGTATAACCACATCCATCACACCAATCTGAACAAAAATCTTCCCAACCTGAATACCATGCACATATTTCTGCTCTGATATTGTATCTATTTGCATGGGATTCTATCTTCTGTTTGATTTTATTAGTAAGTTTTATATACTGACTTAAATATTCTTCACTTTTCTTGTCCATAAAATCACTCCAATCTTAAAATGAAATTGCTATTTCATCACTCATCTTTTAAAACATTTTGTAAAGCAATGACCGTTCTCAACGCCTTCATTGCTTCATTAAGCTCTAATCTTCCAACTTTAATTGCAGTTGAATTAACCAATGCTTCTTGTTTTGCTTCCCGTAATTTCGCTAATGCTTTTTCTTTATCCATATAACTCAACCTCACTTTCTAATTATCCATACACACCAACAATTCACCATAACTCATATCTGAATATGGTCGTTCAAAATAAAACCGTTGAGCTTCAGGATAATTTTCTCTTGCTTTTTCTATTTTTCTATCTTTCCATAATTCCATATAATCTTCATCAAGATCATTCCCAACATTGAATGTTTCAACTTTGACTTCATCTCCACATTCATCAACCATAATTAAGTCCAATTTCATTTTTATCACTCCTTTATCATCATATTTTTAAAGTATACAAATGCCATTATCATTGCTTTGTATTTTCGTGGATGTTTCATAATGTCCTCAATTTCTTTTTCAAGACCTGCTGTATCTATATCTAATTCGCCTTTTGTGAGAAAAAATCCGTTTAATCCACGAATTTCCTCGTTGCTATAAGTTTTCATAATTTCTCTTCTTATCATTTTTGCTGTGTCTGTTGCAGCTTGCTCCAATAAATTTCGATCTACCATATTAATCACTCCAATCTTCTAATAACTCATATACTTCGTTTTTATTGTCATGCATATACTGATTAAAGGCTTCATAATTTCCATCTTTATCAGGAAAATCTTCAATAAATCTTTCCCACATTGCATCTGACACCACATTTTCATTGAATAATTTTCCCTTGTATTCAAGTTCTGCGTCTGCCCATTCTCCATGTGAAATATATCCAATATCTTCAATTCCGCAATAGTTTGGATATTCTTTCATCGGGAAGCTTGCTACACCATCTTTTACTACAAAATCTCTTTCTATTGTGCTTGTCATCTTCTCACCTCTTCAATTTAGATAAATACAAAACATTATTCTTCCTTTCCATTTTGTGTTATAATATTAATATAGGAGCGAGGACTTACACGGCTGCGTCACCAGCCGATGCCTCTTGTGTTAGTAATTCTCTTCTATGTATTCCCATGCTTCTTCCTCAGTTGGAAAAGCATTTGTACAACCTGGTACATAGAAGTCGCCATACATTTTGTAAGGTTTAATCACTCTAACACCTCCTCATATGTATTTATAGAAAAAGCAGAGATAATTAAATCTCTGCTTTAACTATCACTATTAAGTTATTCTCCATTGTCTCTTAACTGACCGCCATCATAGCTGATAATATATTTGAACATCTTAGTCACTTTCCTTTACAATTTTTCAAATAATCAGCTTTCTCTTTTCTATATTCTGTTTCAATTTTGTCTAATCTTTTCTGTTCTTCATCGCACTCTTCTTGTGATTCAAATACATCATAGTAATGTGTATCTCCATCCCAACGACATCGCACAATTTTATCTTTCTCTTCATCCGTTAATTGATATACTCTGTACATACTAATCGTCCTCCTTACCTCTAAAATACATATTATATTTGATACCTGCTTCTTTCAGTTTCCATCCAACCCAATCTCCATAACACCAACATTCTTCTTCAACTTTTGGATCATTCCAAAAATCATTAAAGGCTTTTTCCGTTACCTCTTTTGCTTTATCAAAATCTTCATCATTTACCAATAAAACTAAATCCATCCACGAATTCATGTCAGAATAAAGATTAATACATCTACGTTCTACTACCATCTTAATCACTCTCCTTTTAATCCCATCCAAATGTTTCTGATATTTCTTGACATATTTCTTCATCTGTCTTCCAAGCCCCACAACAATTACAAATACGAATTGTCTTTTGGACTTTATTTCCATTCTTTTTCCCTTTTATTGTAATTTTAGAATTTGGTATTTTTATATCTGATGCTTCACAAAAATAACATCTAGTCATTTTTAACACCTCCATTTCTAATCAAACAGTTCTTTCCTTTGATTTTATGCTACCTCTTTCTTCCACTGAACTTTAGGACATCCATATACTTTATGAGCAAAATTCGGAAGTGTTGAATATCTTTTCATAATCTGGTCATGTATATATCTTTCACTTCTCTTGTCATCCCAATTTTCTTCCCAGTTTTTAAGGTACTCAATTCCCTTGTTTGTGAGCTTCTTAATCTCATAATAATTAGTTCCGTCATGGTGAGAACACTGCATATAGAAGTGTCCATTTTCATCATACAGATGAACATAATCGCAATCAGTCATTGCTTCTCTGTACATATCCATAAAGTCTGTGAAAATTGTTCCTGCCTCAAAAGTTCCATTCCATCTTCCGCTTGTACCACGTAAAATCCATGTGCTTCCATCATCAAAAAACTCTTCAAGTCTTTCTTTTTCACATTCCCAATTGGTTGAATCTTCATCATTTATTATATTCCAGATTGAATCTTCACTTGGTTCTTCTTCATACTCTGAAAGCGTTTCTTTTGCAAATTCTGAATACTGATCCCATAAATCATAATTGTCATATATTGTTCGTGTTAGTGGCTCTCTCATATCAATCAACCTCACTTTCTTGCACCAAATCTCTTTTCCATAATGTGATTTACACTATCTTGTGCATACATTTCTCTTGCACATTCCATAAATTTCTGAATACCATATCCGTAATCTTCCATTGAATCATTTAAAATCCGTTCAATTAAATCTTTGTCCATTTCTTCTGTATAAATTGAAGGACTTCCCTGACCATCTGCGTTACTAAATCCAACAACCTTTCCTGAACTCATTCGTAAAATATCAAGTTTATAAAATCCATACATTTTGTTGATAATAATATTATGTATTTTCCCTCTATACTTTACATTTACATCACCGCAAAGAACTCTTCCGTCTTCTGCAATTTTTACACTTCCAACAAGAGTTCTATATTCATCGTAGTTCCCATTCTGACTGTAAATATAAGCATCTACTGCTTCAATATTTGCAAGTGTACCCGTTAATTTTTGAAATTTCTCGTACATTTCCTGGTCGTAGCGAAATAATGGTTCATCTCCATAATTGACTGCTACAATGTCGTTCCGTGAATCATTCCATGAAGTAAACCATTTCTCTTTTAATTCTTCTTTTGTCATTCTCATTTCGCATTCTCCTTCCTAATAAATAAGACAGACACATTTGTTTGCGTCTGCCTTATTATTCTCTGTATTAGTCCTTAATCTCTACAATTCCATTATCCTCAAGAATTGTCTTTACCTTTTCAAATTGCATATCTCTATCTTCTGTGGTTTCAACTGCATCCACAATAGATTCAACTAGCAATTCCATACTTTCACTTGTTAATCTAAATTCCATTTCAATCACTCTCCTTTGGAAATTACAATTTCATTTTGATTACCACTCTGGCTCTTTATCAATCAAGCCCAAGTAAAATGCATCTTTTTCTCTGTTCCAAAAATGTTCTCGCAAATCAGCAAGTGTTTTAGTTCCATTTTTCAACGCTTCATAATCTGCAAGTACCATATCATCTGTGTAATTTGCATATTCATTTCTTGCAATACCAAGTCTAAATGTCTCACCTTTTCGTATCCAACCAGACCTGCTTGTATTTTTAGCTATCGGATAAGCACCAATTGTATATCCGTGTAAGTCTGGATATTTTTCTGTATTTTCGCTATGCCAATCTTCAAGCTGTATTTTCGTTCCATCTAGTAAAACAGCACTATCAATTATTTTCTGCATAAATTTCACTTCCTTTTGCTATACCAATAATATATGAACAATATATTAAATATGTATTATTGGTATTGATTTATCATAATAAAGTATAATCATCGAAATGCAAAAGTCAATAGAAGAGTTGAGAAATCCTGAAAAAGGATAAGAATATGCCAATGTGGATTTAAAAACATGACCGAGGCAATGTGCATAAAATGAAAAACCATTTTTTGTCTAATGTGTATAAGAAAAAGTAGGCAAAAGAAAAGAGTGTGAAATATGTTAAGTTTTGGTTGCGATTTTCTATCTGATCATCGGAGTAATTGTGATGCTTTTATATGTTCGCTTTGAAAGACAGGAAGAAACCGTTTTGAAAGAACTGGAAAACAGAAGAAAAAGTATGTAGAAAACACCGGCAGTTTTTAAAGTAATAAATGCTAATAAAAAATGCTAATAAGCAAGAAAGCCTGTTTTTCTTGACACTCATTATGTTCGGTGTTACGGTTATCTAGGATGCAAGATATGGTGCAGATGCGGAGAATACGGTATCCAAAGTGCACCGCTTTTGAGAGTTTTATAAAACTCAGTTTACAAGAAAATAAAACAATGAGGTGTAAGAACATGCAGGAATTAAAACCAATCAAAGAAGGTAAA
>ENA-OPEC01000686-OPEC01000686.1-human-gut-metagenome-genome-assembly--contig:-NODE-686-length-28028-cov-13.885997_pt1 | contig 28028 bp, 26 predicted proteins | sample MGYA00241622_ERZ501507 | MGnify/ENA primary metagenome ERZ501507 (study PRJEB25962, sample SAMEA2042582) | human gut metagenome | biome: human gut; feature: human-associated habitat; material: faeces... | reverse complement strand
GAACCCATGTTACAGCCGTGAAAGGGCCGTGTCTTAACCACTTGACCAACGGGCCGTGTTTGTTGTGTCGAGGGTTACCGGAGAGATGCTTTCGCATCTCTCCGGTCCTGGTAGCGGCGACTGGATTTGAACCGGTGACACTGCGGGTATGAACCGCATGCTCTAGCCAACTGAGCTACGCCGCCATGTCATCCTCGACAGGCACGAGTTACTATACCATATAGACCTGCCGTTTGTCAACAGCTTTTTTGCGGGTTCGGGAGAAAAAAGGGAAAAGGGTGCGGCGGCTGTGCCGCCGCACCCTTTCGAAGATCTTTTGCGGAGCTTACACGCCCGGTACAGCCGGGGTGCAGGCGCTTAATACATACCCATGCCGCCCATGTCGGGTGCGGCAGGAGCCGGAGCGGGGGGCTGGGGCTTGTCGGCCACCAGAGACTCGGTGGTCAGCACCATGCCGGACACGCTGGCGGCATTCTCCAGTGCGCTGCGGGTCACCTTGGCGGGATCCACGATGCCGCTGGCGATCATGTCGCAGTACTCCTCCTTGTAGGCGTCGAAGCCGAAGCCGTTCTTCCCGGCGCTGCGGACCTTCTCCAGCACCACGCTGCCGTCGATACCGGCGTTGGCTGCGATCTGGCGGATAGGAGCCTCCAGTGCCTTGGCAACCAGCTGCACGCCCACGCGCTCGTCGCCCTCGGTGCTGTTCAGCAGCGCGGTGACGGCGGGGATGACGTTGACGTAGATGGTGCCGCCGCCGGCCACGATGCCCTCCTCAACGGCGGCCTTGGTGGCGTTCAGGGCGTCCTCGATGCGGAGCTTCTTCTCCTTCATCTCGGTCTCGGTAGCGGCGCCCACCTTGATGACGGCTACGCCGCCGGCCATCTTGGCCAGACGCTCCTGCAGCTTCTCCTTGTCATACTCGCTGGTGGTCACGCCGATCTGGGCGCGGATCTGAGCCACACGGTCCTTGATGGCCTGGGGATCGCCCATGCCGTCCACGATGATGGTGTTCTCCTTGGTGACCTTGATCTGGCGGGCGCGGCCCAGCATATCAATGGTGGTGTCCTTCAGAGCCAGACCGAACTCCTCGCTGACGACCTGACCACCGGTCAGAACGGCGATATCCTGCAGCATCTCCTTGCGGCGGTCACCGAAGCCGGGGGCCTTGACGCACACCACGTTCAGCACGCCCTTCAGACGGTTGACCAGCAGGGTGCTGAGGGCCTCGCCTTCCACGTCCTCGGCGATGATGAACAGCTTCTTGCCGCTCTGGAGCATCTGCTCCAGCAGGGGCAGGATGTCGCTGATGACGGAGATCTTCTTGTCGGTGATGAGGATGTAGGGATCGTCCACCACAGCCTCCATCTTCTCCATGTCGGTGGCCATATAGGGGGTGATGTAGCCGCGGTCGAACATCATGCCCTCCACGACCTCGGAATAGGTCTCGGCGGTCTTGGACTCCTCGATGGTGATAACACCGTCGGCGGAGACCTTCTCCATGGCCTCGGCAATGAGCTTGCCGATGGTCTCATCGCTGGAGGAGACAGTGCCGACGCGGGCGATATCGGCGGTGCCGTTGACCTTCTGGCTCTGCTCCTTGATGGCGCTGACAGCGGCCTCTACGGCCTTGGCCATGCCCTTCTTCATGACGATGGGGTTGGCGCCTGCGGCCAGGTTCTTCAGACCCTCGTGGATCATGGCCTGTGCCAGCAGGGTGGCGGTGGTGGTGCCGTCGCCGGCCACATCGTTGGTCTTGGTGGACACCTCGCGCACCAGCTGTGCGCCCATGTTCTCAAACGGATCGTCCAGCTCGATCTCCTTGGCGATGGACACGCCGTCGTTGGTGATCAGGGGCGTACCGAACTTCTTATCCAGCACCACGTTGCGGCCCTTGGGACCCAGCGTGACCTTTACAGTATCCGCCAGCTGATTGACGCCGGCTTCCAGTGCCTTGCGGGCCTCATCGCCGCGCTTGATGATCTTTGCCATATCTAAATGCCTCCAAATTCGATTGATTTACCGGGAAACACGCAAAATCAAATCATTTTTGCCGCGGCGTGTACGTGGCAAAAATACGTTGACCCCGCCGCCTTGGGCGGCGTCCGCCAGTGACCGACGTCAACTGGCGAGGGGGATATACAAGGGGGATACCATCCCCCTTGTAAGAGTTACTCCACGATGGCCAGAATGTCGCTCTGCTTGACGATGATGTACTCCACATCCTCCAGCGTCACCTTGGTGCCGGCGTACTTGTCGGTGATGACCTTGTCGCCGGCCTTCACGGACATCACCACGGTCTTACCGTCCACAGTGCCGCCGGGGCCCACGGAGATCACCTCTGCCACAGAGGGCTTTTCCTTGGCGGAGCCGGTCAGGATGATGCCGCCCTTGGTGGTCTCCTCCGGCTCGGTCATCTTCAGCACCACGCGGTCAGCAAGCGGTGTCAGTTTCATAGCTGCTTCCTCCTCATATACTAAATATTGAAAAACTAAGTCAGCGTTAGCACTCGATATCTCTGAGTGCTAACGCTGCTTATCATACCACACTATTCATGATTTGCAAGGGGGAAACAGGGAAAATTTGAAAAATTCACAAAATGTTCAACTCAGGCTCGGCTCCCGTGCGGTGCGGTTGCAGCTGCACCCGATGGGGCCGAAGAAATTCAGCTTCTTGTCGGCCATTTTGATGGTCACGTCCTGATTGGTGACGCACTCGCCGTCCAGACAGGTGACGATATCCGGCTTGTCCGACTGGATCCGGATGACCTTGGGCGTGGAGCAGTGCGCCGCATGGGGGAACTTGTGATAGTCGCCCTTGGAGTAGGGACCCACGAATTTCAGGAACGTCCGGCGGTTTACGGCCTTGACCACCAGCGTGTTCAGCACACCGTCGTCCATCCGCGCCTCCGCCACGGGCATAAAGCCGCCGCCGTAGTACCGGCCGTTGCACACGGCCACCAGCGACCAGTCGCCCTTGACCGCCACATCGTCCAGCGTTACCGTCCAGTGGGAGCCGATGCCCTTGAACAGGAAGTTCACCGCCAGCGAGTAGATGTAGCTGCTCTTGCCGTCCAGCAGGGGGCTTTCGCTGTACTTATGTACGTCCCGGGCCACCCGTGCGTCGATGCCGGAGCAGGCGATGGTCAGGGCAATGCGGCCGTTGACGTCGATGGCGTCTATGGGGAACTGGGGGCCGTCCCACAGGTTCTCCGCGTCCCGGAACTTCTCCAGATCGTCGCCGAAGTTCTTGAGAAAGTCGTTGCCGGTGCCAACGGGGATGACGGTCATGGCGGCGTTGTCGTAGCCGATGATGCCGTTAGCCACCTCGTTGACGGTGCCGTCGCCGCCGCAGGCGTAGAACCGCAGCTCCTCGCCGCTGTCACACATCCGCCGGGCGATCTCCGTGGCGTGGCCCTGCTTCTTCGTCAGGATGCACTGGACGTCCAGATTGTGCTTTGTCCGCAGCGCATCCGCCATATCGTATATCTTTTGGCGGCTGTCCGCCTTGCCCGCAGTGGGATTGATGATGAAAACGTGCTTCATCTTGGGTTGCCTCCTCGAGCCAAGCAAAAGTTTAAGAATTCATTAGCATTGTACCATGGCGGCAGAAAAGAAAGTGAACAAATTGAAAATTAACGGCCGTTTCACCGGATATCGCCGCCGTTCACACGTTGCCGTACATGAAAACGTCGCATTTGATCATGCCGTTGTACAGCTTGCGCTTCTTGTCCGCCGGCCGGCCGAAGGCCCGCTCGAACTCCGTGTGGCTGCTGAGCACCAGCGTCCGCCAGCCCCCCGGCAGGGTCTTCCACACCTTGCCCAGCATCCGGTACAGCTCCTCGGCCTCCTGCCGCTCCAGCAGCCGCTCGCCGTAGGGGGGATTGGTCACCAGCTGCCCGTATTGGCTGTCCCGGCGGAATTTGGCGGCGTCCGCCACCTCGAAGCGGATGCAGTCGTCCACGCCGGCCTTCCGGGCGTTGTCCCGGGCAATGTCCACGGCGCGGGGGTCGATGTCGCCGCCCCAGATGTCGTACTGTCCGTGGAAATCCTTGTCCTGCGCCTCGTCCGCTGCGTCCATCCACACCTGACCGGGCAGGAACTCCCACCGCTGGGCATCAAACCGCCGATCCAGACCCGGGGCGCGGTTCTTGGCGATGAGAGCCGCCTCGATGGGAATGGTGCCGCTGCCGCAGAACGGGTCGCAGAACGGGTCGCGCCCACGGTAGCGGCTGAGGGTCACCAGTGCCGCCGCCAGCGTCTCCCGCAGCGGCGCCTCCACGCCCACGGCCCGGTAGCCCCGCTTGTACAGTCCCTCGCCGGAGGTGTCCAGACAGATGGCGGCCTCATCCTTGAAGATGGAGAACCGCACCTGATACTTCACGCCCGTCTCCGGGAACTGCTCCAGCCCGTAGGCGTCCTTCAGCCGCTCCACCATGGCCTTTTTGATGATGCTCTGGCAGGCGGATACCGCGTGGAGCTGGGAGGAGATGGCGTAGCCCTTTACCGGGAACGCGGCGTCCCGGGGGAGATAGTCCTCCCAGGGGATGGCGCGCACACCCTGAAACAGCTCCTCAAAGCTGAGGACGGGGAACTGCCCCAGCACCAGCATCACCCGTGCGCCGCAGCGCAGGTTGATGTTCAGCCGCGCACAGTCCGCCATGGAGCCCCGGCACAGGATGCGCCCGTTCTCCGTGCGGACATCCTGTAAGCCAAGGCGCTTCGCCTCGTCGGACACCAGCTTTTCCAGCCCCAGCAGGCAGGGGATCATATATGTTACCATAGTCGGCGTACCTCGCTCGTTCAAATTCGTACCCATCAGTATACCTGACTTTCCGCCGCTGTGCAACCCGCTTCGCCGGAAAAATCCTGTGGCATTTTCGGGGGGAATCCGTTATAATGAGGAATGTAAACCTCAGGTTGCGCGGGTTTTTTCAAAAAATTGACCGCCGCAACCTAAAGGTGATAGACAAATCCGGCGAACGTGCTACACTGTCGGCAAGAGGAACGGAGGAACGAGACTATGTCATTTGGAGAACAGCTTGCATCGGTGCGCCGCAGCAGCGGCCTGACACAGGAGCAGTTTGCCGAGCAGCTGCAGGTTTCCCGTCAGGCGGTGAGCAAGTGGGAGTCCGGCCGTGGATATCCGGAGATCGAGAAGATCCTCTATATCTGCAACCGCTATCAGGTGTCCATCGCCGATATGTTCGCCGAGGAGGCGCCGCCCCCCGCGCTATCCGCCGCACCGGATGTGCCGGCCATACCGGAGCAGCCCCTGCCGCGGGAGAGCCTGCACACCGCCATCTCCGCATTTCTCACCAACCTGTCCCCCCAAAATAAGTGGCTGGCCGCAGGCGTTCTGGTGGGCGTGGGCGCCCTCAGCGGACTGATCGGCCTGTGTCTGAAAGGAGGAAATACGGATATGTCCACCATTGTCTGGATCGCCGCCATCGTCATTTTCGGTGTGGTGGAGGCGGCTACGGCGGGCCTTACGTCTATCTGGTTCGTGCTGGGCAGCGTGGCGGCCCTCATCGTCGCCATCTGCAACGGCCCTATCTGGCTCCAGATATCCCTGTTCTTTGTGGTGTCCATCGTCACGCTGGCCGCCACCCGCCCGCTGGTGGCCAAGCTGATGAAAAAGGACATCAAGCCCACCAACGCCGACCGCGTGTTGGGCGGTCTGGCCCGGGTCACGGAGCGCATCGACAACGATGTGCCCACCGGCGCCGTCTACATAGATGGTAAGACGTGGTCTGCCCGCAGCAGCAGGGGGGAGAGCATCGAGCCTGACACCATGGTGCGTGTCGTTCGCATGGAGGGTGTCAAGCTGTATGTAGAAGCGGAAAAGGAGGCGTAAATGCCCTACTTTGTCAAGGGACTTCTGGTGGTCCTCGCCTTCGCCGTCACACGCATTATCCATCTGATCCGCAAGCACAGAAAAGGAAAGAAGTACAACAAGGAAAAAGAATAGTATAAGGAGGAAACTACTATGCCGTATTCCATCCCCGGTACCATCGCCATCGTCATTCTGGTCATTCTCGTTCTGGTGGTCATCGTCAGCTGCATCAACATCGTCCAGCAGTCCAAGGCCTACGTGGTGGAGCGTCTCGGCGCCTTCCACAGCGTATGGGGCGTGGGTCTGCACTTCAAACTGCCGTTCATCGAGCGGGTGGTGAAGAAGGTCAGCCTCAAGGAGCAGGTGGCGGACTTCGACCCCCAGCCGGTCATCACCAAGGATAACGTCACCATGCAGATCGACACGGTCATCTACTTCCAGATCACCGACCCCAAGCTGTATACCTACGGCGTGGAGTATCCCATGAGCGCCATCGAGAATCTGACGGCTACCACCCTGCGTAACATCATTGGCGAGCTGGAGCTGGATCAGTCCCTCACCAGCCGCGATACCATCAACGCCAAGATGCGCTCCATTCTGGACGAGGCCACCGACCCGTGGGGCATCAAGGTCAACCGCGTGGAGCTGAAGAACATCCTGCCGCCCCGCGAGATCCAGAACGCCATGGAAAAGCAGATGAAGGCCGAGCGCGAGCGCCGCGAGTCCATCCTGCAGGCCGAGGGCGAGAAGGCCAGTAAGGTGCTGATCGCCGAGGGCGAGAAGCAGTCCACCCTGCTGCGGGCGGACGCTGCCAAGCAGGCCCGCATCATGGCCGCCGAGGCGGAGGCACAGTCCATTCTGAAGGTGCAGCAGGCTATGGCGGACTCCATGCGCCTGCTGAACGAGAACGCCCCCAACGATCAGGTCATCAAGCTCAAGGCGCTGGAGGCGCTGCAGAAGGTGGCGGACGGCAAGGCCACGAAGCTCATCATCCCCAGCGAGATCCAGAGCCTGGCGGGTCTGGCGGCCAGCGCCAAGATGCTGGTGGAGAACGACGCGCCCGCTGCGGAGTAAGCCTATGGCAAAGACGGAGCGCTTTGAAAAGGTGTACGGACAGGGCGTTTTCAACGGAAATGAGATCTGGGTGGACACCGAGACCGGCGTGCAGTATCTCTATCACTCTGCGGGCAATTCCGGCGGGCTGACAGTGCTGGTGGACGCCGAGGGCAAGCCCCTGCTGTACCGCAAGACGCCGAACGCACCGGAGTTCTGACGGAGAAAGGAGCCTGACTATGCTTCAATTCCTGTTCTTTGGCACACGGATATGCCTGTTGAATTTTCACACGATGTGGGCGTTGCCCGTGCTCGCCCTTGCCGCGCTGCTGGTATTCCGGCTGTTTTGGGGCGGGAGACAGCCCTGCAAGGGGCTTATGTGGGTGCTGCCCGCCGCCTATGTGCTGGCGGGTGTGGGCAACGCATTCCTGCTGGCGGCGGACAACGCGGCGCTGGTCAGCCTGGCCTCGCTGCTGTTCCGGCTGGAGCCGGTGCTGCTGTTTGCGTGGCTGGGACTGCTGACCGGCACGGTGATCGCCGCCCTGCTGCCCAAGAAGGAGAAAAAGGAGACGGGCAACGCCTGACGCGCTGCTGCCCTGCGGGACGCGAGGGCGCACTGCCCTGCTGCCCCGCAAGCCTGAACCTGAAAAGGAGCTGAGATATCCCATGTACTATCTCTTTGCCGGCGGCTTGCAGCCCCAGTCCGCCCCACCGGCGGACGGACGGGGCGTGCTGGCCATCCTTACGCCGCAGGAGGCGCACAGTGCGGCGCTGCCCGCCGGACTGTCCGTGCCGGCTGCGCCTGCCGACCCGCATGAGTCTCAGTTCTGCTGGCTGCACATCGACCGCACCGGCGTCACCGGACACCTGCGCACGCCGCCGCGTCCCAATCAGCCCGCCCACCGTCTGGGTTTCACATGGGCGGGCGGAGGTCTGGTGGTGGTGGACCACGACAAGGCGGCGGCGGACTGCGCCGCCCACCTGACGGAGCAGGGCGCGCCGCTGCCGGACGGCCCGGACAGCTTTCTGGTGGCGCTGCTGCTGTACCTGATCCGGGACGACCTGCCCTACATCCAGCAGCTGGAGACGCGGCTGACCGATCTGGAGCAGGCGGTGCTGGACAACGATACGGGACGATTCCTCCACCGGATGAGTGTGATCCGCAAGGAGCTGAACCGCACCAACCGCTACTATGCGCAGCTGTGCGACTTCGCCTCCACCCTGCTGGAGGACGCGGAGGAGCAGCTCTCCGGTCACAGCAAGAAGCGGCTGAACCACTTTCTGCGGAAGGTGGAGAACCTGCGGGGCGAGACGCGGATGCTCCACGAATACGCCACCCAGATCAGCAGCGAGTATCAGGCGCAGGTGGACATCGACCAGAACCGGGTAATGAAGGTGCTGACCATTGTCACCGCCATCTTCCTGCCCCTGACCCTGATCGCCGGGTGGTACGGCATGAACTTCCCCAACATCCTCCTGCTGGGCTGGCGCTACGGCTATGCGGCCGTGGCCATCGTGTCGGCGCTGGTGGTGGTGCTGCTCATCTGGTACTTCAAGCGGAAAAAGTGGTTCTGAGCGGTACAGGATACGCGAAAAATGAGAAAGGCCCCCGGCGCCGTGCGGCGCCGGGGGCTTCTGTATACCTGTAAGGCCGTTGCGATGCAGGAAAAACGGCTGCTTTACAGCTTGGTGACCATGGGGATAATCATGGGGCTGCGCTTGGTGGTCTTGTAGAGATAGCTGGACACGGCGGAGCGGACGGCGCGGCACACGTCGCCGTCGTCCCGGCGCTTCTTGGCGGACATACCGTCCACCGTATCGGTGGCGATGCGGCGCAGCGTCTCCAGCAGCTCCTCGGACTCCTTGACGTAGACGAAGCCGCGGGTCACGATCTCCGGCGGGCAAAGCAGCTGGTGGTCGTGGCTGGACATGGGCAGCACGATGACCACCATGCCGTCCTCCGCCAGCAGCTTCCGGTCGTTGAGCACCACGGCGCCCACCTCGCCTACGCCGCTGCCGTCCACGAACACCTCACCGGCGGGGACGGAGGTCTCGCACTTGATGTGCTTGGTGGTCAGCTCGATGACGGAGCCGTTGTCGGCCACCACGATGTTGTTGGGGTGCATCCCCATGCTCTCCGCCACACGCTTGTGGATCTGGAGCATCCGCTGCTCGCCGTGGAGGGGGATGAAGAACTTGGGCTTAGTCAGGGCGTGGATGATCTTCAGCTCCTCCTGACAGGCGTGGCCGGAAACGTGGAGCATATCCGCCTTGTCGTACACCACGTCGGCGCCCTTGCGGAACAGCTCGTTGATGACCCGCCCCACCGTCACCTCATTGCCGGGGATGGCGCTGGCGGAGATGATGACCTTGTCGCCGGGGCCGATATCCACCTGCTTGTGGGTGGAGAAGGCCATGCGGTACAGGGCGCTCATCTCCTCGCCCTGGGAGCCGGTGGTGACGATGACCTGCTGGCTCAGGGGCAGACCCTTGATGCGGTTGATGTCCACCAGCGTGTTCTTGGGCACCTTCATATAGCCCAGCTCCGTGGAGACCTTCATGATGTTCTCCATGCTGCGGCCGGTGACGGCCACCTTGCGGCCGCAGGCCGCCGCAGCGTCCAGCACCTGCTGGATGCGGTGAACGTTGCTGGCGAAGGTGGTGACGATGATGCGCTTGTCGCAGCCGGTGAACTGCCGCTTGAACGTGGCGCCCACCGCCTTTTCACTCAGGGTGTAGCCGGGACGCTCCACATTGGTGGAGTCGGCCAGCAGCGCCAGAACGCCCTGCTTACCCAGCTCGCCGAAGCGGGCCAGATCGATGACCTCACCGTCGATGGGGGTGGAGTCGATCTTGAAGTCGCCGGTGTGGACGACCGTACCCATCCGGGTGTGGATGGCCAGCGCCGCCGAGTCCGCGATAGAGTGGTTCACATGGATGAACTCCACTTGGAATTTGCCGGCCTTCACGGTTTGGCCGGCCTCCACGGTGATGAGCTTCGTGGAGTTCAGGAGGCCGTGCTCCTGCAGCTTCAGCTTGATGAGCCCGGCGGTAAAGCGGGTGCAGTAGATGGGGGTACTGATCTGCTTGAGAACGTAGGGGATGGCGCCGATGTGGTCCTCGTGTCCGTGGGTGATGAACATACCCCGCAGACGGCTGTGGTTCTTCACCAGATAGCTGACGTCGGGGATGACGCAGTCGATGCCGTACATATCGTCGCCGGGGAAGGCCATGCCGCAGTCCACGATGACGATCTCGCCGCCGTACTCGTAGGCGGTCATGTTCTTTCCGATCTCATTCAGACCGCCCAGAGGGATGATCTTCAATTTTTCTGCCATAAATATCAAATACTCCTTTGCTTTTGCAAGATACCACACAGCCGCCGGGCGGGAAAATGGCCGCAGCAAAACAAAGGCGGTCCGCCCTCGCGCCGGCCCTGCATCGCCGGAGAGGAGCGGAGTATCGCCCAGCCGCTACTGTGGATGGTGTGGAAGAGGTCGCCCTCTTCTCTATGTGATCGCAGGAATACACTCTGCGAAACAACCAAAAAAATGCGCGTATTTTTCTGCGCTTTTCACAAAGTATAGCACACTTTCTATCATTTGTACACCCCCAACTTGTCGACACGCTCCGACAGGACGCGCGCCGCGGCGGAATTTGACCTGTTTTCCCCAAAGCACCTATTGTCCACCGGAGAATTTTGTGCTATAATCAATTGCTATATTAAATTGGAGACGTATTCCTATCACCGAGAGGAGGAACGCCTTTTGAGTAAAAAGATCATTCGCGGATTCCGCACCAATATGGCGCTGTACGGCCTGTGTCTCATAGTGTTCGTCATCGTGACCATCCCCTTTGAGCCGCTGCTGGCGCTGGCGGAGGCGGCGGTGGCCGCCGTGGTGCTGCTGGTGGGCAGCCGACGCAACAAGATGGCGCAGGCGTCTGTGCGGCAGTACATGGACCGGGTTTCCGGCGGTATGGACTCCGCACGCTCCAGCAATATGCTGTATGCGCCGCTGCCCATGCTGGTGTTCGACGCCACCACCGGCGAGGTGCTGTGGAGCAACGATATGTTCTTGCAGCTCACCAGCCAGAAGGAGAAGATCTTTGAGATGCTGGTGGACACGGTGGTGCCGGATTTCAGCTATCGCTGGCTGCTGGACGGCAAGCGGGAGTATCCGGAGCTGTTCCACTGGAACGGACGGATCTACCGGGTGTTCGGCGCGCTGAGCCATCCCGAGGAGATGCAGCGGGACCAGAACCCGTTGGCCACCACCTATTGGATGGATGTCACCGACAGCGAGGAGATGCGCCAGACGCTGGAGCTGACCCGGCCGCTGGTGGCCATCCTTATGGTGGACAACTACGAGGAGCTGATGAAGGCCTGCCCGGAGAGCAAGCGCTCGGCGGTGCTGGCCGCGCTGGAGGAGCAGCTGAACGACTGGGCGGCAGATTCCGGCGGGCTGCTGCTGGGCTACGACCGTGACCGGTATCTGTTCGTGTTCGAGGAGAAGGACTACGGCGGCTACACCGAGAAGAAGTTCGACGTGCTGGAGAAGGTGCGGCAGGTGCAGGCCGGCGAGGGCGTGTCCGCCACGCTGTCCATCGGCGTGGGCCGGGACGAGGACAGCTTTGACCAGCTGTTCAAGAACGCCTCGCTGGCGCTGGAGATGGCGCTCAGCCGCGGCGGCGATCAGGCCGTGGTGAAGGACCGGGTAAACTTCGAGTTCTACGGCGGGCGCAGCAAGTCCACGGAGAAGCGGACCAAGGTGAAGTCCCGGGTCATGGCCAACGCGCTGGGCGAGCTGATCGACGACGCCAAGCAGGTATATGTCATGGGTCACAAGTACGCGGACATGGACTCCGTAGGCGCGGCCATGGGCGTGTGCTGCATTGCCCGGAAGCGGGGCAAGAAGTGCCAGATCGTCATTGATACGGAGAACAACGCGGCCCACCCGCTGATCCGGCGGATGCAGGCCCAGCCGGAGTACGCGGGGGTACTGACCACCGGCGGCGAGGCGTTCCTGAAGTGCCAGCCCGGCACGCTGCTGGTGGTGGTGGACACCAACCGGCCGGAGAGCGTGGAGTCCGAGGAGATGCTGGAGACCTGCAACCGGGTGGCGGTCATCGACCACCACCGCCGGGGCAGCAGCTACATCGAGAAGATGGCGCTGAACTACCACGAGCCGTATGCCTCCTCCGCCAGTGAGCTGGTGGCGGAGCTGATGCAGTATCTGGTGGAGCCGTCCGACGTGCTGAAGTGCGAGGCGGAGGCGCTGCTGGCGGGCATCGTGCTGGATACGAAAAACTTTATCAACCGCACCGGCGGCCGCACCTTCGAGGCGGCGGCCTTCCTGCGGCGGCTGGGGGCGGATACACAGGACGTGCAGCGTCTGTTCCAGGGGGATCTGCAATCCATGATCGACCGCTACGCCATTATCCGGCAGGCGGAGCTGTACCACGACGATATCGCCGTGGTAGCGCTGGAGGAGGAGTGCGACCGGGTGACGGCCGCCAAGGCCGCCGACGAGCTGCTGACCATCCGGGGCATCAAGGCGTCCTTCGTCCTGTACAAGAAGGGCGACGGCGTGTATATGTCCGCCCGGTCACTGGGCGAGATCAACGTGCAGGTCATTCTGGAGGCGCTGGGCGGCGGCGGCAATTCCACCACGGCCGGCGGACAGGCAAACGACATTTCGGTGGACGAGGCCAGAGAAAAGCTGCTGGCGGCCATCGACCGGTATTTTGAAAACTGACGAAAAGGAGAACTACAACGATGAAGGTCATTCTCAAGCAGGATGTGAAGGGTAAGGGCAAGAAGGGTCAGATGATCGAGGCGGCAGAGGGCTACGCCCGCAATTTCCTGCTGCCCAAGGGTCTGGCGGTGGAGGCTACCCCCGACGCGGTGAACACCATGAATTTGCAGGCCAAGGCCAAGGCCAAGGCGGACGCGGAGGCCAAGGCGGAGGCACTGGCCATCGCCGAGAAGCTCAAGAGCTGCCAGGTAAAGATCGCCGCCAAGGGCGGCGAGGGCGGCAAGCTGTTCGGCGCCGTCACAGGCAAGGAGATCTCCGGCGCGCTGAAGGAGCAGTTCGGTATGGACATCGACGGCAAGAAGCTGGTGCTGGAGCAGCCCATCAAGAGCTTCGGCGGCTATCAGGTCAAGGCCAAGCTGGGCTTTGAGGTCAGCGGCACAGTGTACGTCCTCGTCATCGAGGAGAAGTAACCGTCTACATCACAACGGAAGGGAGGCCCTCATATGGCTGCGGACGAGCTGCTGCTGCGGCAGGCGCCCCATTCACCGCAGGCGGAGCAGGCGGTGCTGGGCTCCATGCTCATCGACCCCGACTGCATCAAGGACGTCATGGACAAGCTGCGGCCGGAGGATTTCTACCTGCGGGCCAACCGCGATATCTTTGAGACCATCTACCATATGTTCGTCTACTCCCGCCCCATTGACGGCGTCACCGTGGCGGGGGAGATGGAGAAAACCGGCGTCTACAACGACAACACAAGGGACTATCTGCTGCAATTGATGGATGTGACGCCCACCAGCGCCAACGTCATGGAGTATGTGCAGATCGTGCTGGACAAGTCGCTGATGCGGCAGGTGGCGTCCGCCGCCGGGAGCATCAGCGCCATGGTGCTGGACGGCGCCGGCGACGCCGGCGCTATGCTGGAGGCGGCGGAGCAGAAGGTGTATGCCATCCGCCGCGGCCGCAGCGCCCAGAACATGGTGCCTGTGAGCATGGTGCTGGAGGACGTGATGGCGCATCTGGCGGAGCTGACCGCCAGCGGCGGCAAGACGCTGCCGGGTCTGTCCACGGGACTTTCCGCCGTGGACGCCAAGATCAACGGCCTGAACAAGTCCGACCTGCTGCTGCTGGCTGCCCGACCCGGTATGGGCAAGACCAGTATGGCGCTGAACGTGGCGCTGTCGGCGGCGCGGGAATCCGGCAAGACCGTGGCCATCTTCTCGCTGGAGATGTCCAAGGAGCAGCTGGTGACCCGGCTCATCGCCAGCGAGGGGCTGGTGGAGAACACCCGGCTGGTGACGGGCAACCTGCGGGAGAGCGACTGGCAGCGCATCGCCGAGGCGGCGTCCTCTCTGAGCCGGATGGACATCCGCATTGATGACAACCCGCTGCTGACGGTGGCGGATATGAACGCCAAGTGCCGGCGGCTGGATAATCTGGGGCTGGTGGTCATCGACTATCTCCAGCTGATGACCTCTGCCGGCGGGAAGGGCTACTCCGGCGAAAACCGCCAGCAGGCGGTGTCGGATATCAGCCGTATGCTGAAGATCATGGCCAAGGAGCTGCAGGTGCCGGTGCTGTGCCTGAGCCAGCTGAGCCGTGCCAACGAAAAGCGGGACGATAAGCGGCCCATGCTGTCCGACCTCCGCGAGTCCGGCGCTATCGAGCAGGACGCGGATATCGTGCTGTTTCTGTACCGCGACGACTACTACAACAGCGATTCGGAAAAGCGCAACGTGGCCGAGTGCATCGTGGCCAAGAACCGTCACGGTGAGACGGGCAAGGTGGAGCTGCGGTGGATGCCGGAGTACACCGCCTTCGGCACGCTGGAGAACCGCTATGACGATGAGGAGTGAGCCATGGACCTGACGCCGTGGATGGAGCGCTGGCATATGCTGCCCGAACAGGGCGGCATCGTGCTGTGCGGCGTGTCCGGCGGACGGGACTCCGTCTGTCTGCTGGACTATCTGCATAAGCTGGGACAGCAGCGGGGCTTTACCGCCGCGGCGGGACACCTGAACCATCTGATGCGCCCCACCGCCCAGCGGGACGAGGACTTCGTCCGGGCCTTCTGCGCCCAGCGTGACATCCCCTTCTACACAGAAAGCGCCGATGTGTACGGCCTGTGCGATGCGTGGGAGCTGACGGTGGAGGAGACAGGCCGCCGGGCGCGGTACGACTTCCTCCGGCGGACGGCGGCAGCCATCGGCGCGGAGAAGATCGCCACCGCCCACCATCGGGACGATCTGGCGGAAACGGTGCTTTTGCAGCTGCTGCGCGGCACCGGGCCGCAGGGACTGACCGGCATCCCACCGGTGCGGGGCAACATCGTCCGGCCGCTGCTGGACACGCCCCGCCGGGACATTGAGCGGTATATCGCGGAAAATGGACTGGACTACGTTACCGACGAGACGAACAGCGACCTGGCCTACGCCCGGAACCGGCTGCGGCTGGAGATCTGGCCGGAGCTGGAGCGCATCAATCCCTCCGCATCGGCGCATATCGCGCGGACGGCGGACATCCTGCGGCGTGAGAGCGCCTATCTGGATGAACTGGCGGCGGGATACCTGCCGGAGACGGGTACCGCCGTGTCCTGCGAGGTGCTGCTGACAGCGCCAGAGGCGCTGCGCCCCCGACTGCTGCGGCTGCTGCTGGATCGGCTGGGGACAGGCAAAAAGGATGTGACCGCCGGGCATCTGGCGGCGCTGGAGCAGTTGGCGGCCGGAGAGGGTACGCTGGCGCTGCCCGGCGGCGCTGTGGCGGTATGCCGGAACGGCGTGCTGACGCTGGCGGCGGCGGAGACGCCGCCGGAGGAAACCGTGCTGCGGGAGGGGAAGAATCCCTTCGGTACGATGCGGCTTCTGGTGAGCCGGACGCCTGCGGCGGGCGCGTTGGCGCTGCGCTGCGGACGGGAACAGGTGCTGACTGCCCGGTGCTGGCGGCGGGACGACCGGCTGGCGCTGCCGGGCAGCCGGGGAGAGCGGAGCGTCAAGCGCCTGCTCTCCGAGCGGGGGATCCCCCCCGAAAAACGGGAAACGCTCCCGGTGTTCTGCGTGGATGGCGTTCTCGCCGCCGTGTGGGGCGCGGGTGTGGACAGGAGATTTCTGCCGGAGGATTCCGGTCAGAGTATATATTACATTATAAGAGAAAATTACGGAGGATAGAGCGTATGGCAAAGAGTAATATGGATCAGGATATTTTGAAGATCCTGCTGTCCGAGGAGGAGATCAAGGCCCGTGTGCAGGAGCTGGGTGACCAGCTGTATGATGCGTTCCACGACAAGAACCCCCTGTTTGTGGGTGTTCTGAAGGGGTGCTTCATCTTCATGGCGGATCTGGTGCGTGCCGCACAGCTCAAGAGCGAGCTGGAGTTTATCGGCGTGTCCTCCTACCAAAACGGCACCAAGTCCTCCGGCGTGGTACAGATCACCCGCGACTTGCAGGAGGATATCAACGGGCGGGATGTCATCATCGTGGAGGACATTCTGGATTCCGGCAACACGCTGGAGTTTTTGAAGAAATACCTCATGGCCAAGGGTGCGGCATCCGTCACCATCGTCACCCTGCTGGATAAGCCCGCCCGCCGGGAGAAGGCCATCACGGCCGACTACGCCGGCTTCGTGGTGCCGGACGAGTTTGTGGTGGGGTACGGCCTGGACTATGCCCAGCAGTACCGCAATATGCCCTATATCGGCGTGCTGAAGCCGGAGGTATACAGCAAGTAAAAACACGCATGGCATATACGTTTTGTATATGCCACGCGGACGGGTAGGCAGAAAAACTGGAGGAGGAGCCACATGAAAAACAGGGGCGGCAAGCGATTGGCGCATAAGGATACAGACAGACGGTGGGAGAACCTGCCGGAGGCGGTGGAGAAGCCTGCGGAAACAGAGGAAGGCGGTGCCGGTTCGGAGATGAGCCGCGGCCGCCGGCTGTGGCACGACTACGGGTATCTGGTGGTCACACTGGCGGTGGTATTCGTGCTGTTCCGCGTGCTGCTGCAGCTTGCCTATGTGCCAAGCGGCTCCATGGAGACGACCATCCCCACCAAGTCCTTACTCGTCGGCTGGCGGCTGCCCTATGTGGTGTCCGATCCGCTGCCGGAGCGAGGGGACATTGTTACGTTCTGGAGCGAGGAGATGGACCGAGTGCTGGTAAAGCGCGTCATCGGTCTGCCGGGAGAGACAGTCTCCATCAAGGACGGCTTCGTCTATATCAACGGTGAGAAGCTGGACGAGGACTATCTGCCGGTCAGCGGGATCACCCAGAGCGAGAAGACGACCTTTGAGGTGCCGGCGGGACACATCTTTGCGATGGGCGACAACCGCACCGGCTCGCTGGACAGTCGATATTGGAACGATCCGTATATACCGCTGAACCAGTTACAGGGCCGTATGCTGCTGGCGATCTCCATCGGCCCGAAGCAGAGCTGGCAGGGCATCCATTGGATCGCATAAGGGGGAGAAGCTTTGGAGAGAAGAAGATTTGGCGTTACGGGGCTGCTGCTGGTGGTCCTCGTGGTGATTTTTGTGGGGTACCTGTCCGGCAATATGCGGCGCTCCGGCGATATCCCGTACAGCCAGATGCGCGCCATGTTCACAGAGGAGAAGGTGCAGTCCTTCGTTGTCAACGGCGAGCGGCTGACGGCCAGCCTGCGGGACGGCACCACCGCTGCCTGCGAGCTGTATAGCTTTGAGGCATTTTACGACGACCTGAACGAGTTGGTGGTGCAGCAGAACAAGGCGGGCATCATCGAGGCCTACGACTACTACGCCGACCACTCCACCAACTGGGTGCAGGTGCTGCTGCCCTATGTGCTGGGGGTGCTGGGCTTTATCCTGCTGCTGAACCTGATGGGCCGGATGTCCGCCGGCGGCGGGGCGGCCAACGATAAGATGGCGCGCTTCGGCGAGGCGCGGACCCAGAGCCTGCCCACGGGCAGCAAAAAGGTCACGTTCAAGGACGTGGCGGGCGCCGATGAGGAGAAGGAGGAGCTGGAGGAGATCGTCCAGTTCCTGCGGGACCCGGAGAAGTACACGGCGCTGGGCGCGCACATCCCCAAGGGCGTGCTGCTGGTCGGCCCTCCGGGTACCGGTAAGACGCTGCTGGCCAAGGCCGTGGCGGGGGAGGCGGACGTGGCGTATCTGTCCATCTCCGGCTCCGATTTTGTGGAGATGTATGTGGGTGTGGGCGCCAGCCGCGTCCGCGACCTGTTTGAGCAGGCCAAGAAGCAGGCACCTGCCATCGTGTTTATCGATGAGATCGACGCGGTGGGACGCCAGCGCGGCAGCGGTCTGGGCGGCGGCCACGACGAGCGGGAGCAGACGCTGAACCAGCTGCTGGTGGAGATGGACGGCTTCGCCGTCAACGAGGGCGTCGTGGTGCTGGCCGCCACAAACCGCGTGGATATCCTCGACCCCGCGCTGCTGCGTCCGGGACGGTTCGACCGGCAGGTGTATGTGGGTCTGCCCGACATCAAGGGCCGGGAGGAGATCCTGAAGATCCACGCCAAGGGCAAGCCGCTGGCGGAGGATGTGGAGCTGGGTCAGGTGGCCCGCAGCACCGCGGGCTTTACCGGCGCCGATCTGGAGAACCTGCTGAACGAGGCGGCGCTGCTGGCGGGACGGCGGGATCAGAAGTTCATCACCGAGGATGTGATCCACGAGGCGGTCATCAAGGTCATCGCCGGGCCGGAGAAGCGCAGCCGCGTGATCCCGGAGATCGAGCGGAAGCTGACGGCCTATCACGAGGCGGGTCACGCCGTGGTCATCCACGCGCTGCCCGACCACGACCCGGTGCATCAGATCACCATCGTACCCCGCGGACAGGCCGGCGGTATGACCATTTTCCTGCCGGAGGAGGATCGCTCCTACCGCTCTAAGGCGTATATGACGGAACAGATCGTGTCCCTGCTGGGCGGCCGCGCCGCCGAGGAGATGATGCTGGGTGACATCTCCACCGGCGCCTCCAGCGATATCCAGCGCGCCACCGCCATCGCACGGAAGATGGTGGGCACCTACGGTATGTCGGATAAGCTGGGCAATGTGGCGTTCGACGCCGGTACGGACGAGGTGTTCATCGGCAAATCCATGGGACATACCCGCCCCTACTCGGAGAAGACGGCGGCGGAGATGGATGAGGAGATCCGTGCCATGATCGACAGTGCCTACGACCGGTGCAGGGAGATCCTGACGGCGTACCGACCCCAACTGGTGGCCGTGGCGGAGTATCTGCTGGTGCATGAGACCATGGACGCAGAGACATTTGAGGCGTGCTTTGCGGACACTGCCGCAAAGGACAGCGAATAAAGGAGTAAACGAGGCCCTGCGGCTTTACCGCAGGGCCTCGTTTTCGTACTATATGGCAAAGAAGTTGTAAAGAACCAAAAAAGAGCTGCGTAGCTTGGGCAAAATGACGAAACAAATGTCCGCCGCATGAGGACATTTGTCGAGATAGGCGGCGGTAAATTTACGGAACGTGTGTGTGACAGGGAGACAAAACCAACAGAAAAGCGGGAGAAGTACGACCTTCTGCGTGGAAAACGGCACGATTTTTCGGAGCAAATCACAATTGTAATTGAAAGGGAGTTTCGATAAAATGTGGACATTCTATGAGGCACCCATTTGGGAGGGGGCCTCGGAGAAAGCTTAGGAGGAAAAAGAAATGAAGAAGTTATTTGCAATGCTTCTGGCGCTGGTCATGGCGCTGACTCTGGTCGCCTGCGGTGAGCAGGGCGGTAACGACCCGCAGGGTGGTGCGACCGGCGATAAGGTCATCAAGATCGGCGTGTTTGAGCCGCAGTCCGGCGATAACGGCGCCGGTGGCAAGCAGGAGATCCTGGGTATGCAGTATGCCAACAAGATGTTCCCCACCGTCACCGTGGGCGGCGAGGAGTATCAGGTCGAGCTGGTGTATGCCGACAACGCATCGTCCAACGATAAGGCGCCCACCGCCGCACAGACCCTGATCTCTCAGGGTGTGTCCGTGGTGCTTGGCTCCTACGGCTCCGGCGTGTCCATCGCTGCCGGTGATACCTTCTCCGCAGCACAGGTGCCGGCCATCGGCGTGACCTGCACCAACCCGCAGGTGACCTCCGACTGCGATGCGTATTTCCGCATCTGCTTCCTGGATCCGTTCCAGGGTACGGTTCTGGCCAACTACGCCAAGAACGAGCTGAAGGCTACCAAGGCGTACTGCCTGGCCAAGCAGGGCGACGACTACTCCGGCGGTCTGGCCAACTACTTCATCAAGGCCTTCGGCCAGGAGAACTGCGTCTATGAGCAGTTCCCCGAGGGCACGTCCGACTTCTCCACCTACATCACCAACGCCCAGCAGCAGGGCTGCGACGTGTTCTTCTCCCCTGTGTCTCTGGAGGCCGCGGCACAGATCATCGCCAAGGCGGAGACCCAGAATCTGGGTATGCCCATTCTGGCCGGTGATACATGGGACTCCAACGTGGTGCTGGAGGCTGCCAAGGGTACCAAGCTGGATATCTGTGTTACCACCTTCTATCAGGAGGGCGTGAACGCGGACTTCGACGCGGCCATCAAGGCGTGGATCGACAGTGACGCCACCGCCAAGACCAACAACGGCGGCGACAACAAGCTGTCCGCCGTGACCGTCATGGGCTATGACGCCTACTGCGTGGCGCTGGAGGCCATCAAGGCCGCCGACTCCGCCGACCCCGCTGCGGTTTTGGCCGCCCTGCCCAACGTGACCTGCGAGGGCATCACCGGCAGCATCTCCTTCAATGACATTGGCGACGCCAACCGTGACAGCGCCGTGGTCAAGAAGTGCAATACCGAGACGGCTGACTGGGACTTTGTCACCGTGGCAAAGGTGAGCTGAGGAACAGACGATTTCATGTAAGTGATACAGCGCAGGCTGGCGGGAGCGGCAGCTCCCGCCAGCCACTGCATATAGCCCCGGCGGCAGAGGCAAAAGCGTCCCATGAGAAACGGAACTCTTTTGCGGCGGCCGCCGGGAAGCAGTCGTCTGGAGAGGCGGAAAGAATGTAGATAGGGAGGGACCCTGTATGGAAATATTAAAAACCGCATTGCCGTATGTGATATCCGGCATATCGGTGGGCGGGCAATACGCGCTGATCGCCATCGGCTATACCATGGTGTACGGCATATTGCGGCTCATCAACTTTGCCCACGGCGATGTGTTCATGGTAGCGGGACTGATGATGGTCTACTTTACGACATGGATGCCGCTGTATCTGGCGATCCCGCTGATGATCGCGGCGACGGTGCTGCTGGGCTTTCTGATCGAGCGCGTGGCCTATAAGCCGCTGCGCACCGCGCCCCGTATGTCGGTGATGATCTCCGCCATCGGCGTCAGCTATTTTATTCAGAACATGGCGCTGTACATCACCGGCGGCCTGAATAAAAACTATCCCGCCATCCCGTGGATCTCCGACCCGGTGCGGCTGTTCGGTATGGAGACGTCCCGCGTGACAGTCATCACGCCGTTTCTGACCATCGCGCTGGTGATCGCGCTGGTGCTGCTCATCAACCACACCAAGATCGGCATGGCCATGCGGGCCGTATCCGTGGACTTTGAAACGGCGCAGCTGATGGGCATCAAGATCAACAGCGTGATTTCCGCCACATTCATTATCGGCACGTTTCTGGCGGCCGTCGGCTCGGTGCTGTTTTTCACCAACTTCCCCGGCGTGGTGCCGACGTCCGGCGCAATGCCCGGCCTGAAGGCGTTCGTGGCGGCGGTGTTCGGCGGCATCGGCTCCGTACCCGGCGCGGTGGTGGGCGCATTCATCATCGGTATCTGCGAGTCCGTGATCAAGGGTCTGGACACCATCCTGATGGCCAACGGCGCCATTACCGAGCAGGTGGGCTTTGCCACCTTCTCGGATGCATTCACCTTTGTGCTGCTGATCGTCATTTTGGTATTCAAGCCCACCGGCCTGTTCGGTGAGAAGATCACCGACAAGGTGTAAAGGGGTGGGAATATGATGTTGGAAAAGAAAAAAGACGTCCGCAAGACGTTTATCTCGCTGGTGGCGGTGGCGCTGTTTCTGGCGCTGGTCCTGGTACTGGATCAGGTCATCAAGCCCAGCAATAAGATGTATATGCTGCTGACGGTGCTGCAAAAAGGCTCTGTGTACGCGCTGGCGGCGGTGTCCATGAACCTGCTGAACGGCTTTACCGGCCTGTTCTCGCTGGGCCACGCCGGCTTTATGGTGATCGGCGCGTATACATACGCTATTTTCTCCATCCCTGCCGCCTCCCGCGACACGGTGTATCAGTACTATGACGCGGCCATCCGCATCTCCTTCCCGGAGGTGCTGGGCAACGCTCTGGGCGGCTTCGGCACGGTGCTGGGCGTGATCCTCTGCGTGCTGCTGGCGGGACTGGTAGCGTCGCTGTTCGCCTATCTCATCGGCCTGCCGGTGCTGCGGCTGAAGAGCGACTATCTGGCCATTGCCACGCTGGGCTTTGCGGAGATCGTCCGCTCCATCCTTCAGTGGGGCAAGCTGGGGCCTGTGACAAACGGCTCCAATATGCTCAAGAGCTTTACCCGCATCAGCAACTTCAAGATCGGGACGTTCAGCCTGTCCACCTTCGTGCCGGTGCTGATCGCGGTGGTCTCCATCGGACTGATCGTGATGCTGGTAAACTCCACCTACGGCCGCGCCTTTAAGGCCATCCGCGACGACGAGGTGGCGGCGGAGGCCATGGGTATCAATCTGGCCAAGCACAAGATGATCTCCTTTGTGGTCAGCTCCTTCTTTGCCGGTGTGTCCGGCGCTACCATGGCCATGGTGCTGTCTATTGCGCAGGCCAACAACTACAAGGTGGCCATGACCTACGAGATCTTGCTGATGGTGGTGCTGGGCGGCATCGGCTCCATCTCCGGCTCTGTCATCGGCTCGCTGCTGTTCGTGGCGACCTCCGAGTGGTGGCTGCGCGGTCTGGATTCCGGCAAGTTCCTGGGCATCTCGGCCCCCGGCGTGTTCCGCAACGGCTTCCGCCTGGTGGTGTTCTCCATCGTCATCATGGTGGTGGTGCTGTTCTTCCGCAAGGGCATCATGGGCGACAGGGAGCTGCCGCAGGTGATCGACGGGTGGCGGAAAAAGCTTCGGGCTAAAAAGACCGCAAAGCAGGAGGTGGCGTCCGAATGAGCAAGAATATTCTGTCTGTGGAGAACGTCACCATGCAGTTTGGCGGCGTGGTGGCTGTGGACGATCTGGCGCTGACGGTCAACGAGGGCGAGATCGTGGCGCTGATCGGGCCTAACGGCGCCGGCAAGACCACCGCCTTCAACGTGATCACCGGCGTGTATGCGCCTACCAATGGCCGGGTGTGCTTTGACGGAACGTGTATCGTGCGGAATCACCCCACCGGGAAAATGAAAAAGCTCTATAAGGGCAGCCGCGCCGATATGTACACCGCCCGCTTTGCACCGGAGGAGCCGCTGGAGGACGAGGCACTGAAGGCGTGGAAGGAGGGGCAGCGGGCGCTGGATCCCTACGCCTTTACCAACCGTGTGCTATCGCCTACGCCGGACAAGATCACGGCGCTGGGCATGGCCCGTACCTTTCAGAATATCCGGCTGTGGAAAACGCAGACCGTGTTTGACAACGTACTGATCGCCAAGCATTTGCGGCGTACCAGCAATATGTTCTCCGCCGCGTTCCACGCCAATGGCAAGGAGGAGGCGCGGCAGCGGGCAGAGGTGCTGGAGCTGCTGCGGGTGGTCGGACTGGAGGATGTGAAGGACGAGCTGGCCACCAGCCTGCCCTACGGCAAGCAGCGGCGGCTGGAGATCGCCCGCGCACTGGCTACCGATCCGACACTGCTGCTGCTGGACGAGCCGGCTGCCGGTATGAATCCGCAGGAGACGCTGGAGCTGGCGAGCTTCATCCGCGAGATCCGGGATCATTTCCAAAAGACCATCCTGCTCATCGAGCACCACATGGATCTGGTCATGGGCATTGCCGACCGCATCTATGTGCTGGACTTCGGAAAGCTCATCGCGCAGGGTACGCCGGAGGAGATCCAAAACAACGAGCGCGTCATCGACGCTTATCTGGGGGTGGCAGACGATGCTGAAGATTAAAGACCTGCACGTGTCCTACGGCGGCATCAAGGCGCTGCGGGGCGTAGACCTGGAGGTACCGGACGGTAAGATCGTCACGCTGATCGGCGCCAATGGCGCGGGCAAGTCCACCACGCTGCGCACCATTTCCGGTCTGGTAAAGGCGGAGAGCGGCTCCATCACCTACGATGGGAAGGAGCTGCTGGGGCTGTCCATCAACAAGATACTGGAGCAGGGCATCGCCCAGTCCCCGGAGGGGCGGCGGGTGTTCCCCAATCTGACGGTGCTGGAAAACCTGAAGATCGGCGCGTACCTGCGAAAGGACAGAGACGGCATCGAAAAGGACGTTCGCTGGATCTACGAGCTGTTTCCCCGGCTGGAGGAGCGGCACTGGCAGCCGGCCGGTACGCTGTCCGGCGGCGAGCAGCAGATGCTGGCCGTTGGCCGGGCGCTGATGAGCCGTCCCAAGCTGCTGATGATGGATGAGCCGTCGCTGGGTCTGGCACCGCTGGTGGTGCAGGGCATCTTCGACATCATCCGCGCCATCAACCAGCAGGGCGTGACGGTGCTGCTTATCGAGCAGAACGCCAACATGGCGCTGAAGATCGCGGACTACGCCTATGTGCTGGAGACGGGCTGCATCACCAAGTCCGGCACCGGCGCGGCGCTGCTGGCCGACGAGTCCATTAAAGAGGCCTATCTGGGCAAGAGAAGATAAAAAAATCCTGCGGCGCACGCCGCAGGATTTTTTTGTTTTGCGGGAATTTACTTCTTGAGGATGGCGTCCACCACGCCGTCCAGCCAGTGACCCTGGAACTGCTCGATGGCGCCGTCGTCCGTCAGCTTGGCCAGCTGGGGGTCGATGGGCATCTTAGCCAGCAGGGGCAGGCCATACTCCTTAGCGGCCTCCTCGGTCTTGCCCTCGCCGAAGATATAGAGCTTCTTGCCGCAGTCGGGACACTCCACATAGCTCATATTCTCCACCAGACCGACGATGGGGATGTTCATCATCTGCGCCATCTTCACGGCCTTCTGCACCACCATGGACACCAGCTCCTGTGGAGAGGCCACGATGATGACGCCGTCCACCGGCAGGGTCTGGAACACGTTGAGGGCCACGTCGCCGGTGCCGGGAGGCATATCCACGAACATATAGTCCACGTCGTTCCACAGCACATCGCCCCAGAACTGCTGCACCACACCGCCGATGACGGGGCCGCGCCAGATGACGGGGTCCGTCTCATGCTCCAGCAGCAGGTTCACGGACATCAGCTGGATGCCGGTGGCGGTGGTGACGGGGACGATGGCGTCGCCCTGCGCCATGGCGCGGCCGTGGATGCCGAAGGCCTTGGGGATGGAGGGGCCGGTGACATCAGCGTCCAGAATGGCGACATTGTAGCCCTCCCGGCGGACAGCTACCGCCAGCTGGCTGGTGACCATGGATTTGCCGACGCCGCCCTTGCCGGACACCACGCCGTAGACCTTACCGACGCGGCAGCCGTCGCGCAGTGGCTTGATCTGGAAGGGACTTTCGTTCTTGCGGTCTGCGCAGTTTTCGGTGCAGCTGCCGCAATCGTGGGTGCATTCGCTCATAGTTGCTTCTCCTTTTATGCTTACAGTTGGTTGTTGCGGCCATCCTACGCCGCAGAAGGTTCATTTTATATATGGTATACCACGTTCCGCGCCGTTTTGCAAGGTCACAGGCGGATGACGCTGACGTTTTCCCGCCCCTGTAGATACGCCCGCTCCCGATCGTGGCAGGTGAACAGCAAAATTTGCCGGTTTTTGCTTTCGGAGAGCAGGTAGTCCAGCGCGGCGCGGAGCCGGTCGTCGTCGAAGGTCACCAGCGCGTCGTCCAGGATGAGGGGAACGTGCTTCTCCGCCGGCAGCACCATGTCGCAGATGGCGAGGCGCACCGCCAGATACAGTTGGTCGGCGGCGCCCTGACTGAGCTGCTGGATGCTGCGGCTCATGGGGTCGCCGGCGGCCTCCGCGGAGAGGGACAGGTCGCTGCTCAACAGTACCTTGCCGTATTTCCCGGCGGTGAGCGCGGCGAAGATCTCCGCCGCCCGTGCGCCCAGTGCGGGGGAAAAGCGGTTTTGCAGAGTGGTGTTGGCCTGCTCCAGCGCCGTCATAGCCAGCGCGATGGCATCGTATTCCTCTTGGAGCTGAGCCAGCTCCTCCTGCTTCTGCGATAGCTGCGCAGTCAGATCGCTGCTGCTGTCCAGCGCCCGGATGCGGCCCAGCAGCGTATCATAGCGGCGGCGCGCCCCCGTCAGTGCCTGCTGCGCCTGTGCCAGCGCCTCTGTGACGTCCTCCGCCGTGTCGGGGGCGATGATCGCGGCGGGCTGTGACAGCTCCGCCTCCGTCAGCTGCCCGCGCAGGGCGTCCCGGTAGAGGGCTGCCTCCCGCGCCTGCTGCTGTGCGGCGGTCAGTGCGCTCCTGCGGCGGCGCATCTCTGCCAGTGCGGTCTGCGCGTCGGACAGACCGGCGGCCTCCGGAGCGAAACGGCGTACTTGTACCAGCAGGGCCGTCAGTCGTGCGCGGCAGCTTTCCTCTGCGTCGTCGGCGAGGGCTTTGGCGCGTCGAGCGGCCTCGGCGTCGTCTGCCGCCTGCTGGCGCAGGGGGAGGTATTCTGCGATCTGCTCTTCCAGCGCGGCGCGCTGTTGAGCGGCAAAGTTCTTCCGCTCAACAATTGCCTGACGGCGGAATTTCACGGCGAGAAGCGTGGAGATCACGCCCAGACCCGCCATGGTGAGGAACAGGCAGAAGGGGAGCAGCCCACGGCTGCGGATGAGAAACGCCAGCACCGTGGCGACGACCACCAGCGAACCGGTGAAGAACGGTAGAAACGGGGAGGGAGCTTTTTCCGGCACGATGGCATCGGCGCGGCGCTCCAGTGCCGCCGCGTCGTCGGGATAGAGGGGGTGTGCCTCCCACGCGGCGCGGGCGTCCTCGGCGGCGCGGCGGGCGTCCTCGGCGGCGCGGCGTTTTTCCGCCAGCGCAGACAGCTCCGGGGGCAGGGCTGCCGCCTGCCCCTCCAGCAGCGACAGCGCGGTATCCTCCGGCAGGGCGGCAGCCGCATGGGTCAAAGCATCGGCGCGGCGCTGGGCGTCCTCCGCCGCCTGCACCGCGTCGCGGTAGGCGTTGACCCGCTCCTGGCGCTGCTGCGCCTGCTGCTGCGTGGCCTGTCGTTGGAGTGCGGCGGCGCGGCGCTCCAGCGCGTCTGTCTCCTCCTGCGCCTGCCGCGCCTGCTGCTGCAAGGCGTCCACCTCCCGCAAGGTCTCCTGCACACGGTCGATCTCCCGCTCCAGCACAGGGATCTGGCCGTTGGTGCGGTTGCTCCGGCGGCGGTTCAGCTGCTTTTTCAATCGCTCGTAGGACTCGGTATAGGAGGCGTCCTCCTCGCCGGTAGTGATCAGAGCGGAGATGCGGCGCTCCAGCTCGGTGTCATGCTGTACTGCCAGCGCATTTTGGCCAATAAAGGCGCTGCGCTCGAAGACCTCCCGAGGCACACCCAGCAGCTGCTCTCCCGCGTTCAGCGCGGTAAGTCCCTCCACGGGGGTGGCGGTGCCGGTGTAGGCGCAGGAGAATCCGCCCATAGGTGCGTTGGCACGGCGCGTGTTTCGCAGCAGGGTGCAGGCGCGGCCGTCCGCCAGCAAATCCATCCGCCCCTGCATGGCGGCGCCGCTCCAAGGCGCATAGCGGTTCTTGTCGGCCAGCGGCCCGCGGTCACGGGTGGACAGACCGTAGAGCATGGTACGGATAAAGGCACTCCAAGTGGACTTGCCGGATTCGTTGGGGGCGCAGATCAGATTCAAGCCGGGATGCAGGTGCAGCTCCTGGTGCTCCAGCCGGCCAAAGGTGGCATTCAGGTAATGAATTTCCACTGCATGGCCTCCTTTCGGGGTATATTATATAATGGTATCGATTATAGCACAGAGGGCGAAAAATGTCATCTGCGTGGCGATTAGAAAAAAACTGAAAAAAGAATAAAAAAAGTGTTGACAAATGGCTTCGACCGTAGTAAGATATCAAATGTTCCGCGTGGGACGTGTACCTTGTAAATTAAACAACGAACGAAACGAAAAGCACCAGACGGGAGCGCGAGAGAGCTTGTGAAAACGGGCTAAGGAGCGCAACTGAAAAGACTTGGTGGAGCCGGGTTAAGTCAATTACCGGTGAAGCTAAGTATAAAAAGTTTTAAGCTATGACAAATAGCTCTGTAAAGATTAGCTCGGTGGAAACACCGTGTTGATACAATTTATAGAGAGTTTGATCCTGGCTCAGGACGAACGCTGGCGGCGTGCTTAACACATGCAAG
>ENA-OPEC01000640-OPEC01000640.1-human-gut-metagenome-genome-assembly--contig:-NODE-640-length-29131-cov-5.348569_pt1 | contig 29131 bp, 26 predicted proteins | sample MGYA00241622_ERZ501507 | MGnify/ENA primary metagenome ERZ501507 (study PRJEB25962, sample SAMEA2042582) | human gut metagenome | biome: human gut; feature: human-associated habitat; material: faeces... | reverse complement strand
TTCCGTACACCATGATCGGTGCCAATATTGGAAAATTCCTTAACGACGTAGCCTCCCTTGTAGAAACCAAGAAAACCACAGATATTGTGGATATTTCCAACCAGTCTTCCAAGGAAGGCATCCGTATCGTACTGGAACTTAAGAAAGATACCGATGTGGAAAATCTGACCAATATGCTGTATAAGAAAACGCGTCTGGAAGATACGTTTGGCGTAAATATGCTGGCAGTTGCTGACGGCAGACCGGAAACATTAAGCCTGAAGCAGATTATTGAATATCACGTTGATTTTGTGTTTGAGATCACAACACGTAAATATCACACACTGCTGGACAAAGAACTGGAAAAACAGGAAGTTCAGGAAGGTCTGATCAAAGCGTGTGATGTGATCGACCTGATCATTGAGATCCTCCGTGGCAGTAAGAATCGTGAACAGGTCAAGAAATGTCTGGTAGAAGGAATTACAGAGGGAATTAAATTCAAGTCAAAAGCCAGTGAGAAGGCTGCTGCAAAACTTCTTTTTACAGAACGTCAGGCAAATGCCATTCTGGATATGCGTCTGTATAAACTGATCGGTCTGGAAATTGAAGCACTGCAGGCTGAGCATGAAGAGACAATGAAAAACATTGCTCTTTATAAAGATATCCTGGACAATTATGATTCCATGGCGGCCGTGATCATCAAAGACATGGACGCCATCAAGAAAGAATACGGAAGAAAACGCCGTACAGCGATTGAAAATGCAGAAGAAGCTGTCTATGAAGAGAAGAAGATGGAAGAGATGGAAGTCTGCTTCCTGATGGATCGCTTTGGTTATATGAAGCTTATAGATAAAAATGCTTATGAGCGAAACAAAGAAGCTGTTCATAATGAAAATAAATATGTATTCAACTGTATGAATACAGACAAGATCTGTATATTTACAGATACAGGCAAGATGCATACGATCAAAGCCGTTGATATACCGCTTGGCCGTTTCCGCGACAAGGGAACACCGGTGGACAATCTCAGTAATTATGACAGTTCCCAGGAACGCATGCTTTATGTGGCACCGGTAGGACAACTGCGTTCAGACAGGTTGCTGTTTGTGACAAAGACTTCTATGTGCAAACTGGTAGAAGGTGCGGAATTTGATGTGGCTAAACGAACGATCGCGTCAACAAAGCTGGCGGATGAAGATGAACTGATCTTTATTGGCAGTGCTTCCGAGATGGAGCAGATTGTGCTCCAGAGCCATGGAGGCTGCTTCCTGCGATTCCTGGCACAAGAAGTTTCGACAATGAAGAAAACTGCACTTGGTGTGCGGGGCATGAAACTGGCAGACGATGATTATCTGGAGCATGCATACCTTCTGGCAGGTCATCAGGAATATACGATTTCCTATCATGATAAAGAATATGCACTGAATAAAGTGCGGCTTGCAAAGCGGGATACGAAGGGCATAAAGCCGAGGATATAAAAAAAACCTTGCTTTTCCGGAAGTAAGGTGCTAGAATGAACTTAACATGATAACGGACAACAAGAGAGTGGACTTCGGTCCACTCTTTTTGCGAGATGCTCCGGATGTGCGAAAGGCAGGTGTAAAAATGAGCAGACGGGATGAATATGAACAGAAAGCAGAAGCATTGCTGGCACCGATCGTTGAGGGCCAGGGATTCGAACTGGTAGATGTAGAATATGTGAAGGAAGCAGGAAACTGGTATCTTCGTGGATATATCGACAAGCCGGGTGGAATTACTGTTAACGATTGTGAAGCAGTCAGCAGAGCGTTCAGTGATAAACTGGATGAGAACGATTTTATTGAAGACAGCTATATCATGGAAATCAGTTCGCCGGGTCTTGACAGACCACTGAAAAAGGAGAAGGATTTTGCCAGAAGCATGGGTAAACTGGTAGAGATCCGGACCTATCGTCCAATCGAAAAGCAGAAAGAATTCTGTGGGATTTTAAATGCATATGATGAAAGCAGTGTGACGATCGATGAGGACGGGCAGTTACGCACATTTGACAAAAAGGATATTGCCCTGATCCGTCTGGCAATTGAGTTTTAAATACGATTCAGATATGCTTTGATAAAATGAGGAGGAAATAAAAAAAATGAACAAAGAGTTAATGGAAGCGCTGGATATCCTGGAAAAAGAAAAAAATATCAGCAAGGATACATTACTGGGTGCGATTGAGCAGTCCCTGATCCAGGCTTGCAAAAACCATTTTGGTAAAGCAGATAATGTGCATGTGACGATCAATCCGGAAACATGTGATTTCAGCGTTTACGCAGAACGTGAAGTAAAGGAATTCGTAGATGATCCGGCACTGGAAATTTCCCTGGTGGATGCACAGAAAATCAATACAAATGCAGAACTGGGAGATATGATCAAAGTTGAGATCCATTCTAAAGAATTCGGCCGTATTGCAACGCAGAATGCAAAGAACGTAATTCTTCAGAAAATCCGTGAGGAAGAACGTAAAGTGCTGTATGATGAATATTATGGAAAAGAGAAAGAAGTAGTAACCGGTATTGTACAGCGTGTGATGGGCAAGAATGTAAGCATCAATCTTGGTAAGGCAGATGCAGTATTAAGTGAGAATGAACAGGTGAAAGGGGAAACCTTCCAGCCTACTGAGAGGATCAAAGTGTATATCCTGGAAGTAAAGGCTACTTCCAAGGGACCGAAGATTCTTGTATCAAGAACCCATCCGGAACTGGTCAAGAGACTGTTTGAGTCCGAAGTTTCCGAAGTACGTGATGGCATTGTTGAGATCAAGGCAATTTCACGTGAGGCAGGAAGCCGTACCAAGATTGCTGTATGGTCCAATGATCCGGATGTTGATCCGGTTGGTGCCTGTGTCGGATTAAACGGTGCACGTGTTAACGCGATCGTCAATGAGCTGCGCGGAGAGAAAATCGATATTATTACCTGGGATGAGAATCCTGCCATCCTGATCCAGAATGCATTAAGTCCTGCAAAGGTGATTTCCGTTATTGCAGATGCGGATGAAAAAGCAGCAAAGGTTGTTGTTCCGGACTACCAGTTATCCCTTGCAATCGGCAAAGAAGGACAGAATGCCCGTCTGGCTGCCCGTCTGACCGGATTCAAGATCGATATCAAGAGTGAGACACAGGCAAGAGAGTCCGGGGATTTCCTTGATTATGAGAACGATTATGAAGACGATGAATATGACGATAATTATGAGTATGATGAGGAAGGCTATTACAAAGATCCGGATGCAGCAGAGGAGACTTCTTCCGATGAAGAGCCGGCAGAAGAAGCACCTGTAGAAGAAACACCGGTAGAAGAAACTTCCTCTGAGGAGTAATTATGGCAAATAAAAAAATTCCATTGCGCAAGTGTGTTGGATGTAATGCAATGAAGGAAAAGAAGGAAATGATCCGTGTGATCAAGACACCGGAAAATGAGATTGTACTGGATGCCACCGGTCGTAAAAACGGCCGTGGGGCATACATCTGTGCAGATCCGGAGTGCCTTCGTCTGGCAAGAAAATCCAAAGGACTAGAGCGCTCCCTTAAGACGGCAATTCCGCAGGATGTGTATGAAAGTCTGGAAAAGGAGATGAGCGCACTTGCATAATGATCACGTATTATCCATGCTTGGAATAGCAGCAAAGTCTGGAAATGTTGTAAGCGGTGAATTTTCTACAGAAAAGGCAGTAAAAACAGGTCATGCATATCTCGTAATTGTCTCTGCGGAGGCATCTGAGAACACAAAAAAGAGTTTTTGTAATATGACGGATTTTTACCATGTGCCATGCTACTGTTACGGAAGTAAGGAAGCACTTGGACGCTGTATCGGAAAAGAATTCCGTGCATCACTTGCCGTGACAGATGAGAATCTGGCGAGAGCCGTAGAAAAGAAGCTCAAAGAGCGCACCGTATAAAAATATAAAACTGAATAACGGAGGTAAATTCATTTATGGCAAAAATGAGAGTTCATGAACTCGCGAAAGAGTTAAATATAAAATCACAGGATATTTTGGATAAATTAAAAAATACAAAGTTTGACGGAAAAAGTGCATCCAGCAATATGGAAGATGAAGCACAGGCACTGATCCGCGGAGCTTTTGCAAAAGAGACAAAATCGGCAGCAGATGCAAAAAAACCGGAAGCTGCAAAGACTGGTGCAGGAAAACCAGCGGATGGAAAGGAACGTCCAAAGAAGAAATCCAGCATCACAGCCGTATTTAATGCACAGTACAGCAAACAGTCCAGAAAGCCGGCAAACGGAAATAACAACAACCGTGGAAACGGAAATGGAAACGGTAATAACAGAAGACGGGAGGACAATAAGCGTCCGGCACAGCACAGCATCATTCGTCCGCGTCCGGTCGGGGAGCGTGCTATGCGTCCGATCAGTGAGCGTACGCCTTCGCCGACAGCGGATCTTGAAGTAAGTAAGCCGGCAAACAATAAACCGGCAGAAAACACAAATACCCGCAACAGCCAGGAAAACCGCGGAAACAACAATCATTCCGGTGGCGAGAGAAACAACAGACCGCAGAATGACAGAAACAATGACAGAGGCGGGGAGAGAAATAATAACCGTCATCAGGGAGATAGAAACAATAACAATCGTCCGAACGGAGACAGAAACAACAGCCGTCCACAGAACGACAGAAACAATAACGGCAGAAAGAACCGTTTCAGTAAAGAGCCGGCAGCAGTTGCAGCACCGGAAGAAATCCGCGGAAAGGACTCCCGTGGAAATAATGACCGCCGCAATAACAACAATAATCATCGGAAAGATCATGATAAACTCGGCGGAAAGAAACAGGAAAATTATGTAAACCTTGAGAAGCACGGCGGCAGAAAGAAACCACAGCAGCAGCCGAAGCCGAAGGAAGATGAAAATGTAATCAAGACGATCACACTTCCGGAAAAGATGACAATCCGTGATCTGGCAGACAAGATGAAACTGCAGCCATCTGCCATTGTAAAGAAACTCTTTATGAAGGGTGAAATGGTAACGGTAAATCAGGAAGTAGATTTTGAGACAGCGGAAGAAATCGCACTGGAGTTTAACTTTATCTGCGAGCCGGAGGAGAAGATTGATGTCATCGCGGAACTCTTAAAAGAGGATGAAGAAGATCCGAAGAATCTGGTTCCACGTCCACCGGTTGTCTGTGTTATGGGTCATGTCGATCATGGTAAAACATCCCTGCTGGATGCGATCCGTTCCACACGTGTGACAGACCGCGAGGCCGGTGGTATTACCCAGCATATCGGTGCATCTGTGGTGTCCATCAATGGACAGAAGATCACGTTCCTGGATACTCCTGGTCATGAGGCATTTACCGCAATGCGTATGCGTGGTGCAAATTCTACCGATATTGCAATCCTGGTTGTCGCTGCAGATGATGGTGTTATGCCACAGACCATCGAGGCAATCAACCATGCAAAGGCTGCCGGTGTAGAAATCATCGTTGCTGTCAACAAGATTGATAAGCCGAGTGCAAACATTGAAAAAGTAAAGCAGGAGCTTTCCGAATACGAACTGATTCCGGAAGACTGGGGTGGAAGTACGATTTTCTGTCCGGTTTCTGCACATACTAAGGAAGGTATCGACAATCTTCTGGAAATGATCCTTCTGACTGCAGAAGTGATGGAACTGAAAGCAAATCCAAACCGTAATGCAAGAGGTCTGGTCATTGAGGCACAGCTGGATAAGGGACGTGGTGCGGTAGCAACGGTTCTGGTTCAGAAAGGAACACTTCATGTCGGAGATTCCATTGCCTGTGGAAGCAGCTACGGTAAAGTCCGTGCCATGATCGACGACAAGGGACAGCGCGTGAAGAAGGCAACTCCTTCCACACCGGTAGAGATCCTCGGATTAAACAGTGTACCGGCAGCCGGAGAGACATTTGTTGTCTGCGATTCCGATAAGGAAGCAAAATCATTTGCAGATACTTATATTTCAGAGGAAAAGAACCGCCTGATCGAAGATACCAAGGCAAAGATGTCACTGGATGATCTGTTCTCTCAGATCCAGTCCGGAAATATGAAGGAACTTGATATTATTGTAAAAGCGGATGTACAGGGTTCTGTTGAGGCAGTGAAACAGTCACTTGTGAAACTGTCCAATGAAGAAGTGGTTGTAAAAGTGATCCATGGTGGTGTCGGCGCAATCAACGAATCTGATGTTATTCTTGCTTCCGCATCCAATGCGATCATCATCGGATTTAATGTCCGTCCGGACCCGATTGCAAAAGTTACCGCAGACAATGAGGGTGTAGATATCCGTCTGTACAAGGTTATTTACAATGCGATCGAGGATGTAGAGGCTGCCATGAAGGGTATGCTTGATCCTGTATTTGAGGAGAAAGTTATCGGTCATGCAGAAATCCGTCAGATCTTTAAGGCATCCGGTGTCGGTAATATTGCCGGTTCTTATGTACTTGACGGCGTGATGGAACGTGGATGTAAAGTTCGTATTTCCAGAGAAGGCGAGCAGATCTTCGAAGGAGATTTAGGATCCCTGAAACGTTTCAAGGATGATGTCAAGGAAGTTAAGGCAGGATTTGAGTGTGGTCTTGTATTCGACGGCTTTAATGACATTCAGGAACTTGATCAGGTAGAAGCTTATAAGATGGTAGAAGTACCAAGATAGGATAGAATATGAGAAAAAACAGTATTAAAAATATTCGGATCAATGAGGAAGTGATGCGTGAACTTTCCAATATTATCCGCGGGGAAATCAAAGACCCGCGGATCAATCCGATGACCAGCGTGGTTGCAGTGGAAGTTGCTCCGGATCTGAAAACGGCAAAAGCCTATATCAGTGTGCTGGGGGATGAAAAGTCACAGCAGGATACGATTGCAGGTCTTCGCTCTGCGGAAGGATTTATTCGCAGAAGCCTGGCAAAGTCCGTAAATCTGCGCAACACACCGGAGATCAAATTTGTATTGGATCAGTCGATTGAATATGGAATCCATATGTCAAAAATGATTGATGAAGTGACCAAAGATATAAAGGAGAAACCGGATGAAGAAGCTTGATGAGATTCTTGCAGGGAAAAAATCGGTAGGTCTTGCCGGACATGTACGCCCGGATGGGGATTGTGTGGGCTCCACACTCGGAGTTTACAACTATATCCGGAAATATTATCCGGATGTGGATGTGCGATTGTATCTTGAGCCGATTCCCAATATCTTTAAATTCCTGAATTTTTCATCGGAAATCCGCAGTGACTATGAGGAATCCGTGGTGTTTGATCTGTTTATCGCCATGGACTGCGGAGATGAGAAACGTCTGGGGAATGCTGCACGTTATTTTCAGGAAGCAAAGCATACAGCCTGTATTGACCACCATGTCAGTAACCAGAGTTTTGCAGAGGAAAATTATATTTTCCCGGATGCAAGTTCCACTTGTGAGCTGATCTGTGAACTGTTAGATACGGAGAAGATCACAAAAGAAATCGCGGAATGTCTGTATACCGGAATGGTTACCGATACCGGAGTGTTTCAGTATTCCTGCACGTCTTCCTCCACGATGAATATGGCGGGCATGCTGATGGATAAAGGAATTGATTTCACAAAAATTGTGGATGAAGCTTTTAATCAGAAAACATACAACCAGAATCGTGCCATGGGACAGGCACTGCTTTCCAGCAGACTTCGTCTGGGTGGCAGAGTAGTGACTTCTTTTCTGACGCTCGAAGAGATGCATGCACTCGAAGTTCTTCCGAAACATATGGAAGGAATCGTGGAGCAGATGCGCAATACCAAAGATGTGGAACTTGCAGTATTCCTTTATGAGAATGAGGATCATACGTTTAAAGTAAGTTTTCGTGTAAACGGTGCGTTTGATGCGGCATCGCTTGCGATGCATTTTGGCGGCGGCGGACATGTCAAGGCTGCCGGATGTACCGTGGAAGGACCGGCAGAAGAGGCAATTGAGCGTATTCTTGCCGAGGTTGAGAAGAGATTATAATATGATAAATGGAATTATAAATGTTTATAAAGAGCGGGGCTTTACTTCCTTTGACGTGGTAGCAAAGCTCCGCGGCATTTTACATGAGCGTAAAATCGGACATACCGGAACGCTCGATCCGGAAGCGACCGGAGTACTTCCCATATGCATCGGAAATGCAACAAAGGTATGTGAACTTCTGACGGATAAGGATAAAGTGTATCGTACGGTGATGCATCTTGGCATTACAACCGATACACAGGATATGACCGGAACGGTGAAAGAAGATCGTTCCAGAGAGGCTGCATTGCTGAAAGAACAGACCGTGGAAGCGGCTATTTTGCAGTTCGTTGGAGATTATGAGCAGATTCCGCCAATGTACTCGGCACTCAAAGTCAACGGAAAGAAGTTATGTGATCTGGCCCGCGCCGGAATTGAGGTAGAGCGGAAAGCCCGCACGGTTAAAATTTTTTCCATAGAAATTGAAAAAATCAATCTTCCTTATGTGACGATGCAGGTGCACTGTTCCAAGGGAACTTATATCCGTACGCTGTGTGCGGATATCGGAGAGGTGCTTGGCGTAGGCGCGTGTATGGAATCCCTGGTCCGGACAAGAGTGAGTGTTTTTCCTCTGGAAGAGGCACACACGTTGGCAGAAATTGAAAAGATAAGGGATGAAGGAACGCTGGAAGAACTGATTCTTCCGTTGGACCGTGTGTTTGAGGGAAAGACGAAACTGACGGTTGTACCGGAAGCGTTTCGTTTTCTTCAGAATGGAAACCGTTTAAACGATGGAAATTTTACGGATGTTCCGGAAAAAATTGCGGATGGTGAGCAGGTACTGGTTTATGATCCGATGGGACATTTTTACGCTGTATATCAGTATGAGAGAGAAACAAAGGACTATAAAGTCCGGAAAATGTTTGGTGCATAAATATGATTTGCTGGAATAAGATAGAAGATTTTCATATAGAAGAACCAACGGCATTGTCGCTGGGAAAATTTGACGGAGTACACCGTGGACACGAAGCACTGATTGAACACCTTCTGGAAAAGAAGAAAGAAGGGTTAAAGGCCGTTGTTTTTACGTTTGATATTCCACCGAAAAAACTTACGGAGAATAATAATTACCGTGTCCTTTCGACCAATAAAGAAAAGCAGGAAATTCTCAAAGAGCGTGGAATTGATTACCTGTTGGAATGTCCGTTTACCAAAGAAGTCATGTGCATGGAGCCGGAGGCTTTTGTTGCATGGATTGTAAAAAGTCTGCATGTAAAGAGCATGGTAGTCGGATCGGATTTCCGGTTTGGCCATAACCGGAAAGGGGATCATATTCTGCTGGAAAAATTGTCCGCGACATATGGCTATACCCTTAGGGTGGTAGACAAGATCCAGTATGAGGGACGGGACATCAGCAGTACGTTTGTGCGGGAACAGATCATAAAAGGCAATATGGAAAAGGCAAATGATCTGCTTGGGTATCCGTTTTTTGTAAAGAGTGAAGTGATTCATGGAAGGCAGCTTGGAAGAACGCTCGGAATCCCGACGATCAATATGGAACTTGTGGCCGAAAAACTTCTTCCGCCGAAAGGTGTATATGCAACTGCGGTAGAGATTGGTGGAAAATATTACACAGGTGTGACAAATGTCGGATGCAAACCGACCGTCAATCATTCCAATAAAGTAAATGTGGAGACGCATATATTGGATTTTTCCGGTGATCTGTACGGATATGAACTAAAGGTCAGCTTTTATTCTTTTATACGTCCGGAACAGAGATTCTCGTCTGTAGAGATGTTAAAAGAACAGATGGAAAGAGACATTGAAACGAGCCGCAGTCGTATGATGTCGATAAACGGCGGTATGTAAATATGTTACATAAATATTACAAAAATATGTTGACATTGTAATTATTTGTTGTTATACTCGTTTTGTTATGAGATTTCATGAGACATGAGGGAGGAATCTGTGAAATGAATCGTATGACAAAAAAGAGAGTTGGAATGGTACTTGCTTTTTCTCTGACACTGACCGGTGCGGCAGCCTATATCGGGATACAGCAGGGAAATACAGATAAAACAGAGGCGGCCGGATCGCTCACAGCCGGTGTTTCCGCATCTTTGAATGCAAGCGAAGTGGAGGCGCTGGATGTGACGGCAGGAGTAACCAGTCAGCTGTATGATAAAACAGATGTTGCGGTGGCTGCGAATGAAAAGCAGATGGTTGCACAGGGAATCGAAGATACGCAGACAAAAGAAGCGGTTTCGGAAAATACCACGGAGGATACCAGCATCTGTGGGTATAAAAATCTTGGAATCGCGCAGGTGCAGGGAAGCTTAAATGTGCGAAAAAAGGCATCCACAGACAGTAAAGTTGTTGGAAAAATGACGGATAAAGATGCCTGTGAGATTGTCTCGGTCAAGGGAGATTGGGCAAAGATCACCTCCGGCAAGGTGGAAGGTTATGTAAAGACAGAGTATCTTCTGACAGGAGATGCTGCAAAAAATGTAGCAAAGAAAGAAATTACAAAAGTTGTTACAGTAAATACCACAACCCTTCGTGTAAGAGAAAAGGCTTCTGAAGATTCTGCAATACTTTCTCTGGTTGGAGAGGGAGAGGATCTTGTTGTGGAAGATACAAAAGACGGCTGGTATAAAGTGGAAGTGGATGATCAGAAAGGATATATTTCCGGAGATTATGTAGAGGTAACAGAAAAACTTCCGACAGCATCGACGGTAAAAGAACTGGAATACGGAGAGGAATACACGGATTCCCGCGTTTCTTTAGTACAGTTTGCATTACAGTTTGTAGGAAACCGTTATGTCTGGGGTGGAACAAGCCTGACAAATGGAATTGATTGTTCCGGATTTACGATGCAGGTATATGCGAGATACGGAGTCGGCCTCCCGCATCATGCGGCAAGTCAGCCGGCATACGGAAATCGAATCAGTGCATCTGAGGCAAAACCGGGAGATCTCTTTTTCTATGGAAGCGGAAGCAGCATCAGCCATGTGGGAATTTATATCGGAAACGGTCAGATTGTGCATGCCAGCAATGCACGTACCGGAATTAAAATTTCCAGTGCCTATTACCGGACACCAATCTGTGTCATATCGTATTTAAATTAAAAAACTGTTTACAACGATACGGATTTATGATACATTAGATTAGTATGGTTTAACCCATATTCGGTGAATGGACACTCCGACCTTTTGCTGAGTATCGGGTGCAAAAATATTTTAAGGAGGATCATAAAATGATCGCAAAAGAAAAGAAACAGGCAATTATCAATGAGTATGGAAGAACACCAAACGACACTGGTTCACCAGAAGTTCAGGTAGCTGTTCTTACTGCAAGAATTCAGGAGCTTACTGAGCACTTAAAGCAGAATCCAAAGGATCATCATTCCAGAAGAGGTATGCTTAAGATGATCGGTCAGAGACGTGGATTATTATCATACTTAAAGAGCATTGATATTGAAAGATATCGTTCTTTAATTGAGCGTTTAGGACTCAGAAAATAATTGTAAACAAAGAGCGGAGTTTTATATTCCGCTCTTCTTTTTGTTGTATGGCAGAACTTTTTTCCGGGACCACTGAAGAGGACAAAACGCTGTTTTGTATTGTTCAGTAGTTTCGGGGTTTTGACATACCGTATTAAATTTTGAAGGAGAGAATACATGTACAAAAGTTATTCAATGGAACTGGCAGGCAGAACACTGACCGTTGATATCGGAAGAGTATGTGCACAGGCAAATGGTGCCGCATTATTAAAATATGGAGAGACTACCGTATTATCTACGGCTACTGCTTCCGACAAGCCGAGAGATGGCGTTGATTTCTTCCCGCTGAGCGTGGAATTTGAAGAAAAAATGTACTCGGTTGGAAAAATTCCTGGCGGATTTAACAAGCGTGAAGGAAAAGCATCAGAGAACTCTATTCTTACCGCACGTGTCATTGACCGTCCGATGAGACCTCTGTTTCCAAAAGATTACCGCAATGATGTAACCTTAAATAATATGGTTATGTCTGTAGATCCGGAGTGTCGTCCGGAGCTGGTTGCCATGATCGGTGCAGCACTTTCTACTACCATTTCCGATATTCCGTTTGACGGTCCATGTGCCATGACCCAGATGGGAATGAAGAATGGTGAATTTATTGTAAACCCATCCCAGAAAGACTGGGACGAGGGAGATTTAAAGCTTACGGTTGCATCTACAGCAACAAAGGTCATCATGATTGAGGCCGGTGCCAATGAGATTCCGGAAGCAAAGATGATTGAGGCTATTTATAAGTGCCATGATGTCAACCAGACAGTCATTGCATTTATCAATAAGATCCGGGAAGAGGTTGGCAAACCGAAGCATGCGTATACAAGCTGTGCGATTCCGGAAGAAATGTTTGCAGCTATGCGGGAAATCGTCACTCCGGAGCAGATGGAAGAAGCGGTATTTACCGATGAAAAGCAGCAGAGAGAAGAGAATATCCGTGAAATCACAGATAAATTTGCAGAGGCTTTTGCAGAGAACGAGGAGTGGCTTGCTGTTCTTGACGAGGCCGTTTACCAGTATCAGAAGAAGACTGTTCGTAAGATGATCTTAAAGGATCATAAGCGTCCAGACGGACGTGCGATCGATCAGATCCGTCCGCTGGCTGCAGAAGTAGATCTGATCCCTCGTGTACATGGTTCTGCCATGTTTACCCGTGGACAGACACAGATCTGCGATGTTGTTACACTTGCACCGCTTTCGGAAGTACAGAAGATTGACGGACTTGATGAGAACGTGACAACCAAGCGTTATATGCATCAGTACAATTTCCCGTCCTATTCTGTTGGAGAGACAAAGCCAAGCAGAGGTCCGGGACGTCGTGAGATCGGACACGGTGCGCTTGCAGAGCGTGCATTACTTCCGGTTCTTCCTTCTGTGGAGGAGTTCCCGTATGCAATCCGTGCAGTTTCCGAGACATTTGAATCCAATGGATCTACTTCCATGGCATCTACCTGTGCGTCCTGTATGTCACTGATGGCTGCAGGTGTTCCGATTAAAAAGATGGTTGCAGGTATTTCCTGTGGTCTTGTGACCGGAGAGACGGATGATGATTATCTGGTACTGACAGATATCCAGGGACTTGAAGATTTCTTCGGAGATATGGATTTCAAGGTAACCGGTACACATGATGGTATCACTGCAATCCAGATGGATATCAAGATCCATGGCCTGACCCGTCCAATCGTAGAAGAAGCCATTGCCCGTACCCGTGAGGCACGCGTCTACATTATGGATGAAGTTATGAGCAAGGCAATTGCAGAGCCACGAAAAGAAGTAAATCAGTGGGCACCGAAGATTGAACAGATCACCATTGATCCGAATAAAATTGGAGATGTTGTGGGACAGAAGGGTAAGACAATCAATGAGATCATTGCCCGTACAGGTGTCAAGATTGATATTACAGATGATGGTGCGGTTTCTGTCTGTGGAACAGACAAGGAGGCAATCGCAAAGGCCATTGATATGATAAAAATCATCACAACCGATTTTAAGGAAGGACAGATCTTTACCGGTACAGTTGTAAGTATCAAAGAGTTTGGTGCTTTTATCGAGTTTGCACCAGGCAAGGAAGGAATGGTTCACATTTCAAAGATTGCCAAGGAACGCATTGAGCATGTCGAGGATGTACTGACGCTTGGAGATGTTGTGAAAGTTGTCTGTCTTGGAAAGGACAAGATGGGAAGAATCAGTTTTTCCATTAAGGACGTTCCGGCAGACCAGAAATAAAATACCGTACAGAATTAAGATCCATGAAAGATGTACTTCAGGGGCCGCACCATGCGGCCCTTTTTTCATACCATGAAAGAAAAAGGCGATGATTCGAAAAGTTCGGAGTTGAAATATGAATCGTGTCAAACAGCTTGTACATGCAGAGAATGTATATCGTATGGGTTACACGGGGAAAAATATCCGGGTGGTGACACTGGACACAGGCGTTTATCTACATCCGGATCTGCGGCAGAATGTGGTTGGATTTCTGGATTTTGTGGCAATGAAACGAGCCTGTTATGATGATAATGGACACGGAACACATGTTGGCGGAATTTTGTGTGCGAATGGCAGAATGAAGGGAATGGCACCGCAGGCACAGCTGATTGCGCTGAAAGTCCTCGGGAAGGATGGAGGAGGACAGACGGAGCGGGTGATTCGTGGCCTGCAATGGGTGCTTGCACATCATAAAGAACTGGGAATCCGGATTCTGAATTTTTCCGTAGGATTTCTTCCGGGGGCACTCGACCGTGAGCAGAAGCAGATTATGGAACTTTTAGAACAGCTGTGGGATGATGGCGTGACGGTTGTCACAGCGGCCGGAAATAATGGCCCGGGAGCCGGGACAGTCACGGCTCCCGGTATTTCGAGAAAAGTGATTACGGTGGGGGCAAGTGATGACCGGAGTTCTCCTGGGGAAAGGCGTGGTGGCTACAGTGGCAGTGGTCCGACCGGATGCTGTATTATGAAGCCGGAAATTTTAGCACCGGGGACGAATATTGTAAGTCTGGATCATCACGGAGCACTATATTCCAGAAAAAGTGGCACCTCTATGGCAACCCCTGTCGTATGCGGGGCACTGGCACTTGCATTACAGAAAAATCCAAAGCTGCGGCCGGAAGAACTTAAACTGAAATTATATGAATCGGCGCGGAAAGAAACGGGAATGTCCATGGCGTGGGGCGTTCTTGATGTTGATAATTTGCTGGCATTGGTATAAAATACTCTCTAAAAGCCTGTCGGTGACATTTTATGAGAACCAAAGGAGGAGACAGATGAAACGAATATTAAATAAACTCTTCAGTAAACTTGTCCTTGGAGGATTGATTATTATATTGCAGTTCAGCTGGTTTGTCTATCTGTTGTACAGTGCGACCGTATACAGTTCCATGGTAGATGCATTGTTTAAAATTGCATCCATTGTGCTTGCATTGTTTGTCTCCAGCAGGGATATGCGTTCCACATATAAAACTTCCTGGATTTTTCTGATACTGGCACTTCCTCTGTTCGGAATTCCGGCATACTATCTGTTTGGCCGTCCGGGACTGACAAAACGGACCCGTATGAAGATGGACGTGGTCAGCAGCAGGATACGGGCATACAGTTCTCCTTCCGATGATGTGATGTCTGCTTTAAGGGCAGAGGATGATTCTGCCGGACAGCAGGCACAGTATCTTACCTGTTATGCAGGGTATCCGGTGTACCGTGAGGCGGATACACAGTATTATTGCTGTGGAGAAGAGATGTATCCGCAGTTTCTGGAAGATTTAAAAGCGGCAAAATCTTATATCTTTCTGGAGTATTTTATTGCGGAACCCGGCAAGATGCTGGATGCAATTGTTGAAATTCTGGCACAGAAAGTAAAAGAGGGTGTGGATGTGCGATTTATGTACGATGGAATCGGATGTATCCAGACACTGCCGAATAAATATTATCGTTATCTGCAGGAAAAGGGAATCAAATGTGCCTGTTTCCAGCCATTTCGCCCACTGATGTCAATTATCCAGAATAACCGGGATCACCGGAAGATCACGGTGATTGACGGAAAGGTTGCCTATACCGGGGGAATGAACCTGGCGGATGAGTATATCAATGCCAGAGTGCGTTTTGGGTATTGGAAGGATGCGGCAATCCGTCTGACCGGAGAATGTGTCTGGAGTTTTACAAGCATGTTCTTGGAACTGTGGGATTATATTTTGAAAATAGAAAGTGATTATACATTTTATCGGGCAACTTCCATGGAAAAACACAGGTTGCAGGAAAAAATCCATGCAGATGAAAAAGGATTCGTCCAGCCGTATACCGATTCTCCACTGGATCACGAAGATGTCGGCGAAAATGTATATCTGAATATCATCAGCAGGGCAAAAAAATATCTTTACATCTTTACTCCGTATCTGATCATCGGATCCGAGATGCGCACGGCACTTGTAAATGCGGCAAAATCCGGCGTGGATGTGCGTCTGGTTGTACCGGGAATTCCGGATAAGAAACTGGTGTATTTCCTGACACAGTCGAATTTCCCGTATCTGATCAAAAACGGAGTGAAAATATACACATATACGCCAGGTTTTATCCATGCAAAATGTTTTGTGTCGGATGATGTACAGGCAACCGTGGGAACGGTAAACATGGATTACCGCAGTCTGTGTCTGCATTTTGAATGTGGCGTCTGGATGTATCGTACCCGGGCAGTTTTGCAGGTAAAAGAAGATGCGTTAAAAACATTTGCGGAAAGCCACGAAGTGACCCTGGAGGAATTTCAAAGAAAATCGTTTCTTGTGCGTACATTTATGGGAGCATTGAAATTGTTTGCCCCTCTTCTGTAAAACACTAAATATAGTAAATTGTCCTTGCATTTTCTACAACATAAAGATAAAATATAGATTATGACAGAAAGGACGAGAGGGATGGAACTGACCGTTAAACTCCAGGTATTTGAGGGACCGCTGGATCTGCTTTTGTATCTGCTCGAAAAGAATAAAGTGAATATCTATGATATTCCGATTGTGGAGATCACGGAACAGTATATGGAGTATATCCGGGAAATGAAACGGCAGGATCTGGAGGTGCTCAGTGAGTTTCTGGTTATGGCTGCAACACTGGTCGATATCAAATCACGCATGCTTCTCCCGTCGAATCCGGACAGTGAAGAGGAAGAAGAAGATCCGCGTGCGGAACTGGTACAGCAGCTTCTGGAATACAAGATGTACAAATGTATGGCGTATGAACTAAAAGACCGGCAGATGGATGCCGGTCGTGTTATGTATAAGAAGCCGACGATTCCGGAGGAAGTGCGTGCGTATGAACCGCCGGTTGATATCCACGAACTGATATCGGACATTACGCTTTCACGCCTGCATGAAATTTTTGAGAGCATTATGAAAAAACAGCAGGATAAAATTGATCCTCTGCGGTCAAAATTCGGAAAGATTGAAAAAGAAGAGGTATCGCTGGAAGACAAGATGGAGGATTTGAAAAAATATGCGGCCGGACACAGACATTTCAGTTTCCGGGGACTTTTGACGGCACAGTCATCGAAAGTGGAAGTGATCGTTACGTTTCTTGCGATTCTGGAGCTGATGAAAATGGGAACGATACGGATTTCGCAGGAACATATTTTTGATGATATCCAGATTGATTCGAAAGTTGCAGCATAGATTATCATGTATTGCAGGATGGACGGAAAATATGGAAGAAAAAAAATACAAGGCAATTATAGAAGGAATTCTGTTTTCTATGGGAGAATCCGTAGAACTGGAAAAAATTGCAGGAACTCTTGGACTTGATCAGAAGAAAACAAAGGACCTGATCGATGAAATGAGAAACGAGTGGGAAGAACAGAAACGCGGCGTTACCATCACGGAGCTGGATGGAGCCTACCAGATGTGCACCAGACCCGAAATTTACGAATATCTGATTAAAATTGCAAAGCAGCCCAAACGCCGGGTTTTAACCGATGTTCTTTTGGAGACGCTTTCCATTATTGCATATAAGCAGCCGGTGACAAAGATGGAAATAGAAAAAATACGTGGCGTGTCATCGGATCATGCGGTAAACAAACTGGTGGAATATCATCTGGTGTGTGAACTTGGAAGACTTGATGCACCGGGGCGTCCGTTACTTTTCGGAACAACAGAAGAATTTTTACGCAGTTTCGGCGTACATTCAATCGATGATCTGCCGGTACTCAGTCCGGTACAGGTGGAAGAGTTTAAGCAGGAAGCAGAAGAAGAGATGCATGTGAAACTGGACGTATAAAAGAAGCAGGAATAATCATATACATAGAATAAAAATGTATATGGTTATTTTTTTATGTTTCAAAAAAGAATCTGCACAAAAATAGTAAGTCTGTTGCTGGTAATCGGATGTCTGATGAGCGAACCGGTTTTGGCAGAAAAGCAAAAAGAACCCGAAGCGCAGACACTGTATTCAAAATCCTGCGCCATGGTGGATGGTGACAGTGGGCGCCTTTTGTATGGAAAAGAGGCACAGACAGCACTGCCGAATGCAAGTACCACAAAAATTCTGACCTGTATCGTGGCGATGGAACAATGTAAGCCCGATGAAGTGGTCACATTCAGCGCAAAAGCGGCATCACAGCCGAAGGTACATCTCGGGGCGAAAAAAGGAGAACAGTTCTATATGCAGGATCTGTGGTATGGGCTGATGCTGGAATCCTATAATGACTGTGCATATGCAATCGCAGAACATGTGGCGGGATCTGCGGAAAAATTTGCAGCACTTATGAATGAAAAAGCAAAGAAGATCGGGTGCACCGACAGCCATTTTGTGACACCGAACGGTCTGGATGCAAAGGATGAGCAGGGGGAACACCATACCACAGCATATGATCTGTGCAGGATTATGAGTTATTGCGCATGGAAGTCTCCGGTAAGCAAGCAGTTTCTGGAAGTGACGCAGACCCGGTCACATACATTTCAGAGCCTGGAGGGAACCGGATATGCTGTTTCCAATAAAAATGCCCTGCTGGATATGATGGATCATGTGATTACCGGAAAAACCGGATATACGTCCAAAGCCGGATATTGCTATGTGGCTGCACTTGAAGAAGGGGGGAGACATTATGCAATCGCACTTCTTGCCTGCGGCTGGCCGAACCACAAAAATTATAAGTGGTCCGATGCAAAGACACTGTTTCAATACGGAATGGATGCCTATCATCTGTATCGGGGATCGGAAGCATCCATGGAGCTGCCGGATATAGAGATTGCGCAGGGCTGTCGGAAAGAAACACTCGAGGAATGGGCTACCCATGCCAAACTGCCGGTTTATGTTGATACGGATATCACAAAACTGACGTTTTTGAAAAAAGACGGGGATACCGCTGAAATAAAGAAAGTATGGTCTGATCCGATAAGCCTTCCGGTCAAAAAAGGGCAGACGCTTGGACGTGTTTCCTACTGTATGAACGGCAGGGAAATTTACTCCGGAAAAATTAAAGCAGAGGTTTCCGTAAAAAAATGGTCTCCTGAAAAGTTTTTTCAAATTATGTGGAAAGAGGCACTGTTGGGCAAATAGGAAATTAGTCACAAAGAATTAGTGAAAAAATTAACAAATTATGTTGAAAAGAATTGGGAAATGAGATACAATACAAACTAGCGGAAATTTTTATTTTTTATAGATGGAGGGCATAAAATGAGTAGTAACAATGAAAACTTGGCAATTCAGCGTATTGCTAAGTTGGTCGATGAGAACAGTTTTATGGAAATCGGTTCTCTCGTAACAGCACGTAGCACAGATTTTAATCTTACCGCTGCAAAGACCCCTTCAGATGGCGTTGTAATCGGTCATGGACTGATCGACGGCAATCTGGTATTTATTTACAGCCAGGATGCATCCGTATTAAACGGTACCATCGGAGAGATGCACGCAAAGAAGATTGCGTCTGTGTATGACATGGCAATGAAGATGGGAGCTCCTGTCATCGGTCTGATTGACTGTGGCGGCATTCGTCTTCAGGAGTCGGTTGATGCATTGGATGGGTTTGGAACTATTTATGCGAAGGAAGTAGCAGCTTCCGGTCTTGTACCTCAGATTTGTGGTGTATTTGGCAATTGTGGCGGCGGCCTTTCCGTTGTCCCGGCACTTTGCGATTTCGCGTTCATTGAAGAGAAGAAAGGACGCATGTTTGTAAATGCTCCGGATGCAATCGAAGGCAATAACACAGAAAAATGTGATACAGCCAGCGCAGCATTCCAGAGTGAAAACAACGGATGTGTGGATTTCGTTGGTTCAGAAGATGAAATCATGGAGCAGATTCGTCAGCTGGTATGTATGCTTCCAAGCAACAATGAGGGAGATGTCTATACAGATGACTGTGAAGATGATTTAAATCGTGCCTGCGAGAGTATGGAGAATATGAAGGGAGATCCGAGATATCTGTTATCCCAGATTTCAGATAATAACGTATTCTTCGAGACAAAGGCAGATTATGCTAGGAATATGGTAACCGGACTGATCAAGTTAAACGGAATGACAGTCGGTGCTGTGGCAAACTGCAGCGAAGTATATGATGCAGAAGGCAAGAAAGCAGAGAGCTTTGACAAGTCCCTGACCGCGCAGGGATGCAACAAGGCAGCTGAATTTGTTCAGTTCTGTGATGCATTCTCAATCCCGGTACTTACCATTACAAATGTAAATGGATTGAAAAACTGCATGTGCTCTGAGAAGAAACTTGCAAAGGCACTTGCGAGAATGACTTACGCATTTTCCAATGCAACCTGTGCAAAGGTAAACCTGATCACAGGAGAGGCTTACGGAAGTGCTTATGTATTTATGAATTCCAAGTCTGTCGGAGCAGATCTTGTATACGCATGGAGCGGAGCAAAGATCGGTGCGATGGATTCTACTCTGGCTGCAAAGATTATGTATCCGGAAGCTGGTGCAGATGAGATCAAGCAGAAAGCTGCTGATTATGAAAAACTTCAGGATTCTGCCGCATCTGCTGCTGCAAGAGGATATGTGGATCGTCTGATTGATCCGGCAGATACCAGAAAATACCTTGTAGCTGCTTTTGAAATGCTTTATACAAAGTATGTAAGCGAGCCAGAAAAGAAACACGGTACCAAGTAGAAAGGTGAAGTTTTATGAAAAAGAGAATTGCTTTTGCACTTTGCATGATCCTGATGGTTCTGATGCTTGGTGCATGTGGAACAGACCCGACTACCGTGGATTACAATGGAAAGTCCTATTCAGATCTTCAGTCTGAAATGGATACCAATGCGGGCATGGTACAGAGTCTGGCTCAGTTGTTCAAAGAAAACAAACTGACAGCAGATACTCTTCCGGACGATGTAAAGGATCAGCTTACTTCAAGCTACGGTGTCACAGAGGCACAGATTGAGGCAGCTGCAAAGTGGCAGGATACTTTGGATGAGTTTGGTAAAATGAAAAAGATCGAAGACGATACTTTTAAGGTTACCAAATCCGGTAAGACACTTACCACAGATATGACCATCAAGTTCGCGAAGAAAGATGTGAATTTCGAAGTAGTATATGATTACTATTCCATGGATGTTACCGGCATTTCGGTAGATCCGATTTATACACTCGGTGAGAAAATGGAAAAGGCAGGACTGAATACTGTAATTTCTATGGCAGTTGTATTTGCTGTATTGATTCTGATCAGTCTTCTTATTTCCTGCTTTAAGATCTTCCCTTATCTGGAGAAAAAGAAAGCTGCCAAAGCAGCCGGACAGGCTCCACAGCAGGAAGAGACACCAGCCGCAGCACCGGCACCTGCCCCTGTTGCAGCACAGACAGATGATACTGAACTTATCGCAGTTATTGCAGCTGCAATCGCTGCAAGTACCGGAACTTCTACCAGTGATTTCGTAGTTCGTTCCATCAATCGTAGATAGGATAGAAAGAAAATTTAGGAGGAACATATTCATGAAGAATTATACAATTACCGTAAATGGTAACGTTTATGATGTTACAGTAGAAGAGACCGGAAGCACATCCGGTGCAGCAGCACCGAGACGTACAGCTGCAAAGCCAGCTGCAGCACCCGCAGCCGCAGCAGCACCAGCTGCTTCAGCAGGAGCCGGAAGCATTAAGATTGAAGCAGGAGCTGCCGGAAAGGTATTCAAGATTGAGAAGAAAGTCGGCGATGCTGTAAAGAAGGGAGATGCCGTCCTGGTTCTTGAGATCATGAAGATGGAGACACCAGTCGTTGCTCCGGAAGACGGAACTGTTGCAAGTATCGATGTAGCAGTTGGTGATGCCGTAGAATCTGGTGCATTACTCGCTACATTAAACTAATCCAAGGAGGAAAACACTGTGAGTTATGTAGGTGAAACATTATCGAACCTCCTGCATCAGACAGCCTTTTTCAATCTGACCTGGGGAAATTATGTTATGATTTTAGTGGCATTTATTTTCCTGTATCTTGCGATTAAGAAAGGTTTTGAGCCATTACTGTTAGTTCCGATTGCATTTGGTATGCTTCTGGTAAATATTTACCCGGATATCATCGCAAGCCCGGAACAGACCAGCAACGGCGTGGGCGGTTTACTTTATTACTTTTACACATTGGATGAGTGGTCTATTTTACCATCTCTGATCTTTATGGGTGTAGGTGCAATGACAGACTTTGGTCCGCTGATTGCAAACCCGGTCAGTTTCCTTATGGGAGCTGCCGCACAGTTTGGTATCTTCAGCGCATACTTCCTTGCAATTATACTTGGATTTAATGACAAGGCTGCCGCTGCCGTATCTATCATCGGTGGAGCGGATGGACCTACTTCCATTTTCCTGGCTGGTAAGTTGGGACAGACCGGTCTGATGGGACCGATCGCCGTGGCTGCATATTCCTATATGGCACTTGTGCCGATCATTCAGCCACCTATCATGAAGTTATTTACAACAAAGAAGGAACGTGCGATCAAGATGCAGAACCTTCGTCCGGTCAGCAAGCTGGAGAAGATCCTCTTTCCAATCGTTGTTACCGTTGTTGTCTGCGTACTGCTTCCTACCACAGCACCACTTGTTGGTATGCTGATGCTTGGAAACCTCTTCCGTGAGTCTGGCGTTGTTCGTCAGCTGCAGGAGACTGCAAGTAACGCACTTATGTACATTGTCGTTATCTTACTGGGTACCTCTGTTGGTGCAACTACCAGTGCAGAAGCTTTCTTAAATGCAAGCACCTTAAAGATCGTTGTATTAGGTCTTGTTGCATTTATGGTTGGTACTGCTGCCGGAGTTTTATTTGGTAAGTTATTATGCTGGATTACCAAGGGCAAGATTAACCCTCTGATTGGTTCTGCCGGTGTATCTGCCGTGCCTATGGCAGCCCGTGTATCCCAGAAGGTTGGTGCAGAGGAGGACCCTACAAACTTCCTGCTCATGCATGCAATGGGACCAAACGTTGCCGGTGTTATCGGTACTGCGGTAGCTGCGGGATGTTTCATGGCTATATTTGGAATTTAATAAGGAGGAAAAGTCATGTCAGAAGTGGTAAAAAAACCATTAAAAATAACAGAAACTGTTTTGCGTGATGCCCATCAGTCACTGATCGCTACACGTATGACAACAGAGCAGATGCTTCCGATTATCCCAAAGATGGATAAGGTTGGATTCAATGCTGTAGAGTGCTGGGGTGGTGCGACATTCGATGCCTGCCTGAGATTCTTAAAAGAGGACCCATGGGATCGTCTTCGTAAATTAAGAGACGGATTTAAAAATACAAAACTGCAGATGCTGTTCCGTGGACAGAATATCTTAGGATATCGTCCGTATGCAGATGATGTGGTAGAGTATTTTGTACAGAAGTCAATTGCAAACGGAATTGACATCATCCGTATTTTTGACTGCTTAAATGATATCCGTAACCTGCAGACAGCAGTTACTGCATGTAACAAGGAAAAAGGTCATGCACAGGTAGCTCTTTCTTACACCCTTGGAGATGCTTATACTCTGGATTATTGGATGGAGATGGCAAAGCGTGTAGAGGATATGGGAGCTGATTCTCTCTGTATCAAGGATATGGCAGGTCTTTTAGTTCCTGCTAAGGCTACAGAACTTGTACAGGCACTGAAGGATTCTACCTCTCTTCCGGTAGAACTTCATACACATTATACTTCCGGTGTAGCTTCCATGACATATATGAAGGCAGTAGAGGCCGGTGTAGATATCATTGATACTGCAATGTCTCCATTTGCTCTTGGAACCAGCCAGCCTGCAACAGAGGTTATGGTAGAGGCTTTCAAGAACACACCATACGATACCGGTCTTGATCTGAATCTGTTAAGTGAGATCGCAGATTACTTCCGTCCGTTACGTGAAGAGGCACTTGCAAGCGGTCTGATGAACCCGAAGGTACTTGGTGTAAACATCAACACTCTTCGTTATCAGGTACCGGGTGGTATGCTTTCCAACCTGATTTCCCAGCTCAAGGAGCAGGGAAAAGAGGACAAGTACGAGGAAGTGCTTGCAGAGGTTCCGCGTGTACGTAAAGACCTTGGTGAGCCACCGCTTGTTACTCCGTCTTCCCAGATCGTTGGTACACAGGCTGTATTTAACGTATTGATGGGAGAGCGTTATAAAGTCGCAACAAAGGAGACAAAGGATATTCTTCTTGGTAAGTACGGCCAGACCGTTAAACCATTCAATCCGGAAGTTGTTGACAAGGTTCTCGGAGAGGATAAAAAGAATGCAATCACCTGTCGTCCGGCAGATCTTCTTGAGCCGGAGCTTGGTAAGATTGAAGCTGAGATGAAACAGTACAAGCAGCAGGATGAGGATGTATTATCCTATGCATTGTTCCCACAGGTTGCTACTGATTTCTTCAAATACCGTGAGGCACAGCAGACTGGCGTAGACGCAAAGACTGCTGATACAAAGAACGGAGCATATCCGGTATAGTCATATCCGGTTTCTACGAAAAAGACGCATCAGATCTGGTGCGTCTTTTTTTGATGGGAAAAATTCTTTTTGCATGAAATCTTGCATTTTCCGGTTAAAGTGATACAATCAAAAGTGCTGTTTGTGACACAGCGTTTATGGAATAAAGAGGAGAATATGATGTCAAATACCAATGATCTGTTAAACCGGATCAATAATTGTTACAGTTCGATGAGCAAGGGACAGAAACTGCTTGCAACTTATATTACAGATAATTATGATAAAGCGGTATTTTTAACGGCCGCAAAGATGGGGGAGACGGTTGGTGTCAGTGAGTCGACCGTTGTACGTTTTGCAACGTATCTGGGATACAAAGGATATCCGGAATTTCAGCGTGCCTTAGAAGAACTGGTGCGCAATAAATTAAACTCCGTACAGCGCATGGAGGTAACCTACGGAAGAATCAGCCAGTCGAAGATTTTAGAGACAGTTTTATCGGCAGACGCGGACAAGATCAAAACGACACTGGAAAAAATTGATCACAGTGCGTTTGAGGTGGCCGTCTCGACAATCCTTGAGGCAAAAAATATTTATATTGTCGGGATCAGAAGCTGTGCGCCGCTTGCAAGTTTTCTCGGATTTTATCTGAATCTGATGTTTGATAATGTGCGTCTGCTTACGACAAACAGTTCGAGTGAACTGTTTGAACAGATGGTAAGAATCGGGGAAAATGACGTTATTATCGGAATCAGTTTCCCACGATATTCCATGCGGACATTAAAGGCATTGGAATTTGCAAATAACCGGAGTGCAAAAGTAATTACAATTACTGACAGCATACATTCACCGATGAATCTGTATTCTTCCTGCAATCTCATTGCGGACAGTGATATGGCATCCATTGTGGATTCCCTTGTCGCACCGCTTTCCGTTATCAATGCGCTGGTAGTGGCTCTGTGCATGAAGAAACAGAAAGAAGTGGCGGGAACACTGACGATGTTAGAAGACATCTGGGATGAGTATCAGGTATATGAAAACGATGAGATCAATTATATTGATGATTCGATTAAGGTACATTATGCAAAATTAGGGGATATCGATAATGAGTAAAGTAATCGTGATCGGTGGAGGACCGGCGGGAATGATGGCTGCGTATGCGGCAGCGGAGAGCGGACATGCAGTGACGCTTTTAGAACAGAATGAAAAACTCGGGAAAAAGCTGTTTATTACGGGAAAAGGGCGCTGCAATCTGACGAATGCCAGTGATATGGAACAGCTGTTTGCCAATGTAGTCAGCAACCGTAAATTTTTATACAGTGCTTTTTACTCCTATGACAATGAGCAGGTGGTTTCTTTTTTTGAGAGTCATGGAATGCCTACAAAAACAGAGCGTGGGAACCGGGTATTTCCCGTGTCGGATCATTCTTCCGATGTGATTGCGGCGTTATCCACCGCATTGCGGGGGCAGCATGTGGAAGTATTCCTGCATACAAAGGTAAAGCGTCTGCTGCTTGAAAAGAGGGATGAAGAAAAGCGTGTTACCGGTGTTGAGCTGGCTGATCATACAAAAATGCATGCGGACGCAGTGATTGTTGCAACCGGAGGAATTTCCTATCCTTCAACAGGGGCAACGGGGGACGGTTACCGCATGGCAGAAGAGAGCGGACATAAGATGGTATCGCCGACTCCGGCACTGGTTCCGATGGAAATGAAAGAACCGTGGGTCAGGGATCTGCAGGGCCTTTCGCTGCGCAATGTCCGTATGTCGGTTACCCGGGGAAAGAAAAAACTGTATGAGGATTTTGGAGAGATGCTTTTTACGCATTTCGGCGTCAGCGGTCCGCTGGTATTGTCGGCAAGCGGATGTATCCCGGCAAAAGCATTTGACCAGGAGCTTTCCATGACGATTGATCTGAAACCGGCACTGGATGTGGAACAGCTTGATCACCGGATCTTAAGGGAATTTGATGAAATGAAAAATAAGCAGTTTAAAAATTCTCTGGGGCATTTGCTCCCGGCAAAAATGATACCCGTTATGATTGCGTTATCAGGCATTGATCCGGATACAAAGGTGAATGAAATATCCAGGGAACAGAGACAGAATCTGTTACATCTGTTTAAAAATATGCCGCTTACAATTACAGGGCTTCGCGATTTTAAAGAGGCAATTATAACAAAGGGCGGTGTTTCCGTGAAAGATATCAATCCTTCCACGATGGAGTCAAAACTTGTGCAGGGGCTGTATTTCTGCGGCGAGGTGCTGGATCTGGATGCACTTACCGGTGGCTATAATCTTCAGATTGCCTGGTCCACCGGACACCTGGCGGGAATATCCGTTTTGTAATTTCAAAGATAAATAATTTATTTTAAAGGAGAATAGAAAATGGCATTTAATATTGCAATTGATGGACCGGCAGGAGCCGGAAAAAGTACAATCGCCAAAAAACTTGCGGCGGATCTGGGGTATGTGTATGTGGATACCGGTGCAATGTACCGCGCGATGGCATATTATTTTTTACAGAATCATATCGATGCTTCCGATGAGCAGGCGATTGCGGCTGCCTGTCCGAAGGTAGACGTGACCATTCAGTATACGGGCGGAGAACAGCAGGTGATCTTAAACAAAGAGAACGTAAACGGCGTTATCCGGAAAGAGGAAGTCGGCAACATGGCCAGCGCGACCAGTGTTTATCCAGTGGTTCGTACAAAACTGGTAGAATTGCAGAGGCAGCTTGCCGCAAAGGAAAATGTGATTATGGATGGAAGAGATATCGGTACGGTTGTCCTTCCGGATGCCAATGTAAAAATTTATCTCACTGCAAGCTCGAAAGTGCGGGCAAAGCGCCGCTTTGATGAGTTGACAGCAAAAGGTGTATCCTGTGATATGGATGCGATAGAAAAAGATATTATTGAGCGCGATTACCGGGATATGCACCGGGAAACTTCTCCGTTAAAACAGGCGGAGGATGCTGTCCTTTTAGACTCATCGGATCTGGATATTGACGGCGTTGTTGAAGAAATGAAAAAAATAATCAAGAAGGCGGAATAGACAAAAATGAAGCTGACGATTGCAAAAAGTGCCGGGTATTGCTTCGGCGTGAAACGGGCAGTAAATATGGTATATCAGGAAGCAGAAGAGGCAAAAGTTCCGGTATATACGTATGGGCCGATCATTCACAATGAAGAAGTAGTCAGGGACCTTAAACAGCGTGGAGTTCATGTGGTCAGGGAGCTCAAAGAACTTGAGAATCTTCCAAAAGGAAAGATTATCATCCGTTCACACGGTATCAGCCGCAGAGAACATGAAGCAATGAAGGCATGCGGATTTGAAGTGCTGGATGCAACCTGTCCGTTTGTCCTGAAAATTCACCGGCTTGTGGAGAAGTACAGCAAAGAAGGGTACCGAATTGTGATTGCCGGAAACGAACATCACCCGGAAGTGGAAGGAATTCTCGGATGGGTGGAAGGACAGCCTGCCTATACGGTCACAAGTCAGGAAGATATTGAAAAATTACCGTTAAAAGAGGGAGAAAAAGTCTGTCTGGTGGCACAGACGACATTTAACTACAATAAATTTCAAGAATTAGTTGAAATTATAAAGAAAAAAGGTTATGATATAAGTGTTTTAGATACAATCTGCAATGCAACGGAGGAAAGACAGACGGAAGCACGCAAAATTGCTGCGGAGTCGGATCTCATGATTGTCATTGGTGACAAGCATAGCTCCAATACGCAAAAATTGTATGAAATATCTAAAAAGGAATGTGCAAATACTTACTATATACAAACGAGTAAAGATATGGATTATCATCAGATACAATCCATCAATAACGTAGGTATTACCGCAGGGGCTTCAACCCCAAACAATATCATCGAGGAGGTTTCAAAGAATGTCAGAAATGAGCTTTGAACAAATGTTGGAAGAATCTTTAAAAACAATAAGAAATGGAGAAGTGGTAGAGGGTACCGTTATTGATGTTAAGCCAGATGAAATCATCCTGAATATCGGCTACAAATCAGATGGAATCATTACACGTAATGAATATACAAACGAGCCAAATGTAGACCTTACTACAGTCGTAAAAGCCGGCGATACCTTAGAAGCCAAAGTTGTAAAAGTAAACGATGGTGAGGGACAGGTTCTCCTTTCTTACAAGCGTCTCGCAGCAGAGAAGGGAAACAAGAGATTAGAGGAAGCATTCGAAAATCAGGAAATTTTAAAGGCAAAAGTCAGCCAGGTACTTACCGGTGGTGTATGTGTCAATGTAGATGAGACAAGAGTATTTATCCCGGCAAGCCTTGTATCTGACACATATGAGAAAGACTTAAGCAAGTTCAAGGATCAGGAAATCGAGTTTGTTATCACAGAGTTTGATCCTAGAAAGAGAAGAATCATTGGTAACCGCAAGACTTTATTACTTGCAAAGAAGGCAGAGCTTCAGAAAGAACTGTTTGCAAAGATCAAAGTCGGCGATGTAATCGAAGGAACTGTAAAGAATGTTACAGATTTCGGTGCATTCATCGACCTGGGCGGAGTAGACGGATTACTTCATATCTCAGAGATGTCATGGGGCAGAGTTGAGAATCCTAAGAAAGTATTTACTGTTGGACAGAAAGTTCGCGTATTTATCAAGAATATTACAGATACCAAGATTGCACTCAGCATGAAATTTGAGGATGAGAATCCTTGGAATGGTGCTGCAGAGAAGTATGCCGTTGGCAACGTGGTAAAAGGAAAAGTTGCACGTATGACAGATTTTGGTGCATTCGTAGAGCTTGCTCCTGGTGTTGATGCATTACTTC
>ENA-OPEC01000621-OPEC01000621.1-human-gut-metagenome-genome-assembly--contig:-NODE-621-length-29626-cov-8.533157_pt1 | contig 29626 bp, 23 predicted proteins | sample MGYA00241622_ERZ501507 | MGnify/ENA primary metagenome ERZ501507 (study PRJEB25962, sample SAMEA2042582) | human gut metagenome | biome: human gut; feature: human-associated habitat; material: faeces... | reverse complement strand
TGTTTTGCCGTTTTTTCGCATAAAACAAATGCACCGGTCTTAAGTTGATGACATTGCCCCACCGGGGAAGGCGTTGGGTGTGTGCGAATTCGCCGCAACTTTTCGAAGAAATTCACTGCGTTCCGCCGTGCGGACAAGTCGTCCGCCTCTACCAATTCCATTCGAATTTCTGTCGCTCTCTGCGTAAGCCTGACGCATTTCGGCCTTAATCTGTCACAGTCCCGCTCCCCTGCTCAATTCCTCCCGCAACGCCGCGGCCTTTGCTTCCGGCGTTGCGCGGGACAGCAGCTCCTGATAGACGGAGCTGTTTTCTTTTTGCAGGAATGCCGCCGCGCCGCAATCCTGCAGACCGTGCAGCAGGATCCACAGCTCCTGCTCGTCGCCGAAGGCCGCGCAGACGAAGCGCAGGCTGTTTTCAAGCGCGCAGAGTGTGTTCTTCCTGTTCTGCTCCGCCGCTGTTCCGGCGCTTTCGGCCAGAAGCCGCACCGCGTCAAATGCCTCCGCGTCCGATCGCGCGGCAAGCGCGGCGTCCGATCGCGTCAGAAACGCCGTCTCCCGCCGTTCGTCTTCGGCGGACAGCACGCCGCATTCCCGGCGGATCTGAAGCGCCGCGCGGCGGTTTTCCAGCTGCTTTTCCGCACCGGCGGCATAGCCCTCCCCTGTCGGAACGCTTTTCAGAAAGCTCTCCGCACTGAACGCAAGCGCGGATGCGTCCTCCATCGCGCACAGCTGCGTTTGCAGGCTGTGCAGCAGAAATTCCACAACAGACAGCCGTCCCTCGAACGGCAGACCGCGCAGCGCCTCCGCGCCCGCGTCCGTCTGCCCGCGCAGAAGCGCCTCCAGCGGCAGCGACGCGGCATAGCGGCGGTAAAGCTCGTAAAATGCCGCGAAGCCCGCCGCAGCTTCCTGCACGTGCAGATATTCCCGCGCCTGCGTCTGCGTGCAGGCGAATCCGAGCGCTTCATAGGTCAGCAGCAGCGCAGACAGGTCCTCCCACCCGCGCGCGGTCACGAAGCTGCCCGCCGCACGCTGCGCGTCGCAGACAAAAAAGTGCTCCGGATGCAATCGCAGATACGCCAGCACTGCCGGATGAACGGCGTGCGCGGCAGCGTATTCCTGCCAGACAGCAAGGCTCGGCTCCAGATCGATACGCCGCACCCGGTCGAGCGTTGCCATGTCGAAGCTCCGCGCGGACTGGTTATAGCGCGGCGGATTGCCCGCCGCCGCGATCATCCAGCCCTCCGGCAGCGCGTGGACGCCGAAGGTCTTGTTCTGCAGCATCTGCAAAATCGCGGGCATGAGCGTCTCAGAGACACAGTTGATCTCGTCGAGAAACAAAATCCCCGTCCGAAGCCCGGTTTTCTCCATCTGCGCATAGACCGAGGCAATGATCTCGCTCATGGTATATTCCGTCGCGCGGAACTGCCGCCCGGCCGCTGTGCGGTCGACGATGACCGGCAGGCCGAGCGCGCTCTGGCGCGTGTGGTGCGTCATGGTGTAGCAGACGAGGCCGACGTGCTCCTCCTGCGCAAGCTGTGACAAAATCGCCGTTTTGCCGATGCCCGGCGGGCCCATGAGCAGGACAGGCCGCTGCTTTTCGCGCGGTATGCGCCACACGCCGTCCTCCGTTCTGGCCGTATAGGCGCGGATGGTCTGCCGCAGCTCCTGCTTTGCCTGTTTTATATCCATGCTTCGTCTCCTTTCGGCTTGTCCGCTTCCAGAACCAGCTTTTCCGCCCACGGCGGCAAATCGATATCGTCATACCGGTACTGCAGCATGGCGAAAATCACCCGGTACGCGGGCGGCGCATCTGGAAACACGCCGTAGCCGTCGGTAAAATACAAAATTCCCTGCAAATGCGCGAATTCACCCGATTCGATCAAGCCGTCAATGTACCGGAACGCCGGGCGGAAGTCCGTGCCCCCGCCGCCGTGCAGCGTCATGGTCCGCAGCCAATCGGACAGCTCCGTCAGCGTCGTCAGGCGTGTATCCTGCTGCACCTCGCAGTCGCATTCGATCACGTGCAGATTAAAGCGCTCGAAGAACAGGTTTTCACGGCCCAGCAGCCCCGCAAGCTCCCCCAGAAATCCGGCGCACAGTGACCGGGAGCATGACGCCGACGTGTCGATCACAACGGCAAGCTCGCGCAGACGGCGCTCCTCGGAATATTCCAGCGGCTCGATCAGCGGCATACCGCCGTAATGCTCCAGTCCGTAGAGATACCAGGCATATTGAAATTCCTCACCGGACACATGACGGTTCTCGCGCGTCTCAGACAGCTCGTGCAGCACGGCGGCAAACGGCGCGCTTTCGCGCGTATCCGGCTTGATCGAGAAGACCGCACCGCCCGTCCCGCTTCCGATAACAGGCTTTTCCGGCAGCGGCTGCGGCAGGAGCCGCCCGAGCGCCTGAAAGCCCGTTTCGTCCCCTTCACCGGAGGCAGCAGGCCGGTCTGCGGCGCGCACCGTCTCCCATCGGGAATGCTCGTCCAGTACCGCGCTCAGCCGCTCGTCCGGCGTGAGAAGCTCCGGCTCCGCCTGTAAAAGCGCGTAAATCTCCTCCGCGCGGCCCGCTTTTTTCACTTGCAGCTTACAGCGGGCAGAGAACGCATCGGGCGCTTCGCGCTCCTGCGGCAGAAGCGCGTGCCGCACCAGCAGAACCGCAAGATCGCAGGCCGTATCCCAGAGTGCTTTCTCGCGGCCCCTCCTGTTCTGCGGATGGCCGAGCATGAGGTGCAGCAGCAAATGCAGCGTCAGCCGCTCCGGCAGTTCGCTTCCGGCCAAAAATTCCCGTTCCAGAAAACCGGGCGCAAAGAGCGCCGCGCGCCCATCCGTCCCGGCGGCCGTCACATCCGCCTCCCGGCAGGAAAGCTTCCCCAACGGCAGCGCCAGCGCCGGCAGCCGCTCATAAAGCCGCCCGCGTACGACCGAAAACACCCGCTCCCCCGCCGTCATACCCTCGCCTCCCGTTTTCTTCATTGTACCAGCTTTCCTTCAAAATGCAATCCGCCATTTTTCTGCTTTACTTTCCGCCGCGTATCTGTTATACTATATAGGCAGTAAAAAATGCGCTCGTAGCTCAGTTGGATAGAGTGACAGACTCCGACGTTTCTGCCCCATTCGGCTGAGAGAAGCCCAAAGCCGTTGATACGGCTGGACTTTTCGGGTGTGAGAACGATTTTCCGCTTGTTCCTTGACTACTGTTTGACTACCATTTTCAAAAAGCGATGACCGGCACTTCGCCGTTTATCTCATAGATGCGCTCGTAGCTCAGTTGGATAGAGTGACAGACTCCGACTCTGTAGGTCGCACGTTCGAATCGTGTCGGGCGTACCAAAATCCCTTGGAATTGTAAAATTTCAAGGGATTTTTCCTACAGTCCGCTTCCTCTATGCCCTATATGCAGATGAAATGAAGGTGACACGGGTTATGGCATTTCAAGCGCTTGCGACCGAAGGCTCCAAACAATATTATGCGTATCTCAATCAATGCGGCAAGGGCGTTGTTTCGATTGATGTTCTGAAGGTTTCATGCGTAGAGGACTCTGCGCTTTTTGATCTCACGTTGGGGCAAATTCCATTTAATCCAGATGGATTGCAAGTAAAAATCTGTCACGATACTTTTGGATATAACGATATCCACGCCGTAGAGTTTGCAAGGGCTTCGCGCATTCTGCGTGTCCGTACATCCGCGTCAGCCAAGGCGAAGCTGCTGTGCGCTGATCCCAACGATGTCAAGGTCATTTCAGATGTCAAATTCCTTGTCAAGCGTGTGGAAGACTGGTATCGGCAATATGGCGATCGAGTCCGGATTCCAACAGAACATCCCGCTGTATCGGCTTATATGAAAACAGGTTTGCAGACACCTTCTTCTGACCAGTCTGCCGCAATCGAAGGCGCACTCAGCAATCCTTTTACATACATCTGGGGTGCACCCGGTACCGGCAAGACAAAGTTCGTCCTTTCCCGCTGTGTCCTTTCATATCTGAAAGCTGGAAAACGTATTCTGATCGCCGCTCCAACGAATAACGCCGTAGAGCAGACACTGTATGGCGTACTGGAAGTTTTTGAAGAAGCCGGGATCGACTATAAAGGCAAGCTTCTTCGGCTGGGCATGGCTTCTGCTGCATTTGCCGGGAAATACCCGGATGCCTGCGAGGATCGAGTCCAGATCAAGCTACTTGCCTCACTCACCAGCCAGTTGCAAACTGTAAGTGCAGATATTTCAAAGCTCGAGGCGCATTTGAAAGGGATTCAGTCGTATGAAAAGCTGCAAAACACTTGGAAATCCTTTTCTAACATAAAACCAAAGCTGCTTGATGATATTGCACAGCTGGACAATTTACAGAAACAGTCTATCTCTACCCAAACACAGCTCGATCTCCTGACCGGTAAACAGACCGCTTCCCACATACAGCAAAGCAAGCTTGAACAGGAACTGGCACATGCTTCCGCGCAAGTCAAAGCGTATGCAAATAAGGCCGAGCAACATGCACATGGGTGGCGCCATACGTTGTTCCGCAAACGCTTTGAAGCATATCAGGCTTCTTTGACGCAGTCGCTTGAACAGGCTGCGCAGTTAGAAAAGCAGCTGGATCAGATGAAGGCTTTGCTATCTGATATGGAGCAGTCACAGAAGGCGCTTGAATCAGAGCTTCAGAAAATATCTGAACAGCAGCACACCGTCCTTCTTCACCTGAGAGCGAATTCGCAGCTGTTTGCTCCGATCTGCAAGCCCTTTTCCGCTGCTGAAATACCGATTTATACAGAAGAAGCTACCGCAATAATTGAAGACTATGCGGAGTACCTTGAAAAGAAGATTCAGCTTTCTGCTCCGCCGACAGGTGCTTCCTTGGAAGACATGCTGGCCGCGCTTGCGGAGCAAAAGAAACAGCTTTCCACTCTGCAGGCGCAAAAAACGTCACTGGACACAGCTCTGGCTGCAAAAACAGCCGATTGCAGAATTCTGGCCGCGACCATCGACACCTGTATCGGGCGGCTTCCGCCGAACGATGCGTTGAGCCGTTTTTCTCATGTCTTTCTGGATGAAGCCGGATATTGTTCGCTTGTCAAGGCTGCCACATTGACTGCTTACCATTGCCCACTCACTTTCCTCGGAGATCATATGCAGCTCCCGCCAGTCTGCGAGATGAACGATCAATCGATTGCAGCTAACCCTGCCGTTTCTGTTTGGGCACAATCCGCGCTGTTCGTAGAAGATGCGCTTTCCGAAAGGGATATTGCGTCTGAATATTTGAATCACCGTCCAGCGAGCTTCCGACAGATGAAAAAATACGATCTGGTGCATACCTATCGTTTCGGGGAATCGCTTGCGGCTGTGCTTGCAAAAAATGTGTACTCCGCGCAATTCCATGGAAATCCAGAAAGCGACACAGAGATTTTCTGCATTCACGCATCAAAGCAATACGGTGAGAAAAATCGGGCAAACCTTGGTGAGCAGATAGCTATTCAAAGATATCTGGAAACGCACGCAAACGAAAATATCGGGGTCATTACTCCATATCGAAACCAGCGAGAGATTTTGACTAAGACAGTTAAAAAGATCGGACTTTCGCCAGAAACCGTATTGACGGTGCATGGCGCACAGGGACGCGAATGGGATACAGTCCTGTTCAGCGTTGTAGATACCGACGGTAAATGGTTTACAACTACATTGATTCCAAAGAGCAACGGCGCACAGATCATCAATACCGCCGTAAGCCGTGCGAAGAAAAAGCTGATTCTTGTCTGCGATTGCGAGTATTGGTCTCGGCAGTCAAATGAACTAATCGGCAAGCTGCTTCAGATCGCACGCCCCATCTAGCGAATCGCCCACGCACAGCTCAAGTCCGTGCGTGGGTGACTTTTGGTGTTCAGATTTCCAAGCTGCTCTGCATGATCTGACTTGCTGCTTTTTTGTTCTTATCGAAGGCGTGGGTGTAGATGTCCAGTGTAGTCGATGGTTGACTGTGTCCTAAGAGTCCGGCAACCGTTCCAACATCCGTGCCGCTGGCGATGAACAGGCTTGCCGCTGTGTGGCGCAGACTGTGGACGTTCAGATCAGTCGGCAGGTCGTTTGCTTTCAGGATTTTCTTGAAGCGCCAAGTGAACGTTGACGGCGTCATCGGGAGATTCATGCCCTTTCTGCGGAACACATAATCGTCCTTGGTCTGCTTGCGTCGGTCGTAACGCTCCGTTTCCGCTGCGCAGAAGGCTTCGTATTCGCGGAGCAGACTTTCCATTTCGGCGGAGAAGTACACATAGCGATTGCCAGCTTTCGTTTTCGGAGCCTTTACGATGATCTCATCCCCGGTCGTTTTGACTGCGTTGCGACAGACGTGGATGCTGCGTTCGGCGTAGTTGATATCCTCCCATTTGAGGGCGCAGCACTCTCCGCGGCGCATTCCGGTTGCGATGATGAGTTTGAAATAGGTTTCATACAGGACGCTTTCCGTCTCCAACGCCTGGATCAACTGTTTCACTGTTTCATCGTCCGCGATCTTTTTCTCTTTTTTCTGCCCAGTGTATTTGTAGGTGCGCCAAGCCGGATTATGATCAAGATAGCCGCCCTCCATCGCGTCGGAGAGGATGCCGCACAGACAACTGTGAACACCTTCGACCGTCGCCTCGGAGAGTGGCTTTCCGTTTGCTTTATTTTTCTGTTTGCGCAGCTTTGCATACAGACTGCGGAAGTGTTCGGGACGCAGATCGACCAGTTTATAGCTGCCGAGATACGGTTTGAAGCGCTCGATGTCCTGTTTCTCGCGCACGAGCGTCGACTTTGCCAATTTGTCAGGCGCAATGGTTTGCAGCCAGATTTCCGTGTACTTCTCCAGCGTGATCGACCGGTCGATGTCCGGATTCATCTTTTTGCAGCTCATTTCAAACAGCATCGCCTGTTCGTGTAACCATTTTTCCGTCTGCTTTGGCGTAAGCCCTGTTGGTGGTTTGATCGTTTTCTGCTGCGGGTTGCGCCGCCGACCGTCGGGTGTGTAGCCCATCGAGACGACAAGTAAATAACTGTTTCCGCGTTTTCTGATACTTGCCATTTTGTGATTCCTCCTGTTTCGCTCAGCACGGCTGAGATTTTGTAACAGCAACAATACCAGAAAAAACGGGAATAGCGAGTAGATTTTGAAGATTCTACGAAACCAACAAATCTGGATTGGGTATTGCGAACAGACTATTGCTCATACGCTTTGCGGCATCCTGCTTGAGCTGCATCTGCGGGTGACAGTAAGTACGTTCGAGAAAAGATGTATCTCCGTGACCGGCGAGGTCGGCAACTGTATTCTTGTCCACGCCTTCATGCAGAAGTGTCGAGACGAAAAAGTGGCGAAGCGTGTGCAGGTGATAGGTTTTCGGCAGACCGATCTCTGCAAACAGCGCTTTCAGGTGTTTGCTGAACGTGTCCGGATGGATGGGTGTGCCGTCATCTTTTGTAAAAATGTACTCTGGAAACGGTATGCCCTTTTCATCGCGGAGTCTCATTTTGCGATAGCAGAACCCGCGCAGCAGGCTGAACATTTCCTCGTTCATCGAGACTGTCCGAGTACGTCCATTCTTGGTTTTGCCCTCCTGCACGCCCTCGCCGGAAACAGTGCTGCGCGAATGCTGGATAACGATATAGCCCTCATAGCTGCCGGTCACGATCACGTCCGACCAGCGCAGGGCGCACAGCTCGCCACGCCGCATCCCGGTATTGATGGCGAGAAAGTAGAAAAGCTGGAAGACCGGTTCTTCATAGCAGAGGGCGGAGAGAAATTTCTGCATTTCTTCCATCGTCGGAATCTCCTGCGTCTTGCATTCTGCATCGGGCAGGTCGATCATCCGCGCGGGATTTTTCTCAATGATCTCGTTGCGTTTTGCGTCGCTGAGAACGGCAGACACGACGGTCAGGTATTTCTGCACCGTCTTTTCCTTGATCGGCTTGCCGCGATAGGTGCGCTTGCGGAGCTTTGCCAGCAGATTTTCCAGCGCAATCGGGCGCAGCCGATTCAGTTTAATCGCGCCGATCTCCGGGAACACGGTTTCGAGTGACCGCCGGTAAAAGGCAATCGTGCCGGGCGCATATTTCGTCTGTCGTTCCAGCCAGCCGCGGGCGTAAATCTCGAATGTCATCTCGCCGTCCTCACTGTAACCCTGCTTGAACAGGCGTTCCAGCCGCTCGGCTTCGTGGTAGACGTACTGCTCGATGCCGCGTTTCGGGACGCTGTCCGGCACCTGAATCGTTTTTGCCTTGCAGATTTTCCGTCCGTCGGTGCGGTAGCCGTTGCTGATGGTAATTTTGTATTTTCGGTCAGATAATTGTTTGATGCTTGCCATTGAATTCCCCTTTCACATTTTTTGTTCCATATTCCAATCTTCGTGATCGTCCTCGGCATGGCCGAGGGCGGTTTTCTTTTGCCTGAGCTTCTTACTGCGCTTACTGTCGATGTGCGGTGGCGTGATTGTTCCGTCCCGCTTCGGCGCATCGTCCGTCATCTGCTCCACAGCACGACCAAGCTGCACAGCGCTGCGCACAAGATCACTGCCGTAATCGAGATCCATGCGCAGAGGTGGATTTTCTTCACTGCCGCTTGCGACAAAGCTGAGAGTTCCTGTGTGCTGTTCTCCAAAATCAAAGTCACGGCTTTCTGCGTACTCCCGGTCAGTTCTTTGCAGGCGGAAGAATACCTCACGTTCAGGCTCCCAGCCTGTCCTGCGAACTCTGCCGCGCTCGCCTGCATCGCGGTCAGGGCTTCCTGTGCTTCCTGCTTCGTCAGGAGCGTTTTCAGGTCCGTGTCCAACTGCATCTGCTGCCGGAACAGCCTGTCCTGCATTTCGAGCATCGCGCTCCAATTTCTCTCTGTGACCATCACACTGGGTTCTAACTGCTTCGCTTCGTTCATCAACTGCCGATGCAGTTTTTGAAGTTCTTCCGGTGATTTCCTCTGTTCTGTATTCAAATTCCGCCTCCATATTTTCTTTCAAGTATTTTTCTATATGTAGCCTATTGTCACGGCATTTCAGACCGCTCGGCGTGATGTAGGTGATATTCTTCCGGCTGCCTGTCCATGCGGCATCGTAGCCCTCAGAGCGGAGCAGAACCAAAAATTCCTCACGATTCCCGGCACAGCGCATACACTCGTCGATCACGCGCATGAGTTCAAACTTCCAGCTCTCGCCCTTAACTGCCGTGTAGTATTCTGCGTTGGACATTCCACGCGACTGCCGCTGCTCGTCTTTCTGGAATTTAGGTAACCCCAGTTCTTCACAGATCTGGTCGTTGCGAACGCGCAGCTCCTGAATCTGCTCGTCCGCCATGTGTACCTTCTTACCCGTCTCGAAGTTCACACTGTTGATGATGCAGTGCGAGTGGATGTGTTCCCGGTCGACATGCGTGCAGACCAGTACCTCGCAGTTCTCAAAATATCCGGCAAGTCTGCGTGCTGCTTCGTGCACTGTGCGAGGATCAATGTCCGCACCTTTCGGGAAGCTTTGCACCATGTGATAGAACATCACGCCGCCGTCTTTATGGTGCAGCAGCTTCGTACTCAAAAATTCGTCGAACGCCGTTTCCGGTTGACAGCCGATGCCGCTGACGAGTTGCTGTCCATCCCAGAGCGTCTTGCTCATCTGCGACACATACCGCATCACACTTTTCATGCATCCACGCGTCTGCGTCCCCTTTTTGTAATTCACGAAATGGACGATTGCGATTTTCCTGCACCTCCTTCCTGCAATTCTCGCAGAGCCGTGTTGATCTTGGCAAATTCCTGTGCAGCAGAATCCAGATTGGCGAACTGTACCTTGCCCATGTTCGCCAGTACCGTCAGCTGGTTGAGGTTGTTGCCGATGGCCTTCTGCTGCCGCAGGACTTCCCTGAGTCCGTCAAGAATCACGATGCGTTTTCCGAGACAACACGCGGTCACATAGTCGCTCTGGCTCATGTGCGCCTGCGCTGCTTTTCGGCGGATTGTCTCTAAATCCTGTTCCGAGATCCGAATGCTGAATTGCTTGTCTTTTTTCATGTTTCCTCCGTTTTCATTGAAGTGGGTATGGGCTTCTGCCCGATTTGAGGCATTTGGCAGGGAGCCGGTGGACCGGCGACTAGCCAAATGCGATGCTGGCTCCTCCCGAACGGGAGGATTTTTCCCGCCGCGGCGGGGTTTCTCTGCGTTTTGAACCCGCGTTTTTCGGCGTTACCCGCACGTCGGCGCAACGTTGGCTTTTCCCGTTGTGCCGCGCACACACTCGTTGTCGGGGCAGAAAGCCGCACACAGCGGTGACACGCGCCTCACGGCGGCGAACGGTGCCTGCTGCGGAAGGGTGCAAGGATGCAAACCGTTCAAGGCGTTACCCCCTTACCCTCTTGCTCCGGCAAGCGCCAGAGCCATTGGTCGGCGCGGCGCTCCGAAAGAATGCCGAGATTTCGCTTTGCAATTTTCAGCGTCCGCTCTGAAATGCCGAGCTGCTTTGCAAGCGCAAGGACTTCCTCGGCTGGTCTTGGCTGCGTCAGAAACCTGCGCAGCTCGTCTTCCATCTGCATGGTCTTTGTCTGCACCTGCCCTGTGCCGTTCAGGATGTTGTCAACGGTCGCATCGCAGAAGCCCTTCCACTGAAAGCCATGCTCCGGATGAAGTTCAAATGCGATGGCTGCGCCCTCCGGTGCAAGGCTGTTCTTGTCCTGCGCGACAATGCGGAGCGCATCGCCGCTTTTCAGCCGCCCGACGATCAAAACGCTTCTGGCTGAAGCGCGGAAGTCGATAGAGCCGAGACCGCGATAGCCGGATTTCAAGCCCTGCGCCTTGTTCATGTGTCCGATCAGAATGACGGCGCATTGTGTGCGCTCCGCCATCAGGGAAAGTCGTTTGAGTACCGGACGCACTTCATTCGCGCGGTGCATATCCACATCGCTTCCGAGGTACGCCTGCAGCGGGTCAAGCACGATCAGCTTTGCCGCTGTCCTGCGGATCGCTTCTTCCAGCCTTGCGTCACAGAGTGTCAGCTCCCGTTTGCCCTCGTCGATGACCAGAACACGTGTGCAGTCTGCACCTGCGCTCTCTAACCTTGGCTTGATGGTATCCGCCAGACCGTCCTCGGCTGTCTGGTAGATCACGTTCATCGGTTCCGCTGCCTGTTCACACTCCGGCAGCGGATCGCCGCGCGTCAGCGCTGCAATGACCGCCAGAATGAAGCTCGTTTTTCCCTCGCCGGGGTCGCCTTGAAGGATCGTCAGCTTGCCAAGCGGGATGTAAGGATACCAGAGCCATTGCACCTCCTCCGCGTTGATTTCGCTCATGGAAATCAGTTTTAATGGTGTGTTTCCTGTCAAAAAATCTCCTCCGAATCAAAAAGTAAAGGTGCGTACCACGTTTTTCGCGGCACGCACCTTTCTACTTGTAGTATGGAGATTTTTCTGATACACTCAGAGTAATAGCAGACAAATAAAAATCATTTGTGGACAGGTTTCCAAAGGAGAAGCGAATGTTTCAGTCCATCACATTTTATATCGGAGGGAAAACGCTCGGTATTTACGGAGAAGAATTTCCGCTTGGAGCACTGACAACAGAGGTTTTGAATATCACGCCGGAGGAATATCAAGCGCTTGACAGCCGCTTGCAATCTGCAATGGAAGGTATGGCGCGTTATGAAAAAACACACACGCTGACCGACTGGCATCAGGCCAATGAGCAGATGCTCCAGCTGAATGAAGTGCTCTGTCGCCGCCGTATTTTTCGTCTGATTCAGACGGACGCATATATTCTGACAGAGGCGAAGCAGCTCACAGAAATGCCGATTGCAGAGGGTGATCCACTTGAAATGGATGCGCACGACCACGAGATTTTACGTCAGATCTGTGCATATGAAGACTACTTGGAAAATCCGAAGAAATACGGCAGAATCAAAAATCCGGAGGAATTGAGCGAGACGCAGCGGGAATGGTATCTGAACTTGTATCCGCCCATTCCGCCGAAGCCGGAAGCGAAAACCCCAGCGCTGCTGATCGCGCCTGTGCCGCTGGATTTGAAGTGGCAGATGTATAAAGCATATTGTATGAATTATGCGCAGGTGCTTAAAGATGTCGCCTCCGTCTGTCAGACGCTTCGTGCGTTTATTCGGGAGTCGCTTTCCAGACTTGAACATCTGTCGCCGAATCAATATATCGCGGCCTTGAACGGATTTTTCTTTCCGGAATTTCGGCACAAGTGGATCGCCAATCCGATAGAAGGCACCGGAAATTATACGCTCTTTGATGATGTCAGAATCCATCTCGTGCCGCGGGAAACAGCACCGGATTCGGGGCAATTCAGGGTTTTTGAATACTACGAAACAGAGCATTTGCAAACGCTTTTGAAGCTGGATTTCTATAAAGGACTGGAAGCCGGACATCTGATTCGGAAGTGCGAACTGTGCGGCAGGCTTTTTCTGCTGCAAAAGGGCTATCATACAAAATACTGCGATTCCCCGAATCCGGATAACCCGCGCTATTCCTGTGCGCAGCTCGGTTATCGAACGCGCGGCGTCAAAGAAACAGCGGCGGACAGTCCATTAACGCAGGCGCTTTCTCGATGCTATCAGCGCATCGACAAGGATAAAGCCCGCGGAATTATCACAGCAGAGGAGCAGATGCGCCTTCGTGCAAAGGCTGAGGAGCTTTACCACGAAGCACGAACACAGCCAGGTATGCCCTATGAAGCCTTCAACGAATCCCTGGCAACCAGGAATCTCTATCCGCTCTGTGGTGTGCAGCGCAAAAGCAAGCCTGTTGGCCGTCCAAGAAAACAGAAATGAAGACGCTCTGCATGGAGATGAGAACACATGACGAATGAAGAATTGTATCGGCAGTATCTCAGCGGCGACGCAGAAGCCTTTGAAGAACTCTACCTGCAAATGCAGGGGTTCATCGCTTCTGTTGCAAAAGACGCGGCGCAGAGCTTTGGCTGTTCGGACAAAGAAACGCTGGACGAACTGTGTGCCGAGGGTGCTTTGGAGCTTTGTGAACGCCTTTCCACCGGGGAGTATGATGAGAATCGTGGAAAACTGACTACATATCTGCATCCGTTTCTGCGTGGCAAGATGTACCGCTATTTGGAGGCAAATCTCGGTGCAGCGGCGTTGCCAAAAGACGAAATGCAGCGCGTAAAGCAGGCACAGCGGCTGCACATGGAGGAGAAGGTTTCTCCGGGTGAAGTTGCACAGGCGCTCGGTGTTTCCGCAGAAAAAGCTGCGCAGTTGATCGGCAGCAAAACGAAGCCGTTTTCTATCTCTGCGCTTTCAGATACTGATACGGACGATGATCCGCTGGCGTGGCTGCTGCTCGACCAGCACAGCCTCACGCCGGAACAGGCCGTTTACCGGCAGGTCTGCACGGAGGAACTGGAGCAGCTTTTCCGTACGCTCAGCGCGAAAGACCGCGCAATTCTCGGTCATACCTACGGCGTATTCGGCTACGAAAAGCTGTCTGCGGACGAGCTTGGCCTGCGCGAAATGCTCTCGCCGGATGGCGTGACAAAAGCCAGGAAAGCTGCACTGGAGCGTCTGCGCAGCCGATATCCCGGCAGCGGCCTGCACCTCTGGCGGGATGTGTATCATACGCTGAAAGACATATAAAAAGGGACCCACACTAGTGAAAGGCAGTGCGGGCCTTTATGTTCAAGCAGAGAAGTTTTGAATATTCAATTCCTGTAAATTATTATGTGAATTTTCATTATTTCACTTGTTTCATGTGAAAACTGCGTTATAATATGAATATCCAACACGGAGGTGTGATTGATGCAGTACGAAAACGAGCGCATGGAATATAAATCTCAACTGACAGAAGATATTTACAAGGAAGTCATCGCCTTTACGAACACGGACGGCGGTGTAATTTATATCGGCATTGACGATCAGGGCAATGTGACAGGTATTGACAATGTGGACGAGACATACACGCGGCTGACGAACGGCATCCGCGACGCGATCCAGCCGGACGTGACGATGTTCGTGCGTTATGTGCTGCAGGAGAACAAGGTCATCCGCATTGAAGTCGGCGAGGGCAGCTATAAGCCGTATTATCTGAAGGGCAAGGGTCTGAAGCCCGCCGGCGTTTATGTGCGGCAGGGCGCGACGAGTGTACAGGCGTCGCCGGAGCAGATCCGGCAGATGATCAAAGATTCGGACGGCGACGTGTTTGAAGAAATGCGTACCGTGCAGCAGGATCTGACCTTTGACGAAGCAGCGATTGCGTTCAAGCGATACAAGGTGGATTTTTCGGAGGACAAGTATATTGCGCTGGGGCTTCGGAATATTCACGACGACCAGTACACCAATTTGGCGCTGCTTCTGTCCGACCAGTGCCAACACACGACGAAAATCGCCGTATTCAACGATGAATCCTGTACAGAGTTCCGGGACAGCAAGGAGTTTGGCGGCTCGATCTTCAAGCAGTTTGAAAATTCGATCAATTATCTGGCGCTGTGCAACAGGACAGTCTCTACCATCAAGGGTGTCGTCCGCACGGATAAGCAGGACTATCCCGAGGAAGCCATCCGCGAAGCGCTGCTCAATGCGCTGGTGCATCGGGACTACAGCTTCAGCGGCAGTATTATCATCAACGTGAACGACAGCAAAATGGAGTTTATTTCTCTGGGCGGTCTCCTGCCCGGTCTTTCCACGGAGGATATCCGTCTCGGCGTTTCTCAGCCGAGGAATAAGAAGCTGGCGGAGATCTTTCATCGTCTGCGCCTGATTGAAAGCTACGGCACCGGCATCCGCCGCATTTTCAAGCTCTACGCAAGCTGCCCCGTCCAGCCCAGCATCGAAGCAACGACAAATGCATTCCGGATCGTGCTGCCAAACATGAACGCCGTTTCTGCAGGCGCAGAAATTGCGGCAGAAGCAAAGCCCGCCGCGCCGGTCATTACGCCGCAGATGAAAATCGTTCTGGACTATCTCAAGGAATACGGTGAAATGCGCGACGAGGAGTTGCAGGAGCTGCTGCATATCAAAAAGACCAGAGCCTACCTGCTGACCCGCCAGATGAGCGAAGAAGGGCTGATCGAGGTCGTCGGCAGAGGGGCGGAAAAGAAGTATAGATTGAAGTAACGAGGAGGTGCGCTATGGCACTGGAAAATAAATTGGGGCTGACGAGTTTTGCAGACCTTGCGCGGGAGGAGGAACGGATCAGCAAGAAAAAGGCCGTGTGGCTGTTTGAAAGCGGCACGCTGGACAAGCTGCCTGTCGGCACGTTCGCGTCGCTCAAGGCAATTCATAAGTACCTTTTTGATGACATTTATGACTTTGCGGGTGAGCTTCGCACTGTGAATTTGGCGAAAGGCAATTTCCGCTTCGCGCCGCTCATGTATCTGGAAGCGGCGCTGACCAACATCGAGAAAATGCCGCAGAGTACATTCGATGAAATCATCGAAAAGTATGTGGAAATGAACGTCGCTCACCCGTTCCGCGAGGGTAATGGGCGCAGTATGCGCATCTGGCTCGATTTGATGCTGAAAAACGGTATCGGACAGGTCGTGGATTGGAGCAAGGTCGATAAAGAGGACTATCTGCTTGCAATGGAGCGCAGTCCGATTAAGGACGTGGAGATTAAAGTGCTGCTGAAAGCTGCGCTGACGGATGATGTAAATAGCCGCGAGGTTTTTATGAAAGGCATTGACCATAGCTACTATTACGAGGGCTATACGACGTTTCGGGCGGAAGAACTGTAATGATAATGGTTTGGGGTTAGCGCATGAATCACGAATTCACATATAGCTTCTGGAGGGATAGTCTATGACAGATATAGAGCGCCGCATGGCTGCAAAGCAGTTCGCAGCTGACTGGAACGGCAAGGGTGACGAAAAACAGGAAACACAGTCCTTTTGGCTGGCGTTGCTGCAAAAAGTCTATGGCATACCAGAACCGGAAAAATTTATTAGTTTTGAAAAAACTGTTACTGTGGATAACGCCAAAACAGGCAAAAGTACAACAAAATTCATTGACGGCTATATCGGCACAACTCGTGTTCTGATTGAGCAAAAGAGTGTAACGGTCGACTTGAACAGGGGTGAACTACAGTCTGACGGTTCTTTACTTTCGCCCTACCAACAAGCACGGCGCTACGGTGGCTATCTGCCGGCCAATCAGCAGCCCCGTTGGATTGTGGTCTGTAATTTCAGAGAATTCCGTATCCACGACATGAACCGTCCCAATGACACGCCGGAAATTCTGATGTTGTCTGATTTAGAGAAAGAGTACACCCGTTTGAACTTCCTTGTGGACACCGGAGACGAAAAAATCCGTAAGGAAATGGAAATCTCCTTACAAGCAGGCGAACTGGTCGGTGTATTGTATGACGCATTGCTAAAGCAGTATGCCGATCCGGAAGCAGAAGAAACTCTGAAAAGCCTGAATGCCCTTTGCGTTCGTCTTGTGTTCTGCCTATACGCAGAGGACGCAGGGATTTTCGGCAAACACGGTATGTTCCATGACTATCTGCAAGCGCACCGCGCAGAAGACCGCCGTGCACTTATTAACCTATTCCATGTACTCGACCAAAAACCGGAACAGCGAGACCGTTATCTGGATGAAGATCTGGCGGCGTTTCCCTACGTCAACGGCGGCTTGTTTGCCAATGAGGACATCGAAATTCCACGCTTGGGTGATGAAATCATCGATCTGCTGCTGAGTCGTGCCAGCGAAAATTTTGACTGGTCTGCAATCAGTCCGACCATCTTCGGCGCTGTGTTTGAAAGTACGTTGAATCCACAGACCCGCCGTGCCGGAGGAATGCACTATACCAGCATTGAGAATATCCATAAGGTCATCGATCCGCTGTTTCTGGATGAATTAAAAACGGAACTGGCAGAAATCAGAGCAATTCCCGTAGACCGAACCCGTGACACAAAATTGCGCGGCTTCCAAACTCGCCTCGCGAACCTGAAATTCCTCGACCCGGCCTGCGGAAGTGGCAACTTTCTAACGGAAACCTATCTATCTCTGCGCCGCTTGGAGAACGAAGTGATTTCCTTGCTACATAAGGGACAGATCGTGCTGGATTTGGGCAATCCCATTCAAGTCTCCATCAGCCAGTTTTACGGCATTGAAATCAACGATTTTGCTGTGACCGTTGCCAAGACTGCCCTTTGGATCGCAGAAAGCCAGATGATGAAAGAGACGGAAGATGTTGTCCACATGGCACTGGACTTCCTTCCGCTGAAAACCAACGCCTATATCGTGGAGGGCAACGCCCTGCGGCAGGACTGGGAAACCGTTGTACCGAAAGGGCAGTTAAATTATATCATGGGCAATCCGCCGTTTGTGGGCGCCCGATTGATGGATGCTTCGCAAAAATCGGATGTGAATTTGACTTTTGATGGCTGGAAAAACGCAGGTAATCTGGATTATGTCTCTTGTTGGTATAAAAAGGCGGCAGATTTGATGCAGGGAACTGACATTCGCAGCGCTCTTGTTTCGACCAACTCCGTTTCACAGGGAGAAAGCGTAGCTAATCTCTGGAAACCGCTTTTTGGATCCGGTGTTCACATTGACTTTGCGTATCGTACATTCCGTTGGGATAGCGAGGCCAAAATCAAAGCCCAGGTACACTGTGTTATCGTTGGATTCAGCGTTGCGCCAAATCATAAAGAAAAAGTTCTGTATTCCAGCGACCGTGCGCAGATTGTCCAAAATATCAACGGGTATTTGCTGAACGCGGATAACGTGTTTATAGAAAGCAGAAACAAGCCAATTTGTGATGTTCCTGAAATCGGAATGGGAAACCAGCCGATTGATGATGGTAATTATCTATTTACAGACGAAATGAAGGCAGAGTTTCTGAAAAAGGAGCCAATGTCTGAAAAATATTTTCACCCTTGGTATGGTGCACAGGAGTTTATCAATCGTAGCCCACGATGGTGTTTATGGTTGGGCGAATGCCCGCCGAATGAACTGCAAAAAATGCCGTACTGTATGAAGCGGATTAAAGCTGTGCGTGATTTTCGCTTATCCAGTAAGCGTACCTCAACCAATAAATTGGCAGATACGCCGACAAGATTCCAGACGGAAAATATGCCTACGGGTACATATGTTGTTATTCCAGAAGTTTCTTCCGAAAAGAGAAAGTACATCCCGATGGGTTACATGGATGATACGGTTCTTTGTAGTAATAAAGTCAGAATTATGCCGAACGCTACGCTATATCACTTTGGAATTCTTGAATCTAACGTCCATATGGCGTGGATGAGAGTTGTATGTGGTAGATTGAAAAGCGACTATGATTATTCCATAAAAATCGTCTACAACAACTTCCCGTGGCCGATGCACAATGAAGCGCAAAAGGAAAAAATTGAGCAGACGGCACAGGGCATACTGGACGCACGCGCTCTGTACCCAGATTGCAGTCTTGCCGCTCTCTATGACGAGGTAACCATGCCGCCGGAACTGCGCAAAGCCCATCAAGCCAATGATAGAGCCGTCATGCAGGCTTATGGTTTCTGGGGTAAACTCAACACCGAAACCGCCTGTGTGGCGGAATTGATGAAGATGTACCAAAAGCTGACGGAACGGGGATAAACGCATTATGGATGAAGAACAGAGAGAGTATAACTTTCCTACAGAAGATTCTGATGATACAAAATCACCACCCGAAAAGTCTCCGGAAGATGCAAGAGCGGCTATGCAGCAGTCGCTTCAACAATTTGCGAATGGCGTGGCGCAGAGTCTTGCCGTGACGCATGAAGTAGCAAAGATTGTGGGGCCTGCGCTTTTGAATTTTGCAAAAAAGGCTCAGGAAATATCTGTTGCCGTTAAACCGGTATTAGAGGCTTTCCAACAATGGATGGTGTCTTTTTCCGAAGCAATTTTGCAGTGGCAAATTCCAACCATTTCTGAAGAGCGTAAGCAGGAGTTGATTTTAAGCCACAAGAAGTGGGGCGAGTACGGATGGACGCTTCCCCCAAGCGCTCCAATCAAGTTTTTTTATGATGCACCTGCAAGTATTAAAGAAGCAAATCAAAAAATGAAGCCTTATTGCAGCAGGAAAGCGATGGACGAGCTTTTTGCCACTCTGCAAAGAGCAAGCGTAAAAACGGAGGACTTGAATACTGCAATCTTTTGCTATGATAACAGGCAATACAAAGCATGTGCCCTTGTTCTTTTAGGTGTGATAGACGCCAAACTGATTCGGAAACAAAATCGGAATGGTTATCGCTGCACAGGAAGCAGGGCTGCTAAGAAAATACGTGAGAAATTTGAAAATGAGCGTACTACAGAAGCATTTTCTACTATGCTGCATTGTGTAAATCTATTTTCTTGTATAGAAACAGGTTTTGCACCAGCAGAAAATTTCAAAGCCGAACCTTACACCTTCAATCGCAATTATTTAGCGCATGGAATGACCCGTCGCCCCGTACGGCAGCGAGACTGCATTCAGCTGTTTTTTGCACTGTATAATCTTACCGTATTCCTGAAATTCTCATAATTTCGAACTATTCGCAACGAGAAAGCTGTATAATTAAAAATCCCCAGCAGACTGCGTCTTCTACAATCTGTTGGGGATTTCTTCACACTGTCAGTGTCGCTATGTACCGCACCGCCTGCATATGTCCCTCCATGATCCGGTTATTTCTTGTAAATCTCGCGGTTCGTATGGGGCACACGTTCTTGACCATCTGGCCGCCGACGGAGCCGGCTTCGCGGGAGGTCAGGTCGCCGTTGTAGCCGTTCTTCAGGTTGACGCCGACCTCCCTTGGTGTTCTTTTTCATCTTATTTTTTGCCGGGTTCCGGATTGGATGGCAGCGGGAAGCTTCGCACGGGGGCTGGGGCCAGCTCGCCGACAAAGCGGTAAAAGATGCGGATGCTCTGGCAAAACGGCTGCTCCCGGCGGACGGACTTCCGGATACCCTGCGGCAATTCCTTCGGTCCGATCTCAATGCGCTCAACAAACAGCGACAGCGTTTCTCTGTCCAGCTTCTCAATGTGTGTATAGCGCCGTGCAAGGGCGAAAAAACGCTGATAGTCCTCCGCTGCGTTTTCTGTTTTGTCCGGTTCCAATGCTGTCAGAAGTCTTTGAAGTCCCGCGCCCTCAGTTTGAAGCTGCGACACCATATCGGATAGCCGGGCATCCTCCAGTCGCCCCTCCGCATTGTCCATGTAGAGCTTTGTAATCACCCTGTCGATGGTTTTCAGACGGGCGGCGGCCCGCTCCTGCTGAAGCTGCCGGGCCTGGACTGCCTCGGACGTTTGCGTTTCCCGGAGAACATCGCCGACAAGCCGGTCGATCTGTTCATCGGTCATGGCAAGGATCTCGTTCAGATCCTGCCGCACGACCTCCAGAAGGTCACTGTAGCGGATCCGGACACCCTCGCAGGGATCTGCAATGTCGGGCCGCTGTCTGGTGCAGGACAGGTACCAGTATTTCTCGCGTTCCCCCTTATAGACCGTTCCGCAGGAGCAGAGCGAATGCCCGCAGCGTCCGCAGACGGCAATGCCGGAGAAAATGCTTTTGCGCACGTGGTCGTATTTCTGATAATTCCGAGTTCCTTTTCCGAGATTCAGCGCCGCAGCGTCAAATGTCTCCTGCGAAACAAGCGGCAGATGCGTGCCGCGCGTGACTGCCCAATCTTCCTGCGGGACGGGGAGCTTCTTTTCGGAACGGATGCTGGCCTTTCTCGTTTTGCCAAGCAGCGTATGCCCGAGATAGACCTCATTCTTGAGGATCCGCTTGATCGTCGTATAATTCCAAAGATCAGAGGCGTGGCTGGCGCCCTCGTCGCCAAAATGATCGCGATACAGGACGCGATATTTGAGCGGCGGAATGATCCCGCCGGCGTTCAGCTCCATCGCAATTTTCCGGGAGGAATCACCGGAGGCCGCCGCGGCAAAAATTCTCTGCACGACCGGCGCGGTCACCTCATCCGGGATGAGCTGATGCACATTGTCCGGATTCTTTTTGTAGCCATACGGCGGACAGGCACAGTATTGCCCGCTCTCACGCTTGTTTTTCAGAACGTTTTTGACCTTGCGTGAACCGTCACGCAGGTAGACCTCGTTCATGGCGAACTGGAACGGTGCAAAGACGTTTTCACGCGCCGTATCAAAGCCGTCGGAAATCGTGAAGAAGTGGATGCCGTGCTCCGGAAAATATTCTTCGGCGTAGTAGCTTGCCTCGCGCATATTTCGTCCAAGTCTGGAAAGATCGACGGTAATGACCGTATTCGCGCTCTTCTTCCTCAGGAATTCCAGCAGCTTTTTGAAGCCGGGGCGTTCAAAGTTTCCGCCCGACCAGCCGTCATCCTGAAAGACAGCCGCGACGATCAGTTCTCGTTTCGCGCAATACTCTTTAATCAGACTGATCTGGTTTTCAATGCTCCCGGATACGCTCTTTCCGGCCTCATCCACGGAAAGACGCACATATGCGGCAACAACAATTGATACGTTGGTCCTCATGTTTAGCCTCCTTGAACCAACTTCCCGTTCATATTATAACTTACCGGCGCAGATACGTCAATTTTTCCGTCGGTTTTCGACGATTCCAAGATTTTCTTTGCAATGATCTCTGCGGCGCTGCTCTGATCCCGAAAGCTTCTTTGTACGCAGTAGGTTGCACCGCCAATTTTAATTTCATGCCGATCCGTAGAAAACACCTCCTGCGCGTATTCTGTACGCTTCCCGGATTTTCTAATCAGAATCATGGCTGTGGTATATGGGATCGCAAAAAATGCACCGGTGCGCTGCAGAAGCACCGGTGCATTTTTCATGGCAAGCAGACGCGGCTACCCGTTCAGCGGAAGGGCCAGGCGCAGCAGGAGAAAGACCGGAACGATCAGCACCGCATAGCTGATCTCGCCCGCCAGAACAGAGTGCGTCAGCGCACTGACGTTCTCGCGTACCCAGTTGAGAATCTCACAGCACAGGTACGCGGTAAAGACGCTGACGATGGACACGCCAAGCGGCTTATGCTGCAGCGCTACAGCGACATTCTCAACACACGCGACGATCTGACGGACGACCAGTACGACGAAATGATCAGCTGGTTCGCGTCCGTTGAGGACTGGACGGGCGAGATCAAGGATATGCTCGACGCCTCCTTCGGCTGATCCGCGCACTGCCATAAAGCATAAATCAACGGGAGAACACACAAAGCTGTGCGTTCTCCCGCTTTTGCGTTTTACCGGCGGTTCTGCCAGAGGATCTGCTGCTCTGTTATGAGCGGATAGGCGATAAGCGCGCTGCCGTCGAGATTTTCCCGGTGCAGATCGACCGCTGTCAGACAGCGATTATCATAGGTGGAATAATAATAGACGCCGCTGTGTGCATTGCAGCAGGAGGTATAGATCGTGCGCTCGTACTGCCCGTCTGCCACCTCGCAGCAGCCGCGCTGCTGCTCCACGGCGCCGAGGATGTGGAAAAACTGGCTGACGCTCCCCTGCTCCGTGTCGTCGGAGACGGCGTTCAGCTTTGTAAACGCGGCGCGGACGAAGCGCGACATGGACGACAGATCGCCCGGCAGGCCCAGCGCGCCCATGCCCCGGCTGTATGGGCGCAGCGGGAGCGCTTGGGAAAAGCGGTTTTCCGGCTGTCGGGGCGAAAGGTGCATATAGTTGTTCAGATTGAACAGCTGCTCGCCGAACGGCGGGTTATTGGTCAGAACGCCGATAGGGTTTTCATAGACGTGCAGGCCGTCTGCGGTCGATTCGACCGTGACCGCTTCTCTTTCGTCGGCAATCAGCCAATGCAGCTGCGCGGCGGGCAGAGCGGCGCTGAACGGCGTTCCGGTCAGGTTGAGCCGGGAAAGCTCTGTCCGGGCCTGTTGAACCGACGCGCACCGGCCCAGCAGCCACGGGATGAGCTCAAACTGCGCGATATTCGTCCTGTCCGGCTCTGGCTGCGCGTATACGGCGTTTCCGACGAAATTCAGCCCCGCCATGCACAGACCGGTTTCGTTGACGGCGTCGTAATACAGTGGGTAGCCGCCCGCCACATGGGCCATGCCGATTATGGCGTAGTGCGTATGCACCGGTCCTGCGTGGTGGAAGTCGAACGGGTAATTTCGCGGCGTGATTGTCACCTGTTCGCCGTAGCTGCATTCGTAATCCAGCGTCCGGCCAAAATAAAGCTGCTTTGTCTGATATGTGATCGCAGTACACATCTTGCGTTGCACTCCTTTCAAGCTTGCGTTGCATTAGTTTGTGCAGTTTTTACCGGATAAAATTCGTTTTTGCAAGCGGCTCCTTGCGGGGTTCCGGAACGCCTGCGGCCTTGCCTGCCTCGATACAGCGCAGGAGCCAGGCCATATTGTGCCCCAAAACGCGCATGATGCGCACGCCCTCCTCGTCCTGCTGGATGTCTTCGGCCCTGGAGCCGTGGACATTGTTCCAATAGCAGGAGGAAACGATGGGCATTTCCGTGATGCCGGGATATTTGAGCAGCTGCTCGTACGCGGCCGTGGTGCCTGCGCGGCGGGCGGAGGTAATGACGGCGGCGGGCTTGCGACAGAACGCTTCCTTCGGCGCAGAATAGAACAGGCGGTCCATGAACGCGGTCATATTGCCGGAGGCCGCCGCGTAGTGGACCGGCGTGCCGAACACAAAGCCGTCCGCGTCCTTTGCCTTTTCGGCAAAGTCGTTGACTGAACCGCCGAAGACGCATTTGCCTGCCTTGGAGCAGCCGCCGCAGGCGATGCATCCGCCGATGGGCGTATTGCCGATCCAGAAAATTTCGGTATCGATTCCGTCCGCGTTCAGCGCGGAAGCGACCTCGCGCAGCGCAGCATCGGTGCAGCCGTGCTCATGCGGACTGCCGTTTACAAGCATGACTTTCATAGGGAATCCCTCCTGATTGGTTTTCTTCTTTCATACCACAGTTTCAGGAAAAATGCAAGCGGAACAGCAGCACAGAAAGCAGCCGCCGCTTTTCCAAAACCGGAAAAGCGGCGGCAGAACGCTCAATCCCCCTCGACCATGCGGTAGCCGACGCCGGATTCTGTGAAGATGTAAGCAGGCTGGGCGGGATTTTTTTCGATCTTGCGGCGGATGTTTGCCATATTGACGCGCAGAATCTGGTTATCGCTGCGGGCGCTGGGGCCCCAGAGCTCCTTGATGAGATAATCATATGTCAGGACCTTGCCCGCGTGCAGGCCGAGCAGCGCAACCAGCTTATATTCGTTCTGCGTGAGATTGGCGTCGCGGCCCGCGATATAAACGCGGTGCTTATCGTAGTCGATGGTCAGCTCTCCGGCGGTGAACACGCCGGAATTGGCGACGGCGGCTGCGCCTTCCGGCGTCCGGGTGTGGCGGACGGCGGCGCGGATGCGCGCAAGCAGCTCCTCCGTGCCGAAGGGCTTGGTCAGATAATCGTCCGCGCCTGCGTCGAGGGCTTCGACCTTGTCGCGCTCGTGGCTGCGGGCGGAGACGACCAGAATGGGGACTTTCGACCATTTCCGGACGTTTCTCAGGATCGTCATGCCGTCCATATCCGGCAGGCCGAGGTCGAGAATGATGATATCCGGACAGTGCGATGCGATCATGGTATTCGCCATCGCACCCGTGCCGGCCATAAGCACGTCGTAGCCGTTTGCCGTCAGGATCGCCTGCATAAAGCTGCGGATGGTCCGCTCGTCCTCGACCAGAAGAACCTTATCTCTGATGTTCATGGCTGTTTTCCTCCAATGGCAATGAAAATTGCAGCAGAGCGCCGCCTTTTTTCCGGTTTTCCGCACGCATCGTACCGCCGTGCGCCTGCACGATGGACATACATACAGACAGGCCGATGCCCATATTGCGCCGCTGGTCGGAGATCTCCTCCTGATCGCGGGTGAGATAGCCCTCGAACAGGTGCGGCAGAAGCTCCTTCTCGATGCCGCAGCCGTTGTCCGCGACCTCGAAAACAGCAAGGCCGCCGGCGCTCGACAAGCGCAGCTCGATCCTTGTGGTCGTTTTGCCATGCTGGACGGCATTTTCCATCAGATTGATCAGCACCTGCTCAATGAGAATGATATCCATCGGGATCATAAGCAGCGTATCGGGCGCGGTGATGCTGACCTCGACCGCGGGATAGTGCCGCTTGAATTTCATGGAGGCTGCGCCGAGAACCTCTTCTCCCGCCTCCAGCTCCTTTTTGATATTCGAAGCGCCGGACATACGCGTGACGGACAGCAGATTTTCCACCACGCCGATGAGCCAGTTGGATTCGTCGCGCATATTTTCTAGCAGATCTCTGCTGGTTTCCGGTGAGATCTGACTGCCGTTTTCCAGAATCGCGTCGATGCCGCCGACGATGGCGGTCAGGGGCGTACGGATATCGTGAGAGACGGCCCGCAGGAGATTGCCGCGCATTTTTTCTCTTTCCGCTTCCGCACGGAGCTTTTCCTGCTGCTTGATCTGGGTGGTCAACGTGCCGACCACGACGGAGACGGCCAGCATGACAAGGAAGGTCAGCGGATAGCCGGAAATGGTAAAATTGAGCTGCATATAGGGGTATGTAAAGATCCAGTTCACGCCGACGACGCCGATCACCGAAGCAAGCAGGCCAAACAGGTACCCGTCGGTGAAACGCGAGACGAGCACGACCGCGCATTCGAAGATCAGCGCGACATACACGTCGGACGAGTCGATCATCCGCAGCAGCGCGCACAGCAGCGCCGCCGCTGCCAGAATGCCGACGCACACGGCACAGTCGCGCCAGGAAAACAGGAATATCTGCCGCAGCCGCCCGCGTAAGGTCTGATCCTTTGTATTTCGTGTCATATCCATCGATCCTCACCCAGTATATAATAGCATAAAAGAAAACAGCCGGTATGTTAAGGGCCTGTTAAGAAGCAGAAAACGCATGCACCAGCGGCTTCCCCGGCGGGGAGGCCGCTGGGTGCTGCGCTAAAATCAGTCAGATCACATATTCATCCGCTGCGTCGGCGGTGGCCAGGGTGGAGAGGGGGATGGCGTCGAGACAGGCGGCGATTTGTTTGTCGAGCCGGTTCCAGACGGCGGACAGGCCGGAGGATACCTCGCAGCGCGTCAGCTGTACGTTCGTGCCGAGGCAGGACAGGGAGCCGTCCGCCGCGCGGATGATCTCGCCGATGGAATAGTCGGACGGTTCGCGCGTCAGGCGGTAGCCGCCGCCCTTGCCGTGCGTTCCCTCGACCAGTCCGTGCTCTGCCAGCGTGCGCAGGATGCGCTCAAGATACTTCTGCGACAGCTCCTGCCGCTCGGCGATCTGCCGCACGGGGACAAAGCCGCCGCGATGCTCCGCCAGATCCAGCAGGATCAGAACCGCGTAGCGGCCCATGGATGAGATCAGCATACGGATTCCTCCCTTGCGATGATGCCGCCGCCAAGGACGGTATCGCCATCATAGAGCACGGCGGACTGGCCGGGCGTGATGGCGCGCAGCGGCTCGTCGAAGACGAGGCGGACGCCTGCCTCCCCTGCCGGATAGACCGTGCAGGGCTGCTCCGGCTGGCGGTAGCGCGTTTTTGCGCTGCAACGGAACGGAAGCGCGGGCGCTTCGCCGGAGATCCAGTGCATACCGGGCACGAGGCATTCTCTTGTAAACAGCGCCTCATTCGGGCCGACGACGACGGCGTTCCGCTCCGGCAGGATCTTCACGACATAAATTTTGCCGTCCGACGGCATCCGCAGGCCCCGGCGCTGGCCGACGGTATAGTGGATAATGCCGCAGTGGGTGCCGACGACATTGCCGTTCAGGTCGAGGAACGGGCCTGGTTCGGGCGTTTTGCCGGTGCGGTTCTCGATGACCTTCGCGTAATCGCCGTCCGGGACAAAGCAGATGTCCTGGCTGTCGTGCTTGCGGGCGTTGATCAGGCCGGCTTCGGCGGCAATTTCACGCGCTTCGGTCTTGCGCAGGCTGCCAAGCGGGAACTTGACCCGCGCAAGCGTCTCCTGTGTCAGATCGTAGAGCACGTAGCTCTGGTCCTTCGCGCGGCTCTCGCCGCGCAGCAGCCGGTAACGTCCGCTCGCTTCGTCATAGCCGACGCGGGCATAGTGCCCCGTCGCGATGTAGTCAAAGCCCATCTCCAGCGCGCGGTCCAAAAATGCGCCAAACTTGAGGCAGCGGTTGCAGTCAATGCAGGGATTCGGCGTGCGGCCCGCGCGGTACTCGCTGACGAAGTGATCCATCACCTCGCGCGCAAAAAGCTCGTGCTCGTCGAAGATGTAAAACGGCATACCGAGACCGTCGGCAATGCGCTTCGCGCCGTCCGTCTCGTTGCCGCAGAGCGACAGCGTCGCGCCCGCGCACTCGTAGCCCTGCTTTTGCAGCAAAAGCGCGGCGGCGGAGGAATCCACGCCGCCGCTCATGGCGATCAAAACTTTTTTCTTCATCTGTGTCCCTTAATCCAGATACTTTTGCAGAAATGCCTCGCTCGAAAGCGCGGCGGACATCTCCACGAGCGTGCGGTTGAAGCCGCCGGCGTAGTCGCTGCCGCGGTCCTTGAGCTGTACGCGCCCGGCCTTTACCGCGGGGAGCGAGACGGTAAAGAGCGAGCCCTTTCCCTCTTCCGACTGCGCGACGATCATGCCGCCGTGGCCCTGCGCGATGCGCTGGCAGATGGGAAGGCCCAGTCCCAAGCCGCGCGGCGGCATGGGGTCCTGCCCGCCGTCCATAAAGCGGTCGAACAAATGGGTCAGCGTGTCGCTGTCCATGCCCTTTCCCGTGTCCGCCACGGTGATCTTGACAAATCTCCCCTCCGTTTTCACGCGCACGCGGACACTGCCGCCCTTGGGCGTAAATTTAAGCGCGTTGGAGAGGAGATTCAGCAGCAGCTTGCGGATGGCCTCGGCATCGAGGGCGATGATGCGGCTGTCGCGGTCGGCGAGAAAGTCGAGCTCCACGCCGCACTGCGCAAAAAGGAAGTCCACCTCAGCGCACACACTGCGGCAGACGCCGACAATGTCGTCATCGTAGAGCTCGAAACGCTTGCGCTCAAACAGGTTCCCCGCGTCAGTCAGATTGCTGATGACGCGGTAGAGCTGGTAATAGCTCTGGTAAAATGCCGCGGCGGTGCGGTCAGTCTTCGGGTCCTTCTCCCGCGTCTCCTGCGGTGCCAGGCGGTCGACCGCCGTGTAGATCGTCGAAAGTGAGGTGCGCAGCTGCAATGCAATATTCGGCAGCACATCCGACAGCATTTTCAGTTCTTCTTCAGTATAATCCCGCATAGCGTCTCCTAATAAAAGTTCTCCTACCGGTAGCATTCACCGCAGGGAGGCGGAGTTTGCGCGGAAAGAATTGGTGTTTTCGCGATAAGCTCGCACTTAGAACGTTTTGTTGTACAGCGTTGTAGTATGAGGGTAGCAAAATTTCGGTCAAAAAGCAAGGAATTTGTGGAAATTATGAAAAAAATAGAGTTTTTGCAAAAAAGGACTTGCAAAACGAAACTACTGCTATATAATATCTAAATGTACCAAACATTCGATATATTCCGATAAGCAGGAAGGAAGTAAGTTTTATGAGTATTAAGGTCGGTATTAACGGCTTTGGCCGCATTGGCCGTATGGTCTTTCGCGCAAGCCTGAACCATCCTGAGATCGAGATCGTGGGCATCAATGACCTCTGCCCCGCCGATTATCTGGCCTACATGTTGAAATACGATACTATGCACGGCAGATTCGCCGCCGATGTGAAGAGCAACGACTACGGCATCGTGGTCAACGGCCGCGAGATCCCCGTTTTCGCCGAGCGCAACCCCGCCAACCTCCCCTGGGGGAAGATCGGCGCTGAGTATATTGTCGAATCCACGGGCCTGTTCCTGACGAAGGAAAAATCGCAGGCGCATATCGACGCCGGCGCAAAGAAGGTCGTCATGTCCGCCCCGTCCAAGGATGACACGCCGATGTTCGTCTGCGGCGTCAACCTCGATTCCTACACGAGCGACATGCAGTTCGTCTCCAACGCTTCTTGTACGACGAACTGCCTCGCCCCCATCGCCAAGGTCTTGAACGACAACTTTGGCATCAAGGACGGTTTGATGACCACCGTGCACTCCGTCACCGCCACGCAGAAGACCGTAGACGGCCCGTCCCTGAAGGACTGGCGCGGCGGCCGCGCGGCCACGGGCAACATCATCCCCTCCTCCACCGGCGCCGCCAAGGCTGTCGGCAAGGTCATTCCCTCCCTCAACGGCAAGCTGACCGGCATGTCCATGCGCGTTCCCACGCTGGACGTTTCCGTGGTCGATTTGACGGTCAACCTTGAAAAGGGCGCCACCTACGACGAGATCTGCGAGGCGATGAAAAAAGCGAGCGAGGGCGAGCTCAAGGGGATCCTCGGCTACACCGATGAAGCGGTCGTCTCGTCCGACTTCCTCGGCGATGCGCGCACGTCCATCTTCGACGCCAAGGCCGGCATCGCGCTGACGGATACCTTCGTCAAGGTCGTCAGCTGGTATGACAACGAGGTCGGCTACTCCAACAAGGTGCTCGATCTCATCGAGCACATGTACTCGGTCGATCACGCGGCGCATTAACTTTCTTTTTTCTGTTCCTGTTTTTTTGGTAAAAAACGGGACGGTGCTCCTCTGAGGCAAGAGGGATCTGGTGCGAGATCCCTCTTGTTTTTTTCGCATTTTCGGTGGTATACTGCCATCGTCGCAAATTCTATAATGAGGTGAACTATGTTTCAGGGTTTTACGCCGGAGGCCGTCGAGTTCC
>ENA-OPEC01000593-OPEC01000593.1-human-gut-metagenome-genome-assembly--contig:-NODE-593-length-30527-cov-3.244224_pt1 | contig 30527 bp, 25 predicted proteins | sample MGYA00241622_ERZ501507 | MGnify/ENA primary metagenome ERZ501507 (study PRJEB25962, sample SAMEA2042582) | human gut metagenome | biome: human gut; feature: human-associated habitat; material: faeces... | reverse complement strand
CTGACGGGTGATTTGGAACAACTTTCGGCAGAGTGTAAAGCGTATGCCGCCAGGAAACGATTGGAAAAAGCACCGAATTATTTTAAATTGTGGATGTCGAGCGAGGATGACAACGAAGTAATGGCTATCAATGAAAAGCTGGAAGCGTTGGTTGAAGAAATGTCCAATACGAAATCGGCCACTTTGATCGGTGCATTAAACAATTATCCGGTTATTTCCGTTTCTGCTCATGTGCGCCCGTTCCATATATATTGGTTGAATTTGGTAGCCGGAGTCATTTTCCCTATCGGTTTATTTTTCTATTTCCGCATCTGGGCGTTCCGCGTTCGTCTGGCTAAGGATATGGAACGGATTATAAAGAACAATGAACAAATTCAATTCATCATACAGAAAATCAATAAATAAGTGTTATGAAAGAGACTATTAAAATGGATAAAATAGAAGATGCGATTGCCGACTTCAAAGAAGGCAAGTTTGTCATAGTAGTGGATGATGAGGACCGCGAAAATGAAGGCGACCTTATTATGGCAGCGCAGTTCTGCACCGGCGACGACGTAAACTTTATGGCAAAATACGCCCGCGGCCTGATTTGCATGCCTGCCGACCCGCAGATTATGGATAAACTGCAGTTCGGCGCTATGGTTGCCAACAATACCGATAACCACGAAACGGCTTTTTCGGTTTCTATCGACCATGTTGACACCACTACCGGTATTTCTGCCTATGAACGAGCCTATACCATGCGCAAATGCGCCGACCCTGCCTCTCAGCCGCAGGATTTCCGCCGCCCTGGGCATGTATTTCCGCTCCGCAGCAGAAACGGCGGCGTTTTAAGGCGTACCGGGCACACCGAAGCGACTACTGATTTATGCCGTCTGGCAGGGCTGACACCGGTTGGCATTTGCTGCGAAATTATGAACGATGACGGCAATATGGCACGCACGCCGGAACTTATTGAATTTGCCAAAAAGCATAATCTGGTATTTATAACCGTTGCTGCGCTTGTTGCTTACCGCAAAAAGCACGAAAAAATGGTTCACCGCGTAGCGGAAGCGGCACTGCCGAGCAAATACGGTAATTTCCGCATTATCGCTTATGAAAATGACCTTGATAGCCAGTGCCATGTTGCCATTGTAAAGGGCGATATTGCCGGTAAAAAGGATGTTATGGTACGCGTACATTCCGAATGCCTTACAGGCGACGCGCTCGGTTCGCTGCGCTGCGACTGCGGCGACCAGCTGGCAACCGCATTGAAAATGATTGAAAAAGAAGGCTGCGGCGTAGTTGTTTACATGCGTCAGGAAGGGCGCGGAATTGGCCTTGCTAATAAAATACGTGCTTATGCCTTGCAGGACCAGGGGCTTGATACCGTTGAAGCAAACATAAAACTCGGCTTTGCACCCGATTTGCGTGATTATGGCATCGGCGCACAGATTCTTGCCGATTTGGGACTTTCAACAATCCGCCTGATTACCAATAACCCGGCCAAACGCGCAGGGCTTACAGGCTACGGCATTACCGTTACCGGCAGGGTGCCCATCATTATGGAGGCAAACTGCTATAACGAACATTATCTTGATGTTAAAGAAGAAAAAATGGGACACAAATTACATGAAAAATAACTGGAGGAATGAAAATGAAAGTTTTAGAAGGCAAATTAACAGCAAAAGGCATGAAAGTTGCTATTGTAGCATCCCGTTTTAACGAATTTATTACCAGTAAACTTATCGGCGGCGCGGAAGACTGCCTGCTCCGCCATGGGGCAGAGAGCGATAATTTAACGCTTGTATGGGTTCCCGGTGCGTTTGAAATTCCGCTGGCTGCGCAAAAACTTGCAAAAAGCGGCAAATATGACGCCGTTGTATGCGTTGGCGCTGTAATACGCGGAGCAACGCCGCATTTTGATTATGTATGCGCAGAAGCCTCCAAAGGCATTGCCCATGTAAGCCTTGAAACCGGCGTACCGGTTGCGTTTGGCGTTTTAACAACCGACAACATTGAACAGGCTGTTGAACGTGCAGGCACCAAAGCAGGCAACAAAGGCGCTGATGCGGCAATGTGCGCCATTGAAATGGTAAATTTAATGCGTGAAATGTAAGAGGTTTTTATGGAAGATACTTTAACTATTGCTACGGCGGAAGGCGTGCGTATTTACGCCATTACAACCAAAAATCTGGTGCAGGAAGCTGCTGACCGCCATCATACAAGCCATTTGGCAACGGCCGCGCTCGGCAGGGCCATGAGCGGTGCTTTAATGCTTGCCGCAACAATGAAAGACGGCGAACGTATTCTTTTAAAACTTAAAGGTGACGGACCGCTAGGAGAGGTTGTCGCCGAAGCGCAGGGAACTTCCGTGCGCGGATATGTTGGCGAGCCGGATGTGTTTATGCCTTTAAAAAACGGAAAGCTCGATATCGGCGGCGCGCTTGGGCAGGGCACAATTACCCTTACCCGTTATTTGCAGAACGGTGAATCGTTTACAGGGCATGCAGAACTTGCCGATGGTGAAATTGCAACCGATATTACCAATTATCTTTATATGTCCGAGCAGACTCCATCATCGGTTGCGCTTGGCGTACTGGTTGACAAGGATGGCAAAGTGCTTGCCGCAGGCGGTTATTTTATTCAGGCCATGCCCGGCTGCGATGAAGAAGTGCTGGAAAAACTGGGCAATAATGTAGCCGTTACGCCCTATGTAACGCAGCTGCTGGAACTTGGCTATACGCCAGAAAAAATTATTGAAGTGCTTGCCAGAGGGCTGGAATTTGATATAAAAGAAAGCATGCCCGTTAAGTTTTCCTGTGGGTGTTCTAAAGATAAAATACTGAACATGCTTGCGGCTTTAAGCCAGGATGATATTGACTATCTGACAGAGCAGCCGGATACTGAAGTGCACTGCCAGTATTGCAACAAGGTATATCATTTCAGCAGTGAAGAACTGAAGCAGCTTAAAACAAATTAAAACTGCTTGACAAAGCAAACAACTGTTTGTATAATGTTTTTAGAAGAGCAGATACAACGGTGGAGGTAAAATTTATGGCATCTGAAAACATAGATAAAATGAAAGCGCTTGACCTTGCCATGCGCCAGATTGAAAAAGATTTCGGCAAAGGTTCCATTATGAAACTTGGCGAAGCAAGCAGCAAAATGAATATAGAAGTTATCCCGACCGGTGCTTTGTCGCTTGATATTGCTTTGGGCGTTGGCGGCATACCGAGAGGAAGGGTTATAGAAATTTACGGCCCTGAATCTTCCGGTAAAACGACTGTTGCCCTGCATATGATTGCTGAAGCACAGAAACTCGGTGGTTATGCGGCTTTTATTGATGCCGAACATGCACTTGACCCCGAATATGCACGCCGCCTTGGCGTAGATGTTGACAATCTTTTGATTTCCCAGCCCGATAACGGCGAACAGGCACTGGAAATTGCCGATGCTCTGGTACGCAGCGGCGCTATCGATATTATTGTTATAGACTCTGTTGCAGCGCTTGTGCCCCGCGCGGAAATTGAAGGCGAAATGGGCGATTCCCACGTTGGCTTGCAGGCGCGCCTGATGAGCCAGGCACTGCGCAAACTGACCGGTTTAATTGCAAAATCCAAATGTGCAACCGTATTTATCAACCAAATCCGTGAAAAAGTCGGTGTTATGTTCGGTAATCCGGAAACTACTACCGGCGGCCGCGCCTTGAAGTTTTATGCAACCGTGCGTATGGATGTGCGCCGCGTTGAAACCTTGAAAAACGGCAACGATATGATTGGCAGCCGTACCCGTGTTAAAATTGTTAAAAACAAAGTGGCGCCTCCGTTTAAACAGGCTGAATTCGACATTATGTACGGAGAAGGCATTTCTCACGAAGGCTGCATTGTTGACCTTGGCGTTGAGCTTGAATTAATTACCAAGAGCGGCGCATGGTATTCATACGGTGATGTACGTTTAGGGCAGGGCAAAGAAAAAGCCAAAGAATATCTGAAGGATAACCCTGAACTTTTGCAGGAGATAGAAAATAAAATCCGTGCCATGACCATTAAACAGGCTGCCCCCGAAGGTGAAACCGAAAGTGCTGCGCAGGAAGAATAATAAAACCTTTGATAACGAAAAAGATGCTTATAATTACGCGCTGACGCTTTTAAATTACCGTGATTACAGCATAGCGGAATTGCAGGAAAAATTAAAAAAGTGTTCCGTATCGGATGCTGACATTAAAGCTGTAACGGATAAGCTGTGCGGATATGGTTTTTTGGATGAAAAACGCTATGCGCTGCGCGTTTATGACAGCTGGCTTGCAAAAAAGTATTACGGCAAGGGTTATTTAAAAAACACTTTGCAGAAACGCAGCGTTGATGACGAAATAATTAACGAAGTTGCCGGACTTGTTGAAGCAGATGCTGAAATTGAGCGCTGCTGCGCAGCTGCTGACAGCTACATAAAAAAGAAAAAAATAAACAGTTTTGAAGACGCGATGAAAGTTAAAGCCGGATTAGGAAGGTTTTTATTTGCCAGAGGTTTTTCTGTTGATTTGATAAAGAAAACTATTGCAGAAAAAATAAGTTATTCCGGTGTGGATAATTATGATTAGTGATACAAACTTGACTTTTAGTTAAAATCCATTTAAAATTATATTATCCAATCGTGTTAAGAGATTCAATGTTAACCACGAGGCGACTAGCAGGTTGCCTCATTTTTTTTAGAATTTTACTAAGGAGGTGAGTACCATTTTAGAGTTGTTCATTACAATAGCCGGTGCTGGTGCGGCAGGCGGCATTGTCGGTTATTTTGTCCGCAAAAATGTTGCCGAAAGCAAAATAGCCACTGCCGAAGAAACTGCAATCCGCATTATTCAGGATGCCGAGCAGGCCGGTGAAACCAAACGCAAAGAAGCGCTGATGGAAGCTAAAGAAGAAATCCACCGCATGCGCAGCGAAATGGAACGTGAAAATAAAGAACGCCGCAGCGATTTGCAGCGTCAGGAGCGCAGACTCCTGCAAAAAGAAGAAAACCTTGACAGAAAAATTGATTCCTTTGAGAAAAAAGAGGAACATCTGGCTTTAAAAGAAACCAAACTTAACGAAAGCCAGGCCAAGGTGGACGAGTTATACCAAAAACAATTGGGTGAACTGGAAAGATTATCCGGTTTGTCAACCGAAGATGCAAAAAAAGAATTGTTGTTGTCTGTGGAAGAAGAAGTTAAGCATGAATCTGCAATGATGATTAAAGAGCTTGAACAGCAGGCTAAAGATGAAGCGGACAGAAAAGCCCGTGAAATCATTTCCCTTGCTATTCAGCGCTGTGCCGCAGACCATGTTGCCGAAACCACTGTTTCTGTTGTGGCACTGCCGAATGATGAAATGAAAGGCCGCATTATCGGCCGCGAGGGCAGAAACATCAGAACATTGGAAACACTGACAGGCATAGATCTTATTATAGACGATACTCCGGAAGCGGTTATTATTTCGGGGTTTGACCCTGTAAGGCGTGAAGTTGCACGTATAGCTCTTGAAAAACTCATCAATGACGGGCGTATTCATCCGTCCCGCATTGAAGAAATGGTAGAGAAAGCACAAAAAGAAGTTGAACAGAGAATTAAAGAGGCCGGTGAACAGGCTATGTTCTCGGTTGGGGTGCATGGTTTGCATCCTGAAATGGTTAAACTTTTGGGACGTTTAAAATACCGTACAAGTTACGGACAGAACGTTCTTAACCATTCTGTTGAAGTTGCCCATCTGGCAACAATTATGGCTTCTGAACTTGGTGTGGACGTTAACCTTGCCAAACGCGCAGGCCTTTTGCACGATATCGGCAAAGCAGTTGACCATGAAGTTGAAGGTTCCCATGTTGAACTTGGCGTGGAAATTGCAAAGAAATACCGTGAATCCGACCTTGTTATCAATGCTATTGCAGCTCATCATGGTGATACCGAGCCGAAAAGCGTTGAGGCAGTGCTTATTTCGGCATGCGATGCCGTATCGGCAGCACGCCCGGGTGCACGCAGGGAAACTTTGGAAAGCTATTTGAAACGATTGACCCGATTGGAAGAAATTTCTGAATCGTTCGATGGCGTTGAAAAATGTTATGCCGTACAGGCCGGCAGGGAAATCCGCATCATGGTTAAACCCGAACAGGTTGATGATGCTTCGGCAATACTTTTGGCGCGTGATGTTGCCAAAAAGATTGAAGCCGAGATGGAATATCCCGGTCAGATAAAAGTAGTTATCATCCGCGAAACACGCGCAGTTGACTACGCAAAATAATTTTGAATATAAAAAAACGCTCCGTTAAGGGGCGTTTTTGTTTTATATAAACATTCTTTCACGAAATATTTACAAAAATAAAGTTTTTCAAAGGGGAAACATTTGTTTTTAAACTCACTTTAATGTATAATATACGGTAGAGTAAGTGTACGGTTAATACTTGCGTTAATCTGTGTGATACTTGATCGGAAAATAAATAATTTGGAGGTGTATTTTTTTTGAGTAAAACACAACATAAAGTAAATATTATTCCGCTCGGAGGACTTGGCGAAATCGGCAAGAACATGACGGCTTTCCGTTATGGCGATGATATTATACTTGTCGATGCCGGTTTAATGTTCCCTGAGGAGGATATGCTTGGAATAGATTTGGTTATTCCTGATATAACTTATCTTTTGGAAAACAAAGATAAGGTTAGGGCGATTTTTTTAACTCACGGCCATGAAGACCATATTGGCGCTTTGCCGTATGTTATGAAGCAGATTAATGTGCCTGTTTACGGCACCGCCCTTACTTTGGGCATTTTGCAGGGACGATTGAAAGAAAACGGCGTAAGTGCCGATAACTGCCATGTAATCAAGCCCGGAGATAAAATATCAGCCGGTGCATTTAAGCTTGGTTTCATGCGTGTCAACCACAGTATTCCTGATGCAATAGCACTGGCTATCCGTACTCCTGTCGGGCTTATTATTCACACCGGCGACTTTAAATTTGACCAGACCCCGGTTGACGGGCAGGTTACGGAATTTAACCGCTTTGCGGAATACGGCGATGAGGGCGTGCTTTTGCTTATGGCAGACAGCACTAATGCCGAACGCCCGGGCTATACCCCAAGTGAAAAAATGGTAGGACAAACCTTCGACGATGAGTTCCGTTATGCCAAAAACCGTATTATCGTGGCAACTTTCTCGTCCAATGTTCACCGCATTCAGCAGATTGTTGACAGCGCCGTAAGATATAAACGTAAAGTTGCCGTTATCGGCCGCAGCATGGTTAATGTTGTTAATATTTCCATTGAACTGGGTTATTTGAAAGTGCCGGAAGGCGTACTGATTGATGTTGATGAAACATCTAACTACCAGCCCAGCCAGATTGTAATTATTACTACCGGCAGTCAGGGCGAACCTATGTCTGCCTTAACCCGTATGGCCAATAACGACCATAAAAAGGTTGAAATTCTTCCGGGCGATACCGTTATTATTTCGGCAACGCCTATTCCCGGCAACGAAAAACTCGTATCGCGCACAATTGATAACCTTTATAAACTCGGCGCCGACGTTATTTACGAAAAAAGCAACGGCGTACATGTTTCCGGCCATGCCAGCCAGGAAGAAATTAAAATGATGCACAATCTGGTGCGTCCGAAATTCTTTATGCCGGTGCACGGCGAATACCGCCATCTGGTTAAACATGCACAGCTTGCCCAGTCGCTGGGTATGCCGCGCGAAAATATCGTTATCGGCGAAAACGGCGCTGTAATTGAACTTACGCGCAACAGCATAGGTATTTCCGGCCGTGTTCCTGCCGGTAAAATTCTGGTAGACGGCCTTGGCGTGGGCGATGTTGGCAATATTGTACTGCGTGACCGCCGCCAGCTTTCGCAGGACGGCATTATGATTGTTGTTGTAACAATCGAAAAAAATACCTGCAATATTGTTTCCGGCCCGGATATTGTTTCCCGTGGTTTTGTGTATGTGCGTGAAGCCGAAGACCTTATGGAAACAGCCAAAGAAAAAGTGGAACAGGCACTTGATAAATGTGCCGAAAATAATGTAACGGAGTGGAGCGTTCTTAAAGGCGCTATCCGCGACAGCCTTGGGCGCTTTTTGTATGAAAGAACACGCCGCCGCCCGATGATTTTACCGATTATTATGGAAGTTTGATTAAATAAAGAGGTGCCAGCAGTTGCCAAGATATAAAAAAGTTGCAGATGAACAAAAGAATAAAGGCCTCAAAAGAAAAATTGCAGGCATTTTTATGCTTTTGGCAGGGCTGCTTGTTGCGGCGTCGGATATTGGCGTTACAAGCAGCTTCTGGTCGGAAATATCTGCATATTTACTGGGGCTGGGGGCGTTTCTGGTTCCGCTTGCCCTTATTATCTGCGGCATTTACATGCTGGCTTTTTCCGGGCGTTTCAGTATTTCGCGCCGTGTGGCTGCGTTTGTTTTGCTGCTTATATGCTTTTTAGGCCTTGCACATCATCTTTTTACTCCTGCCGGGCAGGAACTGGATTTATATTCATTTCCGGAAGGCGGAGGTTTTATTGGCGGTATAATTTTATGGACTTTGCGTAAAATTGCCGGTACAGCCGGAGCGCTGATTATTTTGGTTGTGCTTGGTTTGGCAAGCGTTCTTTTATTGAGCAGGATTTCCTTACAGCTTTTGTTTGTGAAAATCAAAAATTCCTTTTCCGGCATCAGTAAAAGAGAAAATAAAAAAGATCTACGCAGAACTGAATATTCTCAGCCTGTAAAGCAAAAAAATATTACCGTTTCTAAAGAAAATACTTTTAATCCTTACCGTGACGGAGAATTTTCCGAATTTACGGAAGGGCTTGAAAAACCAGGCGCTTTTAAAAGAATTTTCGGAAAAACCAAAAAGCCTTCAATCAGCGAACACCTTGTAAATTACCGCAGCGAAGCCTATGAAGACGATGCTTACAATGCTTATTTACAGGATGATGAGCAGAAACAGGAAAATACTACGCAAGCAACGCAGGCATTTTTTGCCGCTCCGGAAGAATTTGCGGCTGAAAAACCTACCGTTAAGCAGGAAAGCAAACCTGTTTTGGAAAAATTTGTTAAACCTGAACAGGATATGGCGCCTGCCGGCAGCTTTTTAAACCCGTACAGACAGAAAGCAATTGATTTTTCGGATGAAGAAATACCTTCTGAAAAGATATTTGCAAAACCTGAAACCAAAGATGATTTTACTTTAAATAAACCGCTTAATATTGCTGACAGTGCTGATCTGGTTAAAGAAAAATCAGAGGAGCAGGCAGCTGTTAAAACGGAAGAAGGGGCTGAACCTTCCGAAAAAGATAACGCTCCCGGTTATAAATTCCCGCCGTTATCTTTGCTTAATACGCCAACTGTTACCAAAGACCATAACCTTGAGGAAGGAATCCGCCATCAGTGTGGTATTCTGGAACAGACTTTATCCGATTTTAAGGTAAGAGCTTCTGTTGTTGCCGTTACGCGCGGGCCTTCTGTAACAAGGTTTGAACTTGAACCTGCACCCGGCGTAAAAGTAAGTTCGGTAGTTAATCTTGCAGATGATATTGCGTTAAAACTTGCCGCCCCCGGCGTGCGCATTGAAGCGCCAATACCGGGCAAGGCTGCAATAGGCATTGAAGTGCCTAATCTTAAGAATGATACGGTATTTTTTAAAGAAGTTGTTGACTGCGAAGCCGTTAAAAATTCTTCCGGCAAACTGGCTATTGGTTTAGGCAAGGATATCAGCGGCAATATTATTACTGCTGATTTAAGCAAAATGCCGCATTTGCTGGTTGCGGGCTCAACCGGTTCCGGTAAGTCGGTATGTATAAATACAATTATAGCAGGCTTGTTGTACAAGTATTCTCCAGATTATGTAAAACTTATTCTTGTTGACCCGAAAGTTGTTGAGCTTTCTAATTATAACGGCATACCGCAGCTTTTAACGCCGGTTGTTACCGACAGCAAAAAGGCAGCTTCTGCTCTGCACTGGGCAGTTGCCGAAATGGAGCGCAGGTATAAGGCGTTTGCTGAAAGCCATGTACGCGACATCAGCAGCTTTAATGAGCTTGCAGAAGAAAAAATGCCGTTTATTGTTATTATTATCGACGAACTTGCCGATTTGATGATGGTTGCCAAGGTTGACGTGGAAGATGCAATTCTCCGCCTTGCGCAAAAGGCAAGGGCTGCCGGAATACATCTTATACTGGCAACGCAGCGTCCTTCGGTAGATGTTATTACCGGCATAGTAAAAGCCAATATTCCGTCGCGTATTGCATTTGCCGTTTCTTCGCAGACCGATTCGCGTACAATTTTGGATATGGGCGGCGCCGAAAAACTGCTTGGCAAGGGCGATATGCTCTTTTATCCTATCGGCATTAACAAGCCGGTAAGGGTACAGGGCGCTTTTGTAAGTGATGATGAACTCAACCGTGTTGTTGATTTTATAAAAGAGCAGGCTATTCCTGTTGAATACAGCAATGAAGTAACGGAACAGGCATTGGAAAGTGATAAGAATGCTGCCGGGCAGACGGCAGGATTTGACAACGAGCGCGACGAATTATTTGAAGATGCAGTAAGGCTTGTTATGGATACAGGGCAGGCATCTTCGTCCATGCTGCAGCGTAAATTCCGCATTGGTTATACAAGGGCCGCAAGGCTTGTGGACTGTATGGAAGATTTGGGCATTATCAGCCACGCTGCCGGCAGTAAACCGCGCGAACTTATTATGCCTAAAGCTGTAATAGAAGATAAATTTTTTACAACTAATAATTAAATGGAGGAAACGGTTATGGATATGGATAATGTCAGCAAAATGCTTAAAGAAGCACGTCTGGCCAAAGGGTTGTCGCTGGAAGAGGCAGAAGCGGCTACCAGTATCCGTAAACTTTACCTGGATGCGGTAGAAGAAGGCGAATTTGACAAAATTCCCGGTGATGTTTTTACCAAAGGCATTATCCGCACGTACGGTAATTTTTTGGGGCTTAACGGGCCGGACCTTGTCAACATTTATAAAGCACAGAACAGCGGCCTTACCAAGGAAGCGGTAGCGCCCAAGCCTATCAGAATGGTTGAAAAAATCAGTATTTCTCCCCAGATAAAGCCGGAAAGGGTATCCTCCGGCAATTGGCTGAGTTATATTGTGGTATTGGCTTTGGTTATCGTTGTTGCAGGCGGCATAGCCTGGTTTATGAATACCGATTCTTCGCAGAATCTGGTATCGGAACCAGCCGCAGTGGAAAACAGCATGCCTGCCGAAGAAAAAGCAGCTCCTAAACCTGTGTATGATGGCGTTAACCTTGCTTTAAAATGCGTAAATGACCGCTGCTGGATGGAAGTAACTGCTGATGGCGAGATTGTTTTCAGCGGCATAATGGAAGCAGGGCAGCAGCAGTCTTTTAAAGCCAAAGAGAATATCAGTGTGCATTACGGCAACATCGGTGCCATGGAAATAACCGTTAACGGAGAAACTCTGCCTAAAGACCCGGAAGTCGGTTCGGTTGTAAGAACATATAAAAAATAATTTTGGAGGGCTTTCATAAATAATGAAAGATTTTCTGCCAATTTCAATAGAAGAAATTAAAGAACGCGGTTGGGAACAGTTGGATTTTTTGTTTGTAAGCGGCGATGCTTATGTAGACCATCCATCCTTTGGCCCTGCCGTTATTTGCCGTGTACTTGAAGCACAGGGGTACAAGGTTGCTCTTTTGTGCCAGCCCGACTGGCACAAACCGGAAAACTTTGCTGTTTTAGGCAAACCGCGCCTTGCAGTTCTTATTTCAGGCGGCAATCTTGATTCCATGCTCTGCCATTATACGGCGGCAAAAAAAGAACGCAAAAAAGATAATTATACGCCGGGCGGCGAAATGGGTAAACGCCCTGACCACGCGACGGTAGTATATTCACAGCAAATAAAAAAACTCTGGCCTGATATACCGGTTATCATAGGCGGCATTGAAGCAAGCCTGAGGCGCTTTGCGCATTATGATTATTGGGAAGGCAAACTTCTGCCGTCTATTCTGGCAGACAGCCATGCCGACCTTTTAATTTACGGCATGGGCGAAAAGCAGATTACGGAAGCTGCCGACTATTTAAGCGGCGGTGCTTCCATGCAGGATATGCACTATATCCGCGGTACGGCGTATCTAACTGATTCGCTTGAAGGTATTGATGACTATGTGGAAATACCTTCTTATGAAGCGTGCCTAAAAAACAAAAAACTGTTTGCCAAAGCGCATTACCTGCAAAGCAAAGAGCAGGACCCGTTTTACGGCAAAACAGTGGTGCAGAAAAACGGCAGTAAATACCTTGTCCAAAATCCTGCACCGTATCCGCTTACACAGCAGGAAATGGACGCTATTTATGACCTTGATTACCAGCGTACCTATCATCCGAGCTATGAAGCTTTGGGCGGAGTTCCGGCTATTGAAGAAGTGCGTTTCAGCATTATCAGCTGCCGCGGCTGTTTCGGCAGTTGCTCATTCTGCGCCATTCACAGCCATCAGGGACGTATTATCCAGTCAAGAAGCCATGAATCAATTTTAAAAGAAGCAAAAATTATTGCGGCTATGCCTGATTTTAAGGGCTATATTCATGATGTTGGCGGGCCTACCGCTAATTTCCGGCATCCGGCGTGCGCCAAACAGCTTAAAGTTGGAGCCTGCCGTGACAGGCAGTGCCTTTTCCCGAAACCGTGCCCCAATTTGGACAGCAGCCACAGTGATTATATAGAGCTTTTGCGTAAAATAAGGGCTATTCCCGGCATAAAAAAAGTTTTCATCCGTTCCGGCATCCGTTATGATTATTTGCTGGAAGAAAAAACGGGGGAATTTTTAGACGAACTTTGCCGTTACCATGTAAGCGGCCAGTTAAAAATAGCTCCGGAGCATGTAGCGCCGCGCGCCCTGAAAAATATGGGCAAGCCTGGTAAAGAAGTTTATCTGAAATTCATGCGTGCCTTTTCTCAAAAGAACAAAGAAATCGGTTTAAAACAATTTTTGGTACCGTATTTTATTTCCAGCCATCCAGGCTGCACGCTTGATGACGCAATAGAGCTTGCGGAATTTTTGCGTGATATAGGACACCAGCCGGAACAGGTGCAGGACTTCATTCCGACGCCGGGCAGCCTTTCAACGGCTATGTATTATTCCGGCTGCAACCCGGAAACAGGGCGCGAAATATTTGTAGCACGCAACCCGCATGAAAAAGCAATGCAAAGGGCATTAATGCAGTATAAAAATCCGCGTAACCGTATGCTTGTTAAAGAGGCTTTGCTTAAAGCAGGCCGCAATGATCTTATCGGCAGCGGAGATAAATGCCTGCTGAAAATAAATACCGGCTATAAAGCTAAGCCTGCCGGTAAAAACAGCAGAAGCAAAACTAAAAAAAGATGAGGAATTTTATGGCTTTAAAAAGGCTTATAACGGCCTGTTTAGCTTTTATTTCAGTAATTTGTATTGCAGGCTGTTCTTTTTTTGATGATGTTGTACATTTAAAAAATGATAACGAAGCAATTCTTGCATCAGACCAGAACAGAATGCTGCTTCAGGCGCTGGCCGAAGAATATAATGCTTCCCAAAGCAAATATAAAGTCTGGCTTGCAGAAGAAAATGCCGGAAAAGGGCAGAAGCAGCCTGATATTTATTTGTTGGAATTCAGCAAACTGGTAAATTTGGAGCAGCAGAATAAACTGCTTAAATTTGAAATACCAGAAACTGCCATATTGCCGGAAGCATTTAAAAGTTCAAACGGCTGCTGGTACGGTGTTTTTTATGACCCGGCAGTTCTTTTGGTAAACCAGAATTTTGCCCGCCGTGCCGGTCAGGAAAACATACGTACCTGGGAAGATTTATTGAAAATCCGCGGTATCCGTATTGCACTTGAAAATTTAAGCGATACGGAAAGCACGCGCAGCTTTCTATATGCCTTTGCCAGCCATTGGGGCGAAGATAATGCTTTGGGTTATTTGCGTGAGCTTCATAAAAATATTCCCCAGTATGCAAAATTTCCGTTTACCTCAATAAGAATGGCAGCAACCGGCGATGCTGATATTGCTATAACCCGCAGCAGTTTTATTTTCCAATATCTTGAAAATTCTTTTCCTGCTTATGTTGCAAAACCGGTAGAAGGTACGCCGGTAAATCTTTATGGCGTTGCCATTGCCGCTGAAAGCGGGGAGAATATGGCAGCACAAGATTTTTGCCGCTGGCTTTTAACGGAAAAAGAAATTAAGCGTATTTTGCTGCAGCAGAATACAGGGCTTGAAACCTTGATGCACGATAAGACAGATACGCAAAAACTGTGGCTGAACACAGCATATTTACAGCAGGAAAAAGCTGATAAACTTATAAACAAATGGCTTGAAACCGTACGGTTTGAAAATTAAAGCGGAGGATATACAGTGAAAATAGGTGTAGTAAGCTTGGGCTGCCCTAAAAATCTGGTCGATTCTGAAATCATGTTAGGGCTGATTCACGAAGAAAATTATGAAATTACCAATGACCCGTCAGAGGCGGAAATAATTATAGTAAATACCTGCGGATTTATCGAATCTGCCAAAGAAGAATCTATTAATACCATTTTGCAGATGGCAGAATATAAAAAATCCGGCAGCTGTAAATATATTATTGTAACCGGCTGCTTAAGCCAGCGTTATGCCGAAGAACTTTTTAACGAACTGCCTGAGGCAGATGCCATTGCCGGCGTGGAAGTGTATGACGAAATAGGCAGTATTATAAAACGTGTTATGAACGGCGAACGCTTTATAATGCTTGAACGCAGCAAACCCGATGTTATATATACCAGCAAAGAAACTTTTCTGCCGCGTATTTTAACAACGCCTTCATATACGGCTTATTTAAAAATTGCCGAAGGCTGCGACAATTGCTGCTCTTATTGCGCAATACCGAAAATCCGCGGGCCATACCGCAGCAAGCCAATGGAACAGGTGCTTAAAGAAGCCAAAGCACTGGCCGATAACGGCGTAAAAGAGCTGATTGTAGTAGCACAGGACACAACCCGCTATGGCGAAGATTTACCGGGAGGCAAACTGCTTTTAGTCGATTTATTAAAAGAATTGAATAAAATTGAAAGCTTAAAATGGATTAGGGTAATGTATTGTTACCCCAATAATTTTACGGATGAGCTTATAGAAACCTTTGCATCTTTGGATAAGGTATGCAAGTATGTTGACCTGCCGCTGCAGCATGCAAGCAACAGGCTGCTGGCTTCAATGAACAGATATGATACCAGGGAAGAAGTGGAAACGCTTCTTGCAAAGCTGCGCAAACGTATTCCCGGAATTGTTATAAGAACTACGTTTATAGTCGGCTTTCCCGGTGAAACGGATGCCGATTTTGAAGAATTAAAAGAATTTGTTGAACAGCAGCGTTTTGAAAATGCCGGTGTTTTTGCCTATTCTCAGGAGGAAGGCACTGTTGCCGGAGCTATGCCCAATCAGATTCCAGATGAAATAAAACAGGAACGCTACCATGAATTAATGGCTTTGCAGGCACAGATTTCCGAAGAAATTCATAAGGATACCGAAGGACAGACTCTTGAAGTTCTGGTTGAAGGCATTGAAGAAGACGGTTCGGGCCTGCATTACGGGCGTTCTTACCGTGAAGCTCCCGATATCGACGGGCTGGTATTTATTGAAAATCCGGGCGATATTAAACCCGGCTGTTTTGTAAAGGTTAATATTCTGCAAGGCTTCACTTACGAATCTGTAGGCGAAAGAATATAAACTCAAGGGGGAAGGACCATGAAAGTTGAAGTTATCAATACTGGTACAGAGCTTTTGCTGGGTGAAATTTTAAATACAAATTTTCAGTATTTATCCAGACAGCTGAATAAACTGGGTTTTGATGTACTTTATCAGACTACTGTCGGCGATAATGCCGGGCGCTTAAAAGATGTGTTTAAAAATGCTCTGGAGCGTGCTGACATTATTATTACCACCGGCGGCCTTGGCCCTACCCGCGGCGATATTACCAAAGAAGTTTTATGCGAAACGCTTAATTTAGGCACTTATCTTGACCTGGACACATGGAACCGCATTAATAATTATTTTTGCAAAAGAGGGCTGTGTATGTCCGGTAATAACGAAAAGCAGGCCATGATACCCGTGGGCGCCGAAATTTTAACTAACGAAGTTGGCACTGCTCCCGGGCTTGCTATCAGGCATGAAGGCAAACTGATTGTGCTTTTGCCCGGCCCGCCTTCTGAAATGCAGCATGTATATGAAAAGCAGCTGGAACCTTTTTTGATAAACCATTTTACCAAACAGGGAATTATTTATTCGCATATTATCAGGCTGCGCGGCATTGGTGAAAGCGCCGTTGCCGAAAAGCTGGACGATATTATAACTTCACAAACCAATCCTACCATTGCTATTTATGCCCGCAGGGGAGAAATAATTATCCGCATTACCGCAAAATGTATGGAAGTTAAAGAGGCCAAAACCTTAATTGCTGCAATGGAAGCTTTGGTAAATACTAGATTAAAGCAGTTTATCTACGGTACGGATGACGAAACGCTTGCTTCTTATCTTGGCAAGGAACTGTTAAGAACAGAAAGTACCATAGCTTTTGCCGAATCCTGTACAGGCGGCCTTGCCAGCAGCCTTGTAACGGATGTTCCGGGCAGCAGTGAATACCTTTTGGGCAGTGCCGTTACTTACAGCAACATGGCTAAAAATAAACTGATAAATGTATCGGAAGAAAGCCTTAAAGCCTATGGGGCAGTCAGCTGGCAGGTTGCCTGCGAAATGGCGCAGGGCGTGCGTGAACTGTTCGGCACAACTTATGGCGTTGGTATAACAGGCATAGCAGGCCCTGGCGGAGCAACAGAAGATAAACCTGTCGGGCTTGTATATATGGCCGTTGCCGATGCTGACGGCGTAAAATGGGCCAAACACATTTTTGGCGGTACACGTACCGATAATAAAATGCGCAGTGCATTAACCGCGATTTCGATGGTTATTGACAGAATAAAGGAAAAAGAAACGGAGAATAAAGACAAATGACAACAAATCAAAAAGAGATGTTCGGCATCCTGCTGCTGGATAAAAAAATAGTTACAGCTTTAACAGACATGGGTTTTGAAGAACCATCACCGATACAGGAGCAAACCATTCCGCTGGTGCTGGATGGCTACGACGTTATCGGCCAGGCGCAGACCGGTACCGGTAAAACTGCTGCTTTCGGCATTCCACTGGTTCAGAGCATTACCGATCATAAGCATATTCAGGCGCTTATTATGACGCCGACCCGCGAACTTGCCATTCAGGTTGCCGAAGAAGTAGGTAAAATCGGACGTACTTCGCGTATTAAGGCTCTGCCTGTATACGGCGGCCAGCCTATCGAAAGACAGATTCGTGCCTTAAAAAGCGGCGTGCAGATTGTAATAGGCACTCCGGGACGCTTAATTGACCATATTAACCGCAATACCATCAAACTTGACCATATTAAGTTTTTGGTATTGGACGAAGCCGATGAAATGCTTGATATGGGCTTTGTTGACGATATGGAAGAAATTATGCGCAACCTGCCTGCGGAAAGGCAGACGCTGCTGTTTTCCGCAACCATGCCGCGCCCGATTTTGAGCCTTACCAAAAAATACATGAAAGCTCCTAAAAATGTTACCGTCAGCAAGGAAGAACTGACTGTACCTTTGATTGAGCAGTATTATTTTGAAACCAAAGATAAGGTAGAGGGCCTGTGCCGTCTGCTCGATGCTGAAATTGACGGCAAGATAATCATTTTCTGCCGCACCAAAAAAGGCGTTGATGATTTGGCAATCGCACTTGCCAGTCGTGGTTATATGGCAGAAGGTCTGCACGGCGATTTAAGCCAGACCCAGCGCGACCGTGTTATGAAGAAATTCCGCGAAGGCACGGCAGATATTTTGATTGCAACCGATGTTGCGGCACGCGGCATTGATATTGATAATATTACCCATGTTATTAATTTTGATATTCCGCAGGACCCTGAAAGTTATGTACACCGTATTGGCCGTACAGGCAGGGCAGGCAATACCGGTACTGCCATGACCTTTATTACCCCGCGTGAATTCAGGCAGCTTAAACTTATCGAACGCGCAGCAAATACAAAAATTATGCGCCGTCAGCTGCCTACAACGGCCAACGTTGTTGAACGCCAGCGCGAAATTATTATTTCCCGCATGCAGGCGGTTTTGGAGCTTAACCATTACCATGATTATATGCCTATTGCGGAAACACTTTTGCAGGATTATGCTTCGGAAGACATTATTGCCGCAGCCTTAAAATTAATGCAGGAAGGCAATAAAGCGCTTGAAGCTCCGAAAGAAGAAGGCTTGTCCAAAGATTTAACCAATACCGGCGGACGCCCCGGCATGGTGCGTTTCTTTATGAATATCGGCCGCAGCCAGAAAATAAGCGTGCAGGATATTGTGCGTACCATTGCTATTGAAGCTGATATACCGGCCAAAGATATTGGCAAAATTAATATTTACGATAAATTTACGTTTGTTGAAGTGCCGGAAGATGTTGCCGAAAAAGTGCTTGGCGTAATGCACCGCAACACCATTAAAGGCTATAAAGTTAATGTTGAGCCGGCACGCAGCCGTCAGTAAAATTTTGTTTATGAAAGAGAGCAGGCAGAAATACTGTCTGCTCTTTGAGGTATAATTATGCGTGAAATTAAAGGTAATATAAAAGGCATACGCGACAGCGTTATAGCAGAACTGCAGAAACTGTACGATATGCAGTCGCCGCAGCTTGTTTCGCAGGAGCTTGCTGTTAAGCTTGCGGATATTACAGAGTATATAAACAGGGAAATTTCCGTTTATATTACACGCAGCGGCCAGATTATAGAAATTGCAGTAGGCGACAATGCTACTGTGGAGTTGCCTTCTTTCAGCGGCAGGCGCGGAGCCGGACGCCTTAGCGGCATACGCTGTATACATACGCATCCGGGCGGCAACCCATATTTAAGCGGCGTTGATATTTCCGCTTTAAAAAATAATAAATACGATGCCATGGTTGCCATTGGCGTTGTTTCTCCGGATTTTACAAAATCTGAACTGACTTTCGGGCTGATAACCGGCATAGACAGCAATGAAAATTACACCGCTGAATGTTACGGTCCGTATAGTATAGAAGATGCTGAAAATATTAACTTTGTTAATACCGTAAGCACGATAGAGCGTATACTCGATAAGCAGACCGGAACTGCATCTTTGCATGTAATGTCTGAAAGAGCCATTTTAATTGGCATGGAGTGGGGGAGAAACGATTCGCTGTGGACTGTTGACGATTCACTCGAAGAATTAAAACAACTTGCCGATACGGCAGGTGCAACTGTAATAAAGAAGTTTATACAAAAACGCCCCAAGCCTGACCCTGCGTTTTTTATAGGCAGAGGCAAAGTGCAGGAGCTTGCTTTATATGCCCAGCAGGAAAATATCGACTTATGTATTTTTGACGATGAACTTTCCCCGGCACAGCAGCGCAATATAGAAAGTGTTATGGGCATCAGAATTTTAGACCGCACTGCTCTGATTCTTGATATTTTTGCCCAGCGCGCACGTACCAACGAAGGCAAATTACAGGTTGAGCTGGCACAGCTGCAATATACGCTGCCGCGTATTATGGGCAAAGGCCTTATGCTTTCCAGGCTCGGCGGCGGTATTGGCACACGCGGCCCTGGTGAAACTAAACTTGAAGTTGACCGCCGCAGAATCCGCGACCGCATTGCTTTTATTAAAGACCAGATTGAAAAGGTTAAAGCCGTACGTTCCCTGCACCGCAGCAAGCGCAAAAAGAACAATGTATTTGAAGTTAGCCTTGTAGGTTATACCAATGCCGGCAAATCAACGCTTCTTAATACACTTACAAATTCCGATATTTATGCCAAAGACCAGCTTTTTGCAACGTTAGACCCAACTACACGCCAGCTGACGCTTCCCAACAAGCAGGAAATAATCATAACCGATACGGTTGGTTTTATTCAGCGCCTGCCGCATCAGCTGATTGCCGCATTCCGTTCCACGCTTGAAGTTGTAACGGAAGCTGATTTACTGGTGCATGTTATCGACGTAAGCCACGAGCTTTACAAAGAACAGGCTGCGGCGGTACACGAAGTTTTAAAGGAAATCGGCGCAGAAACAAAGCCTGTTATTACGGTTTATAACAAAATAGATAAACTGCCTCCGGACAGCAAACTGGCTGACAGATTGGCACTGGAAGAAGATACCGTTTGTATATCGGCAGCTAAAAAGTTAAACCTTGAATCTTTGCAGCAGATGATAGAATCACATCTTAAAAGCAAAGCCGTGGAAGTTACTTTATGTATTCCTTATGCGGAAACAGCCAAAGCTGCCCAGCTTCATGAAACAGCCAACGTTTTAGAGCAGGAGTATACCGAAAATGGCGCAGTAATGAAAGTTATCCTGCCGGTAGAAGATTTGGAAGCATACAATGAATATATTTTAAAAAGCGAGTGAATGATTTAAATGGTAGACTTTGCAGAAATTGAAAAAACAGCACTTAATGATGTAGAGAAATATTCTAAAATATATGAAGAAGCGGCCTTATTTAACACGGAAAAAGTAATGAAGGCTTTCCGTAACCACATGGTTTCAGATTATTACTTAAAACCTACAACAGGTTATGCTTATTCCGATGTTGGGCGAGAGAACCTTGATGCAATTTACGCAGAAATTTTCCATACAGAAGCAGCGCTGGTGCGTTCGCAGTTTGTAAGCGGCACGCATGCGCTGGCAGTGGCTCTTTTGGGAGTATTGCGCGCAGGTGACGAGATGATAGCTGCAACCGGAACACCGTATGATACCATGCAGACAATTATCGGCAGCCCCGTAAAAACACCGGGTTCGCTTGTAGATTTAGGCGTTATTTATAAAGAAATTCCCATGCATGACGACAAGCCGGATTTAGAAGCGATTTGTAGCGCTATTACAGATAAAACACGCTTAATACATATTCAGCGTTCCTGCGGCTACAGCAGTGTGCGTAAAACGCTTAATGTAGCGCAGATAGGCGAGATATGCGCAGCCGTAAAAAAGGTTAAGCCTGATGTTATCTGCTTTGTAGATAACTGCTACGGCGAATTTATTGAAAAACAGGAACCTACCGAAGTCGGCGCAGATTTGATTGCAGGTTCTCTTATTAAAAATATGGGCGGCGGTTTTGCTCCTACCGGCGGCTATATTGCCGGGCGCGCCGATTTGGCGGAACTTGCTTCATACCGTCTTACCGCTCCGGGATTAGGCGGCGAAATGGGTGCAACGTTGGGGGATACGGCACGTGAATTTTATCAGGGCTTGTTTATTGCGCCTCATGTTGTAACGCAGGCCGTAAAAACTGCAATTTTTGCTTCGGCTGTTTTTAAAAACCTTGGTTATTCGGTAAAACCACTGCCGGAAGAAGTGCGCAGCGATATTATTCAGGCTATACGTTTGGAAACACGTGAGAAATTATGCAATTTCTGTGTTGCAATCCAGACAAATTCGCCGGTTGACGCTCATGTAGAGCCTGTTCCTGCCATGATTCCGGGTTATCAGGATGAAATTATTATGGCAGCTGGAACTTTCGTACAGGGCGCTTCTATCGAATTAAGTGCTGACGGCCCGTGCCGTGAGCCATATAATGTGTATTTCCAGGGCGGGCTGACTTTTGAACATGGCCGTATTGCCATTATGAGCGCAGCGCGTATGGTAGGCCCCAAAGAATAAATTATACCGGCAGGGAGGTAAAGTTAATGAGCGCAAAAGAAGAATATACGCAAATTATCAAAGATGTATATAGTATTAATAGTTTCGTTAAACTGTGCGGCATGGAGCTTGTTGACGTTGAATGCGGCAAGGTAACACTTGCAATGCCTATTGACGCAGCCAAGCACACCAATTTATATGAAGTTGCCCACGGCGGTTCTCTGGCAGCACTTGCAGATACTGCACTGGGGATGGCAAGCGCAAGTGTAGGGGCCAGAGTAGTAACTATTAATTACACGATAAACTTTATAAAAAACCTCCATGCCGGAGATGTGGCTACTGCTGTTGGCACGGTAATTCAGCGCGGGCACAAAATAATTATTATAAAAGTAGAAACATTTAATAAAGAAGGCACGCTTCTTACGGAAATGCTTGGCACAATGTATGTCATAGGGAAGTTTGAAACTATACCTGAAAAATGGTAACGGAGTAATTAGTTGTTATGAGAAAAATTTGGCGAATTATAAAGTTTATAATATTATTTTTAGTATCGCTTATAGCAGCAGCCGTAGTAATAAATACAATATATTCGATAGTTTTAAAATAAAATACAAAAAGAACTGTTATTTTGTAAAGCAAAATTATATTTAAGCCAACAAAAATAACAGTTCTTTTTATTATTTCTAATCCATATAGTCTATAAAATCGTCATCATCAATGTTTTTCTTATTTTTAGATTTATTTGAAGATAAATTATCAGAAAAACACCATTTAAAAAATTTATACAAAAGTGCGAGTAAAATTATTAAATTAAGAAATTGAGCAATAATAGTTGGAGTCAACCAATTATTTATAAAATAATCCAAAAATGAACCTGCTTTCTAAAATTATGACATCAATTTAATGTCTTTTTAATATTTGCATGTATTCATTTTAATGTATTAATAATACAAGTTTAAAATCACAGCATTCTAAAAACGGCAATTACTTTGCCGATGACCTGAATATTATCGCCGCCTACAATAGGCTGATAAGCATCGTTTTCAGGCTGTAAGCGTACGCAGCGGAGTTCGCGGAAATAACGTTTCACAGTAGTTTCTTCGCCATCAATTAAAGCAACTACAATATCGCCGTTATTGGCAAAGTTTTGTTTGCGTACAACAATATAGTCATGGTCTAAAATACCAGCCTTTATCATACTGTCGCCGCTCACGGAAAGCATGAAAACATCATCGGAGCAGCCTAACAAATCAAGCGGAATAGGGTATGTTTCTTCAATATTTTCTACAGCCAGAATAGGAACGCCCGCTGTTACACGGCCAACAAGCGGAACAGGCACAACGGTTTTCTGGCGCCATTCAGCATCCTGTGTCAGTTCAAGTGCGCGCGGCTTGGAAGGGTCACGCTGCAAAAATCCGTATTCTTCTAATTTGTGCAGGTGATTATGAACGCTGGCACTTGAAGATAATCCTACAGCTTTGCCGATTTCGCGCACAGCCGGAGGATAACCTTTATCTTTAACACATTTGCGAATATATTCTAAAATCTGACGCTGACGGTCAGTAAGCATTTCTTCGGTAATTTGTCCTTCAAAATTAGAAAAGCGTTTATGTCTGGCCATTAATAAAAGCCTCCCGAAATAGATTTTATATAATTCTATTATAACAGCTAATTAAGAAGGAGTCAAAACATTTGTTTGCTGTTCGCTGTATTAGTTTTACTTTGATTTTAATATTGAAAGATGAGATAAAACAGAAGTTTAAGTGAATAATAAATATATAAAAATAACGTCCGATAATATATATTATGTAAAATTTGCAAAAGGAAGCCGAACGCAAAACCAGACAAAATATCTGACATGGTTTTGCATGAGTTCACATTCACCAATTTACTTAACAAATTATACCGGACGATAAATTCTATATTTATTTTTGAATAATCTTACCTCTTTTTATCAATACTTTTATTAATTTTAGCTAAAATGTAACCATCTTTTATTCACGTCTTCATATTTACGTTTTGAGGCGTTTTTATAATAAACACGTTAATTTATATGCGCAGGAGTTCTAAAATTTGTTACAGCCAATTTATAAGGGTGACTTTTACAGTATAATTACAAAAATATAAGAGGCTCAGGCATTTTCTGCATAAGCCTCTTGATACTTTATTATTATAACACAAATCAGTAAAGATATAAATCAGTTGTATTAAACTGCTTCATAATTTGCTGGTTGGCAGCTGCCTTATCGCCTTTTGTAAAATATAACAGGTTATTAAAGCGCTGGCTTCTGTCAAAATAAAGCTGGTTTTTAAAATAGCAGTTAAACGGTAACAGATTGGTATCCAGCATGGCAAAAACTTTATCATTACTCAGACTGCTGCGCATTTCGTCTGCGTCAGCGGCATTTCCAGCAATAACATTTGCTTCCTGCAGCACTTTAAATATGTCTGGTATGTGAGCCTTTAAGTCAGCATCACAATTAAAGCGTGCATTGTAATTATTGATGTCAAAAGTATAGTTAAAGTTTTCTGCTTTCAGGTATTTTTCTATGGCTGCAATATCTTCCGGGCGCAGGCTGTTAAAAAGCTGGTTCATGCTATTGTGAAAGATAAATTTAGTTAGTTCCGGATTATCGAAAATAGTTTTATATTCGTTTACATACTTGCTGAAATCAGGCTCAATTTGCGTAACATTATTAAAATTACCGCTGGCCATAACAACGCCTTCATCAAACAAATTCAGTAAATCAGGCATTGTAAACTGCGACAAATCCATTTTCAAGGTATTTGTGCTGTTATCAAAACTAATACCAAAGGTTTTAATGGCGTTATTTGCAGCATCAAGTGAAGTTTCCGGCAAAGCGCTGTAAGCAGTAAACCCAAAACCCCCTTTATTAATACCGTAAATACTGCTGAAATCAGTTCTTGTGTACAGCCATTTTTCCGGCAATTGCAGTTTGCGTCCGCTGATATTATCATTGATTGTAAGCGGTTTATTGCCGTTTTTCTGAGGTTCCGTAAATTTTAAACTGTTAACCAGTTGTTTGCTTAATTTATTAAAGCCTTTATTATCAAGTTTATAAAGGCTGTCGACATTGTCAGGCAATTCGTTAGTTGAAGCAAACAGGCTCGTTACCGTATACAGGTTGTCATTGGCCGATAACAAATAAGTTTTTTCTGTAATATTATATAAATTTGCTATTTTAGTAACTAAATAGCCGTCATCAGCAAATTCAAATTTAAAGCCCTGGTCTTTCAGGTTTTCTTTATCAACTGATTCTTGCGGCAATAATTCCGATTTTTTCAGCGGCAGCTTTAACTCAAAAGTTATATTTTTAATATCCGATTCTATCATTAAAGCATCTTTGCCTTTAATATTTTCAACGGATGCCTTTTTTATGTTCGCCATACCGGCAAATTGTTTGTTTAATTCCAATAAACCGGCAAGGTCTTCGCTTTCGCCGCTGTAATTTACATAAGCGCCAGCCGCGGCTTCGGTAAGGTATTTATAGCTGCTGCTTTGCAAAACGTCAGCAGCAGTGCCGCTTTTTAAAGCTTTTTTAATATTATTGAGGTCAGCAGTAAATTTTTCCGTTGTAAAAACGGTATTAAAATTTTGTTTAAGCTGTTCCTGGTTAAGCCCGGTAACAAAATGCATGCCGTTGGTTTTTACAAGTTTTTTGTCAATGTCAAAAACACGGTTTTCGGCAGCGAACATATTTTCGCCTATCAGCATAATGTTCTGATCCGGAATGTTAACGGAAAAACCTGCTTCGCTGCTTACATATTCAAAGGCATTAGCCGTAAGAGTAGCGCTGCACAGCAAACCTGTCATTAAAATATCAGCATATAATTTTTTCATCATCTGTACCCTCTTTTTACTTTAAGTACGAATGTGGACATTAATCTTTTAAAATTGTTTTGCCGTTCCAAAATTTAAGTGCCGTATTTTCATCATCACCGTTACGGTCAAATACAAAAGCCAGATAAGCAGCTTTGCCAATAACTTTGCCTTCGGCAACTAAAGTGTAATAAAAATCAGTTTCAGCAGGCTTCAATTCAGTTTGCAGGCTAAAACTCCCCTGCCCGTCTTTAAAATCCGTATTATAAGCAAAGGTTTTAAATTCCGTTCCCTGCTCAATAAGGGCGGCTTTTATATCTTCCAACGCTTCATTTACGCCGTAAGCCGTTTTATTGGGGTTATCAAATATAATTTCCGAAAAACTTTTATCATTGGCTTTAACAGATAATATTATGATGCCATGACGGAAAATATCCATTATATCATCTTTTTTATCTGTTAATTCAGCGCTTATGCTTTTATCAGCCGCCGCGGCCTGAGATGCAATAACTGCCGATTCTATATCGGTAACGCCAATATCAAGCGCTTCTTTAAGAATCAGCGCCATAGCTTCCTTAGGCATAACAACCGTTACACCAATAGCTTCTTCATTATATCTGCTGTCTGCTAACTGCACGTAAAACCAGTCATCCGGAAGGGGTACTTTTACATTGGCTGTTTTTTCTCCAAAGGTAAACGCGGTATTTTTATCAACCGGCTTAACGGTTTTAAACTTTTTCAGAAAAGTTTTGTTGGTTTCTTTAGCCAAAACATTATCTTTAACGTAAATGTCTGTCGGGCCATCGGCACCGCCAATAATGCCAATGGTATTTTCCGGCTGGTTTTCAACAGCGTTGGAAACAGCCGTTTGCTGCTCGGCCATAAGCATATAAAGCTTATCATTAGCAGAAGTATAATAAATTGTTACCGGTTCAGTTTCAGGATTTACGTTAAAAGTAACGGCAATATACTTGTTTGAGCCAAACTTTTGCGCAGAAACCAGGTAATCCGGTTCTTCATTTTCTGCAAAAGCAAAAAGCGGTGAAACAGCAGGTTCAGCTATAAGCTGATTAATACGTTCGTTGCTGATGCAGTTACGCTGTAAAAGTAAAATATCGTTGTAAGTTTTATCAAACGCTGCTGTGCTGAACGGGGCTCCTAAAAATTTTGAAGCCTGTTTACTGCTTAAACATTCGGTATACCCTGCCGCAGCACCGTTATCGTCAATAAAACCGTAAAAATGTTTGCCAACAGCCTCTACGTAATTAGCAGAGGACGGACTTTGTGTTTTAAACCCGTCCTCTTTATTGGTATACGCAAACGCCGTTGCCGCAGTAAGCTGCACCAACAACAGCATAAAAAACAATATTTTGCGCATTGTTCTTCCTCAATAACAATTAAAGCCTGGTTACAATATCAACCAAAGCGCCGTTTTCAAGTCCGCATGCGTTGCCTTCATCGGTATCAATATGAATTTCGTCCGCATGCTCCGGGCCGGTTCTTACATAAACGTGCTCAAAACGCAGGGCACGTGAACCTGTGGTTTCCATAGCAACAATATCATGGTTCTTCAAATGATATTTAGCGGCAGTTTCCGGGCACAAATGAATATGGCGCTGTACAAGCATAATGCCCTCTTTTAAAATAACTTCGCCTTCAGGGCCGACGATTTTGCCGCCGAGTGAGCCGTCAAGATAACCGGAGAAGCAAATCGGCGGGTTCAGCCCAAGCTGACGGGCATCTGTTTTGGCAAGCTCGATTTGCGTATAAGGACGCAGCGGCCCGATAACGCGCAGCGGCATTTCGCCTTTATCCGTTACCAGAATAATTTTTTCTTCGCAGGTAAACTGACCGGGCTGCACAATCGGTTTTATCGGGTGCAGTTCGCTGCCTTTACCGAACAAAATATCCATATCTTCTCTCTTTAAATGGCAATGACGTCCTGAAACGCCCATTCTTAATTTAAAACGCATATAATTCACCTCGTAAAATTTAATGTACAACATTACACTGTTTATTATACAGCAAATATAACATATTGTCAGTTAATTATAATTGTATACAATCATAAGAATATTTACCGTATGTAATAAATTTCACTAAAATAAAACAAATGTCAAAATATTTTACAGCATCATTTATACGCCCGGCGTTTGGCATAAGCGCTTGCTGCTAAGTGCCACAGCGGCAGTAAATATAAAAAAACAGGCGAAAAATATGATTTCGGTTGGCGCGCCGATGAAATTCAGTGGTACATCGCCGGCAATAGAGCACGTAATTAACGGCGCAACTACAACGGCTGTATCTTAAAGGTAAAACGCCAGTTTATTATTATCCGGCTGCACGGCGCTGCAAAGCTAGTGCGTAAGCATTATAGCAAGCGCCTGGTTACAGGCAATCATAGCTGAAATTACTGTCATACAAAGCACGGCAGTGTAAGGCGTAGTTACCATTGCCAAAATACTTATGCCGAGCTTGGCTTTATCCAGGGAACCCGTTTTTTGAAAAATGCTGGAGTATGATGCCGACAAGCACACAATAGCCGCAACGTTCACCATTGAAACGATGCCTCCACCCATTAAACAATGCTGCAAGCTGCGTGTTGCCTATAGTCTACCAAAAGCAGATGAGAAAAAACCTCCAGCGGCGTATGCTGTACCAATAGGCAAACCATCGGGACGGTCGTTAAAATGCTGACCAGCATAGCGATTTTAACATCTATGCGCAGTACTGCCATAGTAAAAATGGCGACAGCCGGTATCAGCACTGACCCGCCAATCAGCCAAAGGCCTACCTGAATAGTTAATGTTATCACCGCACAAATACCGCCCATTGTTGTCGCCGTGCCAAACCCAGCGCCCGTCAGTACGGATATAAAACAGTTTAAAAGGAATGCCATGACAAGAAACAGCGACGGGTTAATAATCTGCGTCGCGTAGCAAACTATTATCGGTATCGTCTCTTCTTCGCATCATAGGGCCGTTAACATACCGATTAATACAAAGGTTATAAAATATTTTTTACGGTTTTAATGCCTGTAAAAGCAAGGTGTAACAGTTCTGCCCAGCTAAAGCCTTTATGCTTGCCGTACAAAAAGAAAAGCAACAGCCCAGCTGCAAAGCAAACGCGAATAAAATAGATAAGCTAGATAACACGCACCACAAAAGCAGCGTACAAAAAATTGCCAGTGTAAGTATTTCAGTCATAATTACCTCAAACCATAAAAAAGCAGTTTACCCATATATTACAACAGCTTATTTATTCTTTCTTAAATGAGGAGGTAATAAAGTATCAATTTCATTATCAGTAAAATATTGTTCTTCATTATATTTTAAAGATTGTTGTGCTTCTTTATACGCTTTACTACTTGTTGGTGGTGCAGTTTTATAAATCATAGAAAGTTCATTTTGAAGATTGTCTCTTTTTAAAATGATTTCATCAACAGATAATACTTGTAAATCTGTAAGTAATGATTCGTAACTTCTCAAAATATTCCATAAAGAATCTGCTGTAAAACGATGACGATTTACTTTTTCAACTAAATCAAATTCTTTAAAATATAAATTTACACCCAATAAAATTGCAGAAACTAAAACCGTTACGTTTTCAAGCCAGACACATTTAGCAAAAATTATACTAAATATACCACCAGTCGATAAAGTTGATAAGATAATTTGTATTAATTTTACAAAATCTATTTTATTTGAAATTATATCAATATCCTTCCAATGTGCAGTATAAGTATAAATTACCTTTCCATATTCATTACGAAGTTGTGAAGATAAATTTTCTTTTTGATTATCAACATTCATTAATTTACTCCTAATACGCCATATAATTTAACACTTCTTTTAATGTATGAATACTATCAGAATAACTGACTTGCAGTTTGCTTCCGGGAGCAAACAACACATCATAGAAAGCTCTATCTATAACTTCTGCTTGTTTATATAAATATTTTTCATAACTGCCAATTGGATGTGTAGATAATTCTCCTTCTGTACACCAATGCCAATTTCCTATTGAAGCAAATACAAAACTATCAATTACAATACCAGACAAATATCCATTTGAAAATTTTGTATCTCTAATTTTTCTTATATGTTTACAAGTATCAAAAAGCAAATTATTACTCAATTTGTTCAAATCAAACATAGCTTTTTGTTCTGCTTTTGGATTTGTTGAACGCCACCTACCGCCTTTGTTTGTATCAGGATATGTAAAAACATTATTATTTTGAAATGCTGGTAAAATTTCAAAATTTATTCCATCACTAAAATCTATTTTTACAATTTGACCATCCGCACTTATATTACTATTAGGATATGCAATTAAAATGGCATTTTTTACTGCTTGTAAAAGTCGAGATTGTCCATTACCTTTATGAGAATCATATCTATAATATTCACTTTCAGGCAACTGAACTAAAATATCCAAATCACTACTTTTAATTGCTGTACCACGACCGTATGACCCTACATAAAAACTATGTAATTCATCACTATTTATCATCCAAAACTCTTTATTTATAGATTTTGTTACTTTGTGATACCGAAATGAAATTTTTTCTCTTATATCTTTAGGGATTATCTCACCATGTTTTTGTACATAATATGACATTTAGACACCTCCATTTTAAATATTAACAAACTTGTTTTTTATATATTTTTTTAAATTATCATTCTTCTTTGTTGTAAGTACCAAATAAATTTATTAGTTAATATTTTTGCCGATAATACATTAGATTTTGTTATTTCTTTAATAAATTCTATATATCGTTTATTAATATCGTTTCTTAATAAAAGTCTTCCGTAATTATCAAAGTTAATCATTCCCTCATCAAACATTTTATGATGATTTTCGCATAACCATAAGCCATTATCACCATCTAATGCAAATTCTAAACGTTTCTCTATTGGAAATGAAAGCATTTTTTTTATTACTGATACTGGTAATATATGTGCACCTTGAATGAGTTCAGGTATTTCACAATTACAAAGAGCACAC
>ENA-OPEC01000592-OPEC01000592.1-human-gut-metagenome-genome-assembly--contig:-NODE-592-length-30536-cov-5.900692_pt1 | contig 30536 bp, 21 predicted proteins | sample MGYA00241622_ERZ501507 | MGnify/ENA primary metagenome ERZ501507 (study PRJEB25962, sample SAMEA2042582) | human gut metagenome | biome: human gut; feature: human-associated habitat; material: faeces... | reverse complement strand
TGAGCGGACGCCAACGGGGAAAAGGCGCAAGCAGATGGCGCAGGTGAATTTGGAAATAGTATTACGTCATTTTGCGTGGTTTGCTCCGACCATAGGCGTGAACCCAGTCCACGACGTTGTAATAAATCAGGAAGATGATGGAGGACAGCCCCCATGTAATCGGGTAAGCCCACGAAATCGTCGTCAGTTCCGGGCGAATCGGCACGGCAATGGTGATGTACGTCACGCGGAACATGCACCAGCAGCACAGCATGACAATCATCGGCACAATCGAGCGTCCTGCGCCGCGCAGAACCGCCGCCATTGCGTTGGAGAGCGCCAGCAGGAAGTAGAACGGCGTCATTATCCTCGCGTGCATCGTCCCCAGACGGATAACCTCCTGCACCTGCGCCACGTCGCCCGACTGGATGAACATCGCAATCAACGCCGGGATGAAGGCGTAAATCGCCAGACCAATCGCTTCTGCAATGCTGACACACGCAATCAATCCGAACCGCGCGCCTTTCTTGGCGCGTTCATACTCCTGCGCGCCGAGGTTCTGCCCGATGAAGGTCGTCAGCGCCAAGGTGAAGCTGGTAATCGGCAGGAAGCCAAAGCCCTCAATCTTGGAGTACGCGCCGCAGCCCGCCTGCGCCAGCGCACCGAAATCATTGATGTTCGTCTGCACGACGACGTTCGCCAGCGCAATCACGGCGTTTTGCAGCCCCGACGGAATGCCGATGTACAGCACCTTTTGGAGCATTCGCCCGTTGAAACGGATCTTCCGCGGAATCAGGCGGTAGGATTCCGTCGCCTTCATCAGCTTCCTCAGGCCGAGGAACGCACTGACCGCCTGCGAGATGACCGTCGCGAACGCCGCGCCGCCAACGCCCATACCCAGCACGCCGACGAACAGCAAGTCCAGCGCAACATTGAGCATGGCGGAAATAATCAGGAAATACAGCGGATGGCGGCTGTCGCCAACCGCTTGGAAAATACCGTTCACCGCATTATAGAGAACGGCAAAAATCACGCCGCCAAAGTACACGCGGAAATACTCAATCGAATTCGGCAGCACGTCCGCCGGCGTGTGCATCCAGTCCAGAATCGTCGGTGTCAGCAGAACCCCAACAAGTGTCAGCACGAGACCTGCGACGATTGCAAACGCAACAGACGTATGCACCGCAATCGAAACATTCTCATGATCCCTTGCGCCCCAAAATCTGCTGACGACAACGCCTGCGCCAACGAAAACACCCTGAAAGAAGCCGATGAGCATGAAAATCAGGTTGCCGGACGAGCCAACTGCCGCCATAGCCTCCGTGCCCAGCACATTGCCCACGATAAACGTATCCGCTACATTGTAGAACTGCTGAAACAGGTTACCCAGAAAGATGGGAATCGCAAAACGAACCATCAGTTTCCAGATGCTGCCCTGTGTCATGTTTGCCGCGTGCGACTGATTTGCCATTTGGTCTATTCACTCCATTGCCTATTTTGACAGAAACCAATTTCATCATAGCACGTTTCGACAGCTTGTCAACGAGTTCGCGGAAAAAGTTGCCCAGCACGAAAAAATTGCAAACGTAAAATTTCGCTTGCAGGGTTGTCATGAGCGGCAAATCATGGTATGATGGTTTTCGGAAAATCCTTTCCAATATATTAAGGAGTGAAAGGCATGAAATTCTTCATTGACATCCTCAAAGGCATGGTGATTGGGCTTGCCAACATCATCCCCGGCGTATCCGGCGGCACAATGATGGTTTCCATGGGCATCTACGATACGCTGATTTACTGCATCACCCACCTCTTTAAGCAGTTCAAGAAGTCCCTCATGACGCTGCTGCCGTTTGTTGTCGGCATGATTGCCGCGCTGGCGATTCTCTCCAACGTCATCACATGGGCGCTGATGGATGAATTTGCCTCGCTGCCAACGAATACGCTCTTCATCGGACTGATTCTGGGCGGTCTGCCCGCCATTTTCAAGCAGATCAAGGGCAGCAAAAAGCGCGACAGCATCCTTGGCGGCATTCTGTTCGTGCTCTTCTTCGCGCTCGTTATCTTCATGGCAACGCTGAAAGAAACGCAGGATACCGGTGCGGTCATCTCTCTGAGCGTTCTGGAAGTCCTGAAGCTTACGCTGATGGGCTGCATTGCGTCCGCGACGATGGTCATCCCCGGTGTGTCCGGCTCGATGATGCTGATGCTGATGGGCTACTACTACCCCGTCATCGGCGCGATTAAGAACCTTATCAATGCGCTGGTGGCGCTCGATGGCGGCGCGATTCTCTACAACGTGGGCATTCTGCTGCCGTTTGGCGTCGGCGTGGTGATCGGCATTTTCGCCATTGCGAAGCTGATTGAGATTCTGCTTGCGAAGTGGAAGTGCATCACCTACGGCGCGATTCTTGGGCTTGTTGTCGCATCGCCGTTTGCCATCCTGATGGGGCTGTCGCTTCCCGGCTTCAACCTCGTGCAGGTGATTGTCAGCGTGCTGACGTTCATCTTGGGCTTCGCCGCCGCGTGGCTGCTGGCACGGAAGGACGAAAAGCCCGCCGCCTGATTTTTGCCAATCGAAAACGCCCCTGTCTGCAATGGACAGAGGCGTTTTTTGATGCCGCGGATGCGTTATACTATTTCCAGATAAGAATGCGCCAAGATGCGCCGCGAATTTTTCATTCTGGCTAACGTGAATGAAACGCAGCGTAGCAGCGCTACGCTAAGTGGAATGAGCGGACGCCAGAAGGGAAAAGGCGCAAGCAGATGGCGCAGGTGAATCTGGAAATAGTATTAGAACATGTTCTTTCGGCGCATAATAACGAAAGCGAACAGCGTCAGGATGATGGAGATGCCGCAGACTGCTGCAAATCCCCACGCCTGCCTCTCAAACGGTACGGGGACGTTGATGCCCCAAATCGTCATAACCAGCGTCGGCACGGCAAAAAGGACGGTCAGCGCGGTCAGCACCTTCATGGTGATGTTCAGGTTGTTGTTGATGATGGAAGCGAACGCGTCAGTGGTGTTGCTCATAATGTCGCGGTAAATCGAGCACATTTCCATTGCCTGCTTATTTTCGATGATAACATCCTCCAGCAGGTCGGTGTCCTCCGGATAGCGCTTGAGGATATCCTGGCGCATCAGGCGCTCCATGACCAGCGCGTTGCCTTTGAGCGACGTGTTGAAGTAAACCAGTGACTTCTCCAGCTTCATCATTTGCAGCAATTCCTGATTGCGGCTGGTATGCTCCAGCTTTTCCTGAATGTGCTGGCTGGTTTTATCAATCTGCTTCAGGTAGGACAGGAAACGGCCAGCATTGCGCTGGAGAATTTGCAGGATGAAGCGGGTACGCTTGAACGTCCAGAAATTGCGAATGCGCTCCTCGGTGAAGTCATTGATGATGGGCGTATCGCGCGTGCAGACGGTGATAATCACCTCGTCGCACAGCACGATGCCCAGCGGGATTGTACTGTACACATAGCCCGTGCCCTCGGTATCAACATATGGAATATCCACGATAATCAGCGTCTGCTGCTTATCCGAGTCGTAGTCAATGCGGGCGGATTCCTCTTCGTCCAGCGCGGCGGGCAGGAAGGTCGGATCAAGGTTGAAGCGGGTGGTCAGACCATCCACTTCCTCCTTCGTTGGGCTTTGCAGATGCACCCACACGCCCTTTTCCAGCGTCGTGCATTCGGTCAGATGATCCTCGATGGTCTTGAAGATTCTTCTCATGTTAGTGCTGCGTCCTTTCAACATTTCCGAAGGAAGGCAGCGCGGTCGGCATCAGTCAGCCGTCAGAGCGCTGCCGATGGGCTCAGGGGTACTATACGGATCACCGTCCATGCGGTCAGACACTCCTTTCCGGCGTTCGCGGGCTGCTTGCCCGAATGCCACGCCTTTTATCTTACGCCCATTTCCCGCAATTGTCAACGGGGTATGCCGCAAGAAATCAGAAAATGGTGCTTCATATCTATTATCTGCCTCGCCTGTGCCCTCCGGAAATCGTATAAACGGCACGCAGATGCTTTCGCAAATGCTGTTCCTGTGCTGTTTTCGGAGGAAATTTTAGAGAATCAGACGAATTTGCAGAAGAATTTTGTTTTTCCTATGGCTTTTTTACAAAATATCAGTATAATAGAGTAAGGAACCCTGCTTAGACTTTCTTAATCAGCGGGAGGTTATGTCCCTATGACCTTTGACCTTCAACGGGCAAACGTGTGGAAGCGCATCTCGGCTTTTTTGTTCGATGTGATTCTGCTGGCGATTGCCTGCGTTCTTTGTGCGTGGGGATTATCAGCCCTGCTGGGATTCGACGCGCAGTACCAGACGCTCATGGCGCGCTATCAGGCCGCCGCAGACGCGTGCGGGCTGGACATGTCCATCATGACCCAGACATACAGCACACTGACTGACGCGCAGCGGGCGCTGGTGGAACAGGCGAACGCCGTGCTCGCCGCTGATGAAACTGCCGTTCATGCGTATGGCATGGTCATTCAGCTGTCGATTCTCATCGTCAGTTTCGGCGTACTGTCGGGTTATCTCCTATTAGAATTCCTCGTTCCGCTCCTTTTCAAAAACGGACAAACCTTGGGCAAAAAGATATTCGGTGTGGCTCTGATGCGCAATGACGGCGTGAGAATCGGTCATGTGACGCTTTTTGTCCGCACAGTGCTGGGCAAATACGCGGTGGAAACCATGATTCCAATCATGGCGGTGATGATGCTGTTCTTCGGCAACCTGAATATCGTTGTGCTGGGCATTGTGCTGATTCTCTCCGTCGCGCAGTTTGTCCTCTTCCTCGCCACGCGGAAACATTCGCTGATTCACGATCTTCTTGCTGATACCGTCGCGGTTGATATGGCCAGCCAGATGATCTTCAATTCCACCGATGAGCTGGTTGCTTACAAAGCCAAACTCCAAGCAGAAAGGGTCGCGCATCAGACGTACTAAGGCACCACCGCGCAAATCCATCCCGCGGGGCTTTCAGACGATACTTCCACCCGCTTCAAAAGCGGCGAAGGCATGTCACTACGATGACAAAGGGCAAAGAAAGGGGATTCTATGAAAATCGTTTTGCAGAACCTGACCAAAATCTTCCCGAGCCGCAACAAAAAGTCCGGCGAAGAAGTGGTAGCAGTCAACAATTTTGACTTTACCATCCCGGATGGAAAGCTGATTGGTCTTCTTGGCCCGTCCGGCTGCGGCAAAAGCACGACGCTGTACATGATTAGCGGTCTGCAAAAGCCATCCAGCGGCAAAATCTTCTTCGGGGAGGACGATGTGACCGATCTGTCCACGGAAAACCGCGGCATTGGTCTGGTGTTCCAAAATTACGCGCTCTATCCCCATCTGACGGTCAAGCAGAACATCCTCTTCCCTTTGCAGAACCTCCGCGGCAAGGACAAGATGACCAAGGAAGCCATGCTGGAGCGTGCGCATGAGGCCGCCCGACTGGTGCAGATTGAGGAACTGCTGGAACGCAAGCCCAGCGAACTTTCCGGCGGTCAGCAGCAGCGCGTCGCTATCGCCCGCGCGCTGGTGAAGATGCCCCGCGTCCTGCTGCTGGACGAGCCGCTGTCCAACCTTGACGCCCGCCTGCGCCTGCAGACGCGCGAGGAAATCCGCCGCATCCAGAAGGAAACGAAGATTACCACCGTTTTCGTCACGCACGACCAAGAAGAAGCCATGTCCATTTCCGACATGATTGTCGTTATGAAGTCCGGCGTGGTGCAGCAGATCGGCAAGCCGCAGGATGTCTATGACAACCCGGCAAACCTGTTCGTTGCGAACTTTCTCGGCACGCCGCCTATCAACATCTTCACCGGCCATGTCAAGGGCGAGCGTCTGTTCATCGGCGTGGACAATGTGATGGATGTGCCCGGCGTGAAGGATCAGGACGTGTTCGTTGGCATCCGCCCCGAAGGCTTCATCCTCGACATGGCGAACGGCACGCTGTGCTGCAAGCCGCAGAACGTCGAGGTCATGGGGCGCGACGTATCCGTCGTCTCCACGCACGAAGCCTCCCAGAAGCCGACGGTGCGCTCCATCATCGACGCGGACAACAAGGTAGATGCTTCCGCTGATGTCGTGCGCTACCGCATCAAGCCGCACAAGATCTTCCTGTTCACGCGGGATGACGAGGGCGTTCGCATTCCGTTCGAGGTGAAGTAAGATGGTAGAAAGCAAGCATCAATGGAAAGCATGGCTCTATCTCGCCCCCGCCATCGTGCTGCTGCTGGTCTTTACGGTCTGGCCGATTATCAACACGGTGCGGCTGGCATTCCTGAATGACTACAACAGCCTGAGCGAAGTCGGCGGCGCCACCTTCACCGTTGGCATCAAGAACTTCCAGACGGTTATCGGCGACAGCGGCTTCAAGACGGCGCTGAAAAACACGATGCTCCTGTGCCTGTTCACCGTGCCGATTTCGACGATTCTCGCGCTGCTGATTGCGGTTGCGCTGAACTCCATCAAGCCCCTGCAAAAGGTACTGCAAACCATCTTCTTCCTGCCCTATGTGACCAACTCCATCGCCATCGGCATGGTTTTCGCCGCGATGTTCAATATCATCGGTATGCCGCACATGGAGCGCCTGATTCAGACCAAGGGCATTGTCAATAATGTCATTGAGCTTTTCGGCGGGCACTACGTCAACTGGATTAACCAAGGCTCGGAATACTGGGCGAACATGTTCGTCATGATTGTCTACATCGTGTGGAACGCGCTGCCCTTCAAAATTCTGGTACTGCTGGGCGGCCTGCAGGGCATCAACAAGCAGTATTACGACGCGGCGAAGGTGGACTCTACTCCCCGCTGGCGCGTGTTCACCAAAATCACCGTGCCGCTCCTCTCTCCGATGATTGCCTACGTCGTCATCACCGGCTTCATCGGCGGCTTCAAGGAATACACCAGCATCGTCGGCATTTTCGGCGAGACCATGGGTCCTGCGGGCGACGCAGGACGCATGAACACCATCGTCGGCATGATTTACGATGCGCTGCCGAAGTCCAACTACGGCGTGGCCAGTGCCGCTGCGCTGATTCTGTTTGCAATCATCTTCGTCGTGACGATGATCACCATGCAGGTCAGCAAGAAGCGCGTGCATTATTGAGAGGTGCAGTATGTCCGAAAAAGATTTCACCATCATGCATTCGCGGAACATGCAGCAAGTCAGCGTCACCCAGCGCATCACGAAGGTGCTGACGCTGTTCATCACCTATGCTTTCCTCATTGTGATGGCGCTGATTGTGCTGTTCCCGTTCTACTGGATGATTATCTCCTCGCTCAAGTCGCTGGATGAATACCGCGCGTCCGTGCCAACGTTCTGGCCGCGCATGGTGCTCATCAGCAACTACGCCGATGCGTTCTCCACCGGCAATCTGGGCCGCCTGTTCCTCAACACCGCCTATGTCGGCATCGTCTCGACGATGCTGTCCCTGATTATCACCATCCTGACGGCGTTCGCGTTTGCCCGGCTGGAATTCAAGGGCAAGAACGCGCTGTTCGGCGCGCTGCTGGCGACGATGATGATTCCCGGCGAGCTGTTCACCATCACCAACTACCAGACGATTTTCATGCTCGGCTGGCAGAACACCTACACAGTGCTGATTGTGCCGTTCCTTGTCAGCGTGTTCTACATCTATCTGCTGCGCCAGAACTTCCTGCAGATTCCGAACGAACTGTATCTTGCGGCAAAGGTAGACGGCACGAGCGACTTCAAGTACCTGTGGAAGGTCATGGTGCCGCTCTCCCTGCCGACGCTGATTTCCATCACCATTCTGAAAATGATGGGCGCATGGAACTCCTACGTCTGGCCGCGTCTGGTGGCGAATGACGATGCGCACAAGCTGATTACCAACGGTCTGCGCAACGCCTTCAACAGCTCCACCGGTGAAACGAATTATCCCGTGCAGATGGCGGCGGTCGCGATGGTGTCGTTCCCGCTGTTCCTTGTGTTCATCTTCCTGCGCAAGTACATCATGTCGGGTGTCAGCCGCAGCGGTATCAAAGGTTAATCGGCGGATTTCCGCCTTTAACAATTTTTTGTCTCCCTCGACCAGAAAGGAAGGAAAGACACATGAAGAAGTTCCTCTCTCTTCTCATGGCGCTGACCATGCTGATGGCCTGCACTGCTTGCTTCGGTTCTGCTGAATCCGCAAGCGATCCCGCTGCTTACGACGGCAGCGAGGTGAACATCACCTTCTACAACACGATGGGTTCCAACCTGACCCCCGTGCTGGATACGTACATCGAAGAGTTTAACAAGCTCTACCCGAACATCCATGTCAGCTACACCTCCGTTGGCGGCTACGATGATGTCCGCGACCAGATTTCCAAGGAAATCACCGTCGGCGGCCAGCCCAACATCGCTTACTGCTACCCGGATCACGTCGCCCTGTACAACCTCGCGCGTGCGGTGCAGCCGCTGGATGCCTACATTGACAGCACGGCGACCATCACCCGCGCCGACGGCACGACCGAAACCTTCGGCCTGACGCAGGAGCAGAAGGACGACTTCATTTCCGCGTACTACGAGGAAGGCCGTCAGTTCGGCGATGGCAAGATGTACACGCTGCCGATGAGCAAGTCCACCGAAGTGCTGTACTACAACAAGACGTTCTTCGACGCCAACGGTCTGACCCCGCCCACCACTTGGGACGAGATGGAAGCGCTGTGCAACAAGATCGTCGAAATCGACCCGTACAGCATCCCGCTGGGCTATGACTCCGAGAACAACTGGTTCATCACCATGACGGAGCAGCTCAAGACCCCCTACACCAGCGCCACCGGCGAACACTTCCTGTTCAACACGCCCGAAAACCGCGCGTTCGTGAAGCGTTTCGCGACGTGGTACAATCAGGGGCTTGTGACGACCCAGACCATCTACGGCAGCTACACCTCCGGTCTGTTCGTCTCCGACTCCGGCATCAAGAGCTACATGTCCATCGGTTCCTCCGCCGGCGCGACGCATCAGCGTCCGACCAAGGGTGCGGACGGCACCTATCCCTTTGAAGTGGGCATCACGACCATCCCGCAGGTGGATGCCAGCAACGCGAAGGTCATTTCTCAGGGCCCGAGCCTGTGCATCTTCAAGAAGTCCAATGCGCAGGAAGTGGCCGCTTCCTGGCTGTTCGTCAAGTACCTGACCACCACGGTGGATTTCCAGGCTGAATTCTCCATGGCGTCCGGCTATGTGCCGGTCATCAAGTCCGTTGCGAACAACGAAGTCTATGCGGAATTCGTTGCGGGCGCGGACGGCGGCGACAACGTGGCGGCGCTGGCGGCGAAGGTCTGCCTGGAGCAGGTTGACGCTTACTACACCTCTCCTGCGTTCCCCGGCTCTTCCGAAGCACGCAGCCGCGTTGGCGAACTGATGGCAGGCTGCATGACGGATGCTGCGGCACTGGGCGACCTGACCAAGCCGGAAAACGATGCGAAGCTGGACGAGCTCATCCAGAAGCGCTTCGACGAAGCTATCACCAAGTGCGAACAGTCCATCGCGGGCTTTGGTATCTAAGGCGCGCAGATGAAAACACTCCGCAATCTATTTCCCCTGCTGCTGACCCTAACGCTGCTGCTCTGCACGGCGTCAGGCGCGGTGGCGGAAACCACCGACGACGGCTTTGTGGACTATGTGGCGCAGCTGAAGCTGAGCATGTCCTCCGCAACCGCCAAAACCAGTGCGACCGTCAGGACGCATGTGGACGGCGACACGGTGCATTTCGATGTGCCGGAAAGCGTCTGCGCGGACGGTGTGCTGAAAGCGCGCTTTCTGGCGCTGAACACCCCCGAATCCACCGGCAAGATTGAGGAATACGGCGTTGCCGCGTCGCATTTCACCCAGGAGAAGCTCGCTTCGGCAGTGTCCATCATCCTGGAATCGGATTCTGACCGCTGGGAGCTTGACTCCACTGGCGGCCGGATGCTGGTCTGGGTGTGGTATCAGCCGTCGGAAGGCGCGGAATACCGCAACTTGAATCTGGAGCTGCTGCAAAACGGCTATGCGCGCGCGTATTCCACCGCGAACAACCAGTACGGCAGCATCTGCTCAAGCGCGCTGGATCAGGCGCGGCAATTCAAGCTGAACCTCTACTCCGGTCAGCCTGACCCCGATTTCTACTACGGCGACGCCATTGAGCTGACCCTGCGCGAACTGCGCTGCCATCCGGAAGCGTACCAGAACAAGAAGGTCGCTTTCAACGGCATCGTCACGCTGGCGCACAACAATTCGGTGTATGTCGAAAGCCTTGACGCGGAGAGCGGCATCGTCTTCGGCATCTCCGTCTACTACGGCTTCAACCTCAGCGGCAAGGGGCTGTCGATTCTCACCCCCGGCAACGAAGTGCGCATCGTCGGTTCGGTGCAGTACTACGCGGCGGGTGACCAGTGGCAGATTTCCGACGTCTCCTACCGCATGATGAAGCCGAAAGACCCCGGCAACATTCAGCTGCTCAGCGAAGGACACGCGCCGTACTACACCGAGACGACGCTCGCCCAGCTGATGACGCAGACGGTGCTGACGGACGAAAATGGTGAGGAAGCTGCCTATGCTCATGCGGATTTGGCGCAGAACACAAGCGCCGAGCTGCACAAACTACATGTGCTGTCCATCAGCCGGGATGACGAAAACAGCCGCGCGTACCTGACCGTCGAACAGGACGGACAGCAGATGACTGTAATTGCGCCGTCATCTTTCGTGACCGATGAGATGATGGGGCAATCCATCACCGTGCGCGGCTTTATCGAGCATTCGAGCGGCAGCGTCGCTGTGCGTGTCTACGAAACCGGACTCCTTCTCGCAGAATAACACCCCTGACAATCAAGGAAAGGGAGAAAACAATCATGAAAAAATTCCTTGCGATGCTCATGCTGCTGGCGATGTGCTTCAGCTGCGCCGCGATGGCGGAAACCACGGATGAAGATCTGGCAGCGGCCAAGACGTACCTGTTCATGATGTACAAGGATCTGCCGGAAACGACGATGAGCGACTACGAAGTGGTCGGCGTCATCAATATCGGCGGCATCGAATTCCCGATTACGTGGACGGCGGACAGCGACACCATCAAGATTGTTCCGCAGGACAACAAGATGGTCACCATCGATGTGGATGAAAAGAATCCCGAAGAAGTGACCTACACCCTGACGGCCACCCTGTCGAACGCTGCTGGCGAAACCGTGAGCGTGTCTTTCGCGCACAAGGTGCCTGCTGCGATGATTCTGGAAGGCATGAGCTACGAAGAAATCGTGGCGGCGGCGTACTCGCTGGAAGCGGGTCTGGCGCTGGAAGACACCCAGCGTCTCTACGGCACGGTGACGAAGATTGACACCCCGTGGAGCGACGAATACAAGAACATCACCGTCACCATTCAGGTGGGTGAACTGGCGGATCAGCCCATCCAGTGCTACCGCCTGACCGGCGAAAGCGCGGAAAACCTGCAGGTGGGCGACGCGATTACCGTCGAAGGCATCCTGAAGAACTACAAGGGCACCATCGAGTTCGACAAGGGCTGCGTGCTGGTCGGCTACGGCGAAATCGTCAGTCAGAAGGCGATTGTAGACGCGGCTTACGCGCTGGAGTCGGGCGTTGCCATGACGGCTCCGACCGCGCTGGTGGGCGAAGTGGTTTCCATTGACTCCGCGTGGAGCGACGAATACCAGAACATCACCGTGACCATCGTCTGCGACGGTCTGAACGAACAGCCCATTCAGTGCTATCGCCTCTCCGGCGAGGGCGCGCAGGCGCTGGAAGTCGGCAGCGTGGTCGGCGTGTACGGCACGATTAAGAACTACAAGGGCACGGTCGAGTTCGACAAGGGCTGCGTGACCGTTCCCGCGGACTCCGTGGCGAGCGTCCGTCTGGCGGTGAGCGCCTACGCGCTGGAAGCGGGTCTGTCCATGAATGACGCTTCCACCATGACCGGCGTCATCACCAGCATCGACACCGCTTGGAGCGACGAGTACAAGAACATCACCGTGACCATCGTTCCCGGCGGTCTGACTGACTACGCGGTGCAGTGCTACCGTCTGTCCGGCGAAGGTGCGGAAACGCTGGCGGTCGGCGACACCATCACCGTGAGCGGCACGATTAAGAACTACAAGGGCACGATCGAATTCGACAAGGGCTGCACGCTGGACGCTGTGGTCAAGGCGGAGTAATCGTTTCCTAACAGAGGGGAATCCTGCATCAGCGGGACTCCCCTTTTTCTGTACGCAAAACGCCGTGCTTCCGTTCTTGGAAACACGGCGTTTGATATTATGCTTCGTAGCCCAGTGCCTTCATGAAGCGCTGGAAGCCCGCCAATCCGGCTTCATCGCGCTTGTAGACACCCGCGTCCGCCAGCACCTGCGCGCACACCAGCGCCACTTCCTGCCGCAGGATGGCTTCCACTTCCGCCGACGTTTGGACAAGTCCGTGCCGCGCGACAACTTCCGTCAGCCAGTCGTAGTGCTTCGCGCACGGGTCGCTTTCCGCCGGACGCACCAGCGGTTTCTCGCCCGTCAGGTAGCCATTCAGTGCCGCTAACTCCGTCTTCAGGCGTCCCGGCAGGATGAACAGCCCCATCACCTCAATCAGCCCGATGTTCTCCTTCTTGATGTGATGCAGCGGCGCATGAGGATGGAAGATGCCCAGCGGGTGCTCTTTGCTCGTACGGTTGTTGCGCAGAACGAGATTCAGGCGGTACTGCTCCCCTTCTTTGCGCAGAATCGGCGTAATGGTGTTATGGGGCGTTCCGTCCGTTTCCGCAAGAATGCCGCACGCTTCGTCGCTGTACCCGCGCCACGCGTCCAGAATCCGGCTGGCTTCGGCAATCAGCGTCTGTTCGTCCGTGCCGCTGAGCTGAATGGTGGACATCGGCCAATCGAGCAGTGCCGCCGAAACGCCCGGCACCGGAGACTTCAGCTGGCAGCGAACTTTCGCATCGTCCATCGGGAAATGATAGCGTCCGCCCTGAAAATGGTCGTGATTGAGGATTGACCCGCCGACTATCGGCAAATCCGCATTCGAGCCGAGCATATAATGCGGGAACTGCTGCACGAAGTCGAACAGACGATCAAATGTGCCGCGGGAAATGCGCATCGGCACATGCTGGCTGTTCAGCACGATGCAGTGCTCCGGGTAATACGCATACGGCGAATACTGTAGATACCACGTCTGCCCCGCGAGCGACAGCGGCACCATGCGGTGATTCTGCCGCGCCGGGAAGTTGCTGCGACCATGATAGCCGGGATTTTCCACGCACAGCATACACTTCGGATAGCCGACGCTGGGCGCATTCTTCAGCTTCGCGATTTCCTTGGGGTCTTTCTCCGGCTTGGAGAGGTTGATGGTGATTTCCAGCCGTCCCGCCGGCGTATCGGCAAAATAACGGACGTTCTGCGCAATCGCATCAACCTTGATGTAATCGCACGCGCGGCACATCTGGTAGAAATCCTCCGTCGCCTGTTCGGGATGCCTCTGCGAAACGCACTGCTGGAAGTGCGTGCGTACTTCCTTTGGCGACGGCGTCAGCAGACCCATCAGGCGCGCACTGAAGAGGTCGCGCGCATACGTCATGTCCTCGATGAGGCCTTTTTCGACCGCCAAATCGCACAGTGCCCGCAGAAGCGCCGTCGCGGTCGGCGGCACGTCCGCCATCGGCACAATATCGCCGGCGGGGGCATCAAGCTGAAACGCATCGAGCAGCAGGTTACGGAAGTACGGCATATCCACCGTTTCTATCAGCCCTTTTGCCGATGCGTAAATCAGCAGATTTTCAATTGCCTGTGTTGTATTTTCTTCCCAAGACATCATCAACAGCCCTTTCTGTATTCATCGCTCCGGCTTGATTCACTCCTAATTATAACGGAAAACAGCTTTTCTGTCAATCAGCCTGGCAAAAGACTTGACAGAAAGGCAAAAAGACAGTAGGATAAATCATATGATTTCCCATTGATTTTCAGGAGGCAGCTTCATGAACGAACGCGAGGAAGGCAAGGGAATGCGGCTTCTGCGCAAGGGCAAACGTGGCCTGATTCAGGCGATTTTCAGTCGTCTGGGGTTGATTGTGCTGCTATTTTTGCTGCAGCTGGCGCTTCTGCTGGGGCTGTTCAGCGCGGCAGCAGAGTTTTTGCCGCACTTTTTCGGCGGAACGATTGTGTTCAACGCCATTATCGTCATTTATCTGCTCAACAGCGAAGGCGACCCGACCGCGAAGTTGACATGGCTGGTATTTTTCAGCGTTGCGCCGGTGTTCGGGGCGCTATTCTATCTATACACCAAGAGTGATATAGGGCATCGGCTTTTGCGCGAACGGACGACACAGCTGATTCGCGAGGGGCGCAGCGACCTCCGCGCGCACGCAAGCGCACAGCAGCATCTGGAAGAGTGCGACCCGCAGATTGCGCGCATGGCAAGCTACATCGCGAAAAGCGGCTGCTATCCCGTTTGGGAGCATACCGCTGTGACGTACTTTCCGCTGGGCGAGGACAAATTCGCCGCGTTGCTGCCCGCGCTTCGGCAGGCGAAGCATTTCATCTTTCTGGAGTACTTTATCGTGGAAGAAGGCGAGATGTGGGGGCAGGTGCTGAGTATTCTGGTGGAAAAAGTGAAGCAGGGCGTGGAGGTGCGCGTGCTGGTGGACGGCACATGCGAGTTCACCCACCTGACGCACGATTATCCCCGCCGGATGCAGGAACTGGGCATCAAGTGCAAGATGTTCGCGCCCGTCCGTCCGTTCGTCTCGACGCACTACAACTACCGCGACCACCGCAAAATCGCCGTGATTGACGGGCAGGTGGCGTTCACGGGCGGTGTGAATCTGGCGGACGAGTATATCAACCGCGTCGTGCGCTTCGGGCACTGGAAGGACACCGCGGTGATGCTGCGCGGCGAGGCGGTGCGCAGCTTTACGCTGATGTTCCTGAATATGTGGGCGATTGACGAGCACGCGATGGAAGCGTCGCGCTTTCTGGCATATCCGACAAAGCCCGCCATGGACGCGCCGGGGTTCGTGCTGCCCTACTCGGATTCTCCGGTGGACGGCAACAAAGTCGGCGAGCAGGTGTATATCGACATTCTCTCCCGCGCACGGCGGTACGTCCACATCATGACGCCCTACCTCATCATCGACCACAACATGGAGACGGCGCTGCAATACGCGGCGGAGCGCGGCGTGGACGTCCACCTGATTCTCCCCGGCATCCCCGACAAGAAGTACGCCTTCGCGCTGGCGCACACGCATTACGCTTCACTGATGAAAGCAGGCGTCAAAATCAGCGAATATACCCCCGGCTTCGTCCACGCGAAAGTGTTCGTCGCGGATGACCGAGAGGCCGTCGTCGGCACGATTAACCTCGATTACCGCAGTCTGTACCACCACTTTGAGTGCGCGGCGTACATGCTGGATGTGCCGTGCATTGCGGACATTGAGGCAGATTTTCAGCATACACTGAAGCAGTGCCGCCGCATGACACCTGAGCGCCTGAAAAACGACAAGCTTTCGATGAAGGTTGCTGGTGCGCTTCTCAAGGCGATTGCGCCACTGATGTGATTACAGCCGCGCCTCCTCCGCCTGACCAGAACGGCAGACGACCGACAGCGTCAGGCAGACCGTCCCCGGCATGGCGTACCACGCACTTCCAGTGAGGATATAGAGTATCAGCATGAACAGCCCATAGCCCCAGTAGCGCGGTGCTTTTTCCCGCTGCGTCATGATGGACAGCAGGCTGCCGCGCTGCGGCGTTCTCCGTTTTCGCTGTCCCAGCGCCACCAATTGCGCATCCGTCGCGGGGGAAAGCCGCCCCGCCAGCGCCAGCAGCGTCTCTCGGCGAATGACGCGAATGGGCGTCGGCATCTGCTCGGCGCGTGCTATCACCCGCGGCGGCGCTTTTCCCAGCACGCACAGGATTACCCGATTCGCCTGCTGCCGCTGCATCGCCCGGTGCGCCTCCACCAGCTGCCCGGTAGACAGCTCCCCTTCCGGCGGCATCCGAACGCACTGCACCAGCAGCGTTTCCGCGCCGCCCGACGGCTTTTCCTGCCTGCACAGCGCGCCGTCTGCCGTAATGCGCTGCATCCGGAGCGGCCACTTTTCCTCCAGCAGCAGCGCCGCCTGAAAGTGGGCTTCCTTCGCCTCCGAAAGCAGCATTTTCTCCAGCAGCAGTTCGCCACCGATGCGGCAGCGGAGTGCCGTTTCGCGCCGCACCAATGTCGTCTGACGATAAAGGCGGTGCAGCAGCAGCAGCAGCGTGCCCAGTGCAATGCCCGCAAGCAGCGCAGGGAGGTTCAATCCCCAGAGGAACACAAACCAGCCGATGCCCAGCGCCATCAGCAGCACACCGCGCCCCACACTGTCCAGCAGCTCCGCCAGCAGGTTGCGCTTGAATCCCGTTTCCATCGCTTCTCCGCCTTTACAATTCCCGAAATTTCGGGTATAATAGGAATGTACACTTGCACAAGCAGGAGGATTGCCATCACATGGCAAAAGAACGCATTGGTATTTTAGGCGGCACGTTCGACCCGATTCACGAGGGGCACATCCATATGGCGCTTTCCGCCATGCAGGATGCGCATCTTGACCGCGTGCTGGTACTCCCGACGGGCAATCCGCCGCACAAGATAGGCATCACCCCTGCGGAAGATCGCTGGCGCATGGTCTGCTGCGCCTGTGCGCTGCATGACGGGCTGACGCCGTGCCGCGCGGAAATCGACCGCGAAGGCGTTATCTATACGGTAGATACGCTGTCCATTTTGCATCAGGATTATCCCAAGGCAGAGCTTTTTTACCTGATTGGTACGGACACGCTGATGGAGCTGCACACATGGCGGAATTTTGAGCAGGTATTGTCGCTGTGCACCTTCGTTATCTGCCCGCGCCCGACCAGCGTGTCGCCCAAGGTGCTGGCGGACGAGCAGCGGCGGCTGATTGCGCTCGGCGGGCGCTTCGTGGCGCTTGACGCGGACGTGGTGGATGTGTCTTCCACGGAACTGCGGCAGGCGCTTCGGGATGGTCAGGCAACGCCGCATTGCAGCGTACCCGTGCGGGAATACTGCAAGGTGCGCGGGCTGTACGGGCTGTCGCCGCGCGTCCCGCAAGGAGACAAGTGGCTTGACCGCCTCTTCGCCGACCTGAATCAGCATCGGTTTATGCATTCGCTGGCAGTGGCGCACACGGCGCGGCAATTGGCGATTGCGCACCATCTTGACCCGGTCAAGGCGGAAGCCGCCGGACTTCTGCACGACTGCGCGAAGTGTCTGCCGCTCAGTGCCATGCAGCAGCTTTGCCGTGACCATCAGCTGACGGTTGATCCGGACATTCTGCAAAGCGGCGCACTGCTCCACTCCGTCGCCGGGGCGTGTCAGGCGCAGGATGTTTACGGCATCACCGACCCGGAGCTTCTCTCTGCCATCACCAACCACACCAGCGGACGCCCCGGCATGAGCAAGCTGGACATGGTCATCTGGCTGGCGGACAAGATTGAGCCGACCCGCGCATCCTATCCGCTGCTGGATAAAGTGCGGATGCTGGCGGGCTTTTCGCTGGAAAAGGCGCTGCTAACCAGTCTGGAAGGATCAGCGAACTATCTGCGCAGCAGCGGGAAAACCGTGCATCCGCTGACGCTGCAAACCATTGCGTGGCTGAAAACGCTTCCCGAAACCAAGTGAATTTTATCAGAAGGAGAAATATTATGCAGAATCTTCAGCTCGTGCAGGAAGCTGCACAGGAACTCTACAAGAACAAAGCCGGTCAGATTGTCGCGCTGGACGTGCAGGGCATGACCGTTATTTGCGACTATATGCTGATTGCGGCCGGGCGCACGGTCAATCAGGTGAAGGCGCTGGCAGACGATGTGGATGAGCGCATGGCGGAACTGGGCGTGCCGATTCGCCGCCGCGAGGGGCAGAACGAAGGCCGCTGGATTATCCTCGACTACGGCTTCATGCTCGTGCACATCTTCCACACCGAGGAGTACGAGTATTACAACCTCGAACGCCTGTGGACGGATGGCAGCAACCGCCTTGTGCTGCCGTTTGACCAGACGGATTTGTAATCGAATACAGAAACATCGGGCAGTGCGCATGGTGCGTTCACTGCCCGATGTTTTTGTTTACGGATAATTGCGGATTGTCCTTGCTTTTTCCATCGCATCCTCCTTCGCGGAAAGCGGCGACAGGATGTAGGCGTAGTCGTAATCCCGCGTCAGCGGCGTCAGGTACGGCTCATGCACGATGATGCGATACCATGAATTATCGCCGCCCAGCCCAATCTGCACGGCGTTCAGGCGCAGAATGACGTTCTCCGTCGCCGTCAGCTGGTACGGGTGCTTTGCCTGCGTGAGTGCTTCTGGTGTGTAATGCAGCGCACTCGCTTCCATCGGCGCACTATCCGCCGCAGCCAGCAGACCCTCGCCCGTCTCGTCCGTCAGCGCAATCCAGCGCACGCCCGTCCGATTCCCCGTTTCTGATGGTTCCATGTACGGGAAGAAATTGTCCGTTACAGTCGTTTCATAGCATCCGACTTTCGTGCCGCTGTGCCGGTCGGTGTAGTTTTCTTCTGGTCCGCAGCCGAAATAGGTCATCCGCTCATACGCCTTGGGAAGCGTCATCTGCATCCCGACGACGGGGATGTAAATCAGCTGCTGATGCTCCGGCGCGGACAGGTGCATCTGCACGCGAATGCTGCCGTCGCCATAGAAACGGTATTCCAGCGAAACCAGCATGTTTTCCAGCGCCGGATAGCAGCCGTCGAATGTCACGCGAACCGGGTTTTCGTCCGCATACAGCGCCCTGTTCGTGACGACATACATTCCCGGCTCTTTCCATGCCGCATTCATATGCCCCAATCCGGAGCCAAACGCGCGGTCATTATCCGTCGCGGCACGGTAGAAACTCCCCTTCGGTCCTTCCCCCGGTACAATCAGCGCATGGAACGTGCCGTCCGCACCCAAGGCTTCGTAGCGCGTCAGCTGCGCCGTTTCCAGATTCAGCGCCGTGCGGAACTGCTCGCCGCTGATGGACAGCACATTGCCATCCTGCGTCACAGTCATGGCAGCATCCGGCATAGCCGACATTAACTCGTTGTCGTTCCGCATGGCGAACTGTTCGTAAGCCACCACATGCCCCGCGTTCAGCAAGCCGTCCTGCGCTTTCAGCGCAACCGCCAGATTCAGGAAGTACTCTTTGCCTGCCTCTTTCGCGATGGTCGGCAGATTCAGTGTGACTACACGCTCGCCCGGCTGATTCGTCCGCGCATCAACATTCGCCACGCGCACTGCGTCCGCTGGAAGCACTCCTTCCGCCGCAACATCCCCATCTGCCGTGATGTTCCACCTGAATTCGTACTTTTCCGCCACATCAGTGAATAAGAAGTAGTTCTTCATTTGCACCGTCGCGCGGTCTTCGTCAAACGCATCGAATTTCAGTTGGCTGTACTGATAGCGAACTTCCGCCATTTCCGGCTGAAGCGTGCGTTCAGGCAGCAGAAGCCCGTTCGCACAGAAATTGTCGTCATGCACGCGTTCGCCGAAGTCGCCGCCGTAGCCGAAATAGCGCGTTCCATCCTCGGCGGTCTGGTAAATCGACTGGTCGATGAAGTCCCAGATGAACCCGCCCTGCAAGCTGCGGTAGGTATCAAACGCCGCCTGATATTCGTCCATGTTGCCCATTGCGTTACCCATCGCGTGTTCATATTCGCACTCAATGTAGGGCGTGTCGTGCCCCGCCTCGGCGTAGGCAATCATCTGCTCGACCGTTTCGTACATGCCGGAATAGACGTCGATGCCCGTCGAAAAATTGTCGCGCGCCTGCTCGTAGTGCCACGGGCGCGTCGGGTCGTAGGCGTGGAGAATATGCGTCTCGCCCATCTGATTGACATACGGCTGCACCAGAATCGTCCGCAGAATCTCCGGGTTCTTGCACTCGTTGCCCAGCGACCACATGATGACGCTCGCATGATTGCGGTCGCGGTTCACCATGTTGTACTCGCGGTCAATAATCGCGTTCGACATATACTCTGTGATGCGCGCGTTTTCGTAAATCATGTTGGAATGGACTTCGAGATTCGCCTCATCGACAACGTAAATGCCGTATTTATCGCACAGATAATACCAGTACGGACTGTTCGGGTAATGCGACGTGCGCACGGCGTTGATGTTGTTCTCCTTCATGATGCGGATGTCTGTCTCCATGACCTCGCGCGTCACGGCGTACCCGTATTCGGGGTGCGTCTCGTGGCGGTTGACGCCGCGCAGGGAAATCGGCTGCCCGTTGATTCGGATGAGGTCGGCGTCGCCCGTGCTGCCCTCAAACCAGCCGCTTGCATTCGTCTTGTAGGTCATTTTGCGGAAACCTACCTGACAGCTTTCGTAGACCGTTTCCTCGCCGCTCGTCTCCACCAGCACCAGCGTGTAGAGATACGGGTCTTCGGCGCTCCATTTGCGCGGGGTCTTAACAACGCCGCTCAGGGTGACGCTCTGCGCTTCGTCTGCGGAAAGTATCGCGTGCGCTGCATCCGCCGTCCATGCGACCGGCTGCCCGTCCGCATCGTAAAGCTGCGCCGAGACGCAAATCTCGCCATCTGCATCGCCGCGGTTTTCCAGCATCAGCGTTACAGAGAACGTGCTGTCCGCGAAATCCGCGTCAAAATCAGTCACAAGGCTGTAATCGCGCACGAACGTCTGCGGCGTTGCGTAGAGGTACACGTCGCGGAAAATGCCGCTCAAATCGAAATAATCCTGATCCTCCAGCCAAGAGCCGTCGCACCAGCGGTAGACCTTGACCGCCAGCGTGTTTTCTTCGCCATAACGGATGTAATCAGTCACGTCGAACGTATCCGCCGTGAAGGAATCCTCCGCGTAGCCGACCTGCGTACCATTCATCCAGAGGTAGAAAGCCGCATCGACGCCCTCGAACGTCAAGAAAATGCGTTCGCCTGACCAGCTCTCCGGCAGCGTGAACGTTCGGCGATACAGCCCGATGGGGTTGTACGTTGTTGGTGCCATCGGCAAATCCGCCGGATAACCGATTTTGTTGCCGAAATTGCGCGCAAACTTCTGCGTTGTGTTGGTGTAAATCGGATGGTCGTAGCCCTGCGTCTGCCATACGCTCGGCACAAAGATATTCGCCCAGTCCGAAGCATCGAAATCCGGTTGATAGAAGTTCACGCAGCCGCCACGGTCAAATTCTGACGGAGAGTCGAAGAGCCGGAACGTCCAGTTCGTCTGGCTGAGCCGCAGATAGCGCCCGCTGTTTTCCTTGCGGTAGTTGACTGCGCCGTCTATCGCTTGTTCGGGCGTGTCATAGGGAACGGAATCCGTGCGCGGCGCTTCCCGCCCAATCTGCACGATGTCGCAATTGCGATTCGGCGCGTCGCCATCCGTGCTGCCGTTCCATTCCTTTCCTGTCCAGAAAACACCCGGCGTGCTCCATGCGCAGTCGGTGAAAGTCGGCAGCGTGTGGGAAGCTGCCTTGAGCATATCCGCCCGACTGCCCGTAAAGGTACACTGCGTCACGAGCATGTCCGTCTGCGTCCCTTCGACTTCCAGATGTGCCTTCGTTTCGCCGGAGAAGCGGCAGTTCCGAATCGTCGCGCCGCGCCCATTGCCAAGGTACATGTTCGCGCTGGCGTTGTCCGAAAAATCGCAGTTCTCGATGGTCGTGTCGTGCGAATCGTAGTAGATGACACCTGTCCAGCCGTCCGCCACCGTCGTATCGGTGCAGACGCAGCTGGATTTGAGGATGCGCAGACCCGTCACACGCGACTGCCGCACGTCGCAGGCAGTAATTGTCGCGTTCGGCTCGTTTTGCAGGTAGATGCCGTCGGCGTTATCAGAGAAAGTGCAGTTCTCGATGCGGTTTCCGTTCCCGACCGCGCCAAAATAGCCGAAGCCGCAGCCTTGCACATGCGAATCCTGCAAAGTGCAGTCCGTGCAATGGGTAAAAAACACGCCTTGGTCGCAGTTCAGCGCAAGACTGTCCGTGACGACGACGTTCTGGCTGCCGCGGATGTCAATGCCGTGGTTCGTCTGCTCAACGTGAACATTGCGCAGCACCGCATCCTGCACGAAAACGAGGTATGTACCGAAAATGCCGCAGCGGTCAGCCGAAACGTTCTCCAACGTCACATTTCTGCTCCGCGCGATTTCCAGCCCCATGCTGCTGTCAGAGACGTCGATGTCCCGCACCGTCAGATTATCGCATTCCACGGCAATCAAACCGCCCGCATCCGTCGGAACAGTCAGGTTGTCCTGTCCGACGAAGTAGTAATACGGTCTGCCGTTGATGGTGCAGTCCGCAATCTCGTGCGTCGAGAAGTATTCGGGATCTTCCCCGGCTTCGCACATGCCCGTCAGCACCGTTTTGCCCGCGCTCTTGTCGCTCAGCGGGTCACCCGCGATGCAGATGCCGACCTGACGGAACGTGCAGCGGCGAATCGCGCATTCCTTCATGCCGCGCAGCCAAATTGCCGTAGAGGACGTGCGGCACTCCTCGTCGCCCAGCACAAATTCACAGTCCTCAACCGTCATCTCCCGGCTCACATCCGCAACGATGCCCCATTTGCGCACCTGAAAGCGGATGTTCCGCAGCGTCACGCCGTCCGCCGTCACGCTGAGCATCGTCTTGAAACGCGGCGAATCCAGCACAGCGCCGTCCTCGCTCTCGATAGTGACTGCATGGTCAAGGGCAATCGGGAATGTCTCCTGCTCGCCGTACACGCCCGCGCGCAAAAGAATCGTGTCGCCCGTGGAGGACGCTGCAGCTGCTTCCGTGAGCGTCTGGAAGTCCCCCGTGCCGTCTACGGCAACGACGTATGTTTCCGCCTGAGCAAAGCCCGCGCAGAGTCCGAGAATCATCAGCAGTCCGATGAGCCATTTTCGCACGATGGAATCCCCCTTATGGCGATAGAAAGCAATTGGTTGCTTACGGAGTGAAAAAAAGGCGGGACGCAGTGCGCGCCCCGTCTGTACCTCATGATGAGGCTTTTTGTTCTGCTTACTCGAACACCAGATTGCCCCACAGGCTGGGATTGGTGTTGATTTCAAGCGTACCCGTCCAAGCCATCTGCGGGATGTACTCCGTGCCGGGGCAGGGATAGGAAATGTCGGTGACCGCCACGTTGAACTTCACCACGTCGCCGGACTGCGGCTTATAGACCGCAATCTTGTTGTTCGCGAAATTCGCCCACGCAATCTTGACTTCAAAGATGAAGCCCGTGGAGGTTGCCTGCGTCGCGCGCTCGTAGCCTTCGGTCAGCACGTCTTCGCCGCCGTCGACACCCTTGCTGATGAAGCGCTGCCGATATTCCTTGGCGACCATCGTGCGGTCAAACGCGGTATCGAAGTAGTTGTTGTCGCAGATGAGGAACAGTAGGAAGTCGTTGGTATGGTATTCCGTGCGGTTCGGGTCATCCGTGGGATCAGTGGAGATGAAGACCTTCAGGTTGTCTTCGCCGTCCAGCGGAAGCATCTCGATAGCGCCGTAGGGCGTATCTTCGGTCACGTCGAAGGCAAGATACAGGTTCTCTTCGTCATACGCGGCGTAGACCTTCGCGGACAGATCATTCGGCCCCTGCCAGAAGCTGAGGTCGCGGATAATCTGGGACGCATCTTCCAGCACCGCCGGAGAGGACAAGTCCCAATCGCTCAAGTCGCCGTCAATCGTGATGGCGTTCGCCTTGTGCGCCGTAATGGTGGGCGTCTCTTCTGACGCCATCGCCGCGGAGGACATCGTCACCAGTGCCATCATCATGGCCAGGAAAGCAGCTAACTTCTTCTTCACGTTCACACAACTCCTTTGTCGGTTTGGTTGACACCTGTTGCAAGCCTGTTTCAGCTTTCAATGGTATTGTACAACGATTTTTCTGCCTGTGCAATGGAATTTTCAGCATTTGAATTTGGAATATCCAGCACAAACCTATTTGCTGAACGAAAAAGTGGAGGCGAGCCGAAGCCCGCCCCCAGAGGAGGAATGAGGATGGATTACTCAGCAATGGTGATGGTACCAGACTGCGTGCCGACGGTGATGGTGTGTTCACCGGGCGTCGCGATGGTCACGGGGATTTCAACCACGCGCCAAGAACCGCCGCAGACCGTGTAGAGCTTTTCAGCCACCACTTCGTCGCCGTCCTTGACCTGAACGTAGGTCAGATCGTCCGCGCCATTGTTGCGCAGCAGGCAGTAGACCATGAATTCTTCGCCAGCCTTGGCGGACACAGTACCCACAACGCTCTTGACGGTCTGACCGCGGCTGTTGGTGCTTTCCTGCTCTTCGTACACGGACGGGAGAATCAGGCAGGAGTACTGGAAGTCGCCCTTCTGGCCATAGCGCATGGAGTAGTTGTAGACCACCAGCGGATCACCGAAGTTGTTCGGGGAAGCGTGGTTCGGGTCGTCTTCCATCATCGCCTGAACCAGCAGACGGACGTAGTTGGAAGCGCCCTGATCGCCCGCAAGATCCTTCCACTGAGCCGCGTCGCTCCAGTTGTCGCGAGCCTGTTCCTTCTGGATGATGCCTTCAGGCTGACGTTCGCCGAAGATCAGGTCAGCATAAATCCAAGGTTCGGTGCCGTAGATGAAGCCCGCTTCGCCGGTGCCATGGTCAGGCTTCTGGCTGTACGGAATGTACATCACAGCGTTCGCGTTCTTGAGTTCGTATTCCGTCACCTTGTTGACCATGGTCAGGATGATGGGCTTGCCAGCGTCCTGCGCGTCTTCCACGAACAGTTCGGTCGCGTCGTCAACAGAGTTGAAGTAGCCAATCGCAACATCTGCATCTTCGAGGTTTTCCACGACGGTGCCGAAGTTGTTCAGGTAGGTCTTGTAGTGGTCAAGGGTATCCGCGGAGGAAGATTCGATATAAACCTTGGTGCCCTTCGCCAGCGGCAGCAGGCCGTTGTCGTTCTTCACCAGCACAGCGGACTTCGCCTGCAGCTTTTCAGCCAGCTCGACTTCTTCCGCAGTACGCGCAGCGCGCAGGTCTTCGTTGGTGTGGATTGCAGTGCGGTTCGCGATCCATTCGGGGCTCGCGACGACAGCCAGCGCCTCGTCCATCACGCGATAGGGATTCTCGAACAGACCCTTTTCAAACTTGAACTTCAGGATGCGCGCGGCAGAGCGGTCAACCCACTGCTTCTCCACGTCGCCTTCCTTCAGGCCATTCACGATGCAGTCCGGCCAGTTCCACATGGTGTTTTCGCTGATTTCTTCACCATGCTTGATGCCGCCAGCGCCGAACATGTCGGTGCCGTTCTTCAGGGCTTCGTTGTACAGCCAACGACCCGTCTGCTCGGACAGCTCAACGCCCTCGTTGGTGACGCCGGAAACCTGCTGACGCATGCCCAGCGCCCACCAGTCGGTCACGACGATGCCGTCAAAGCCGAGGGTGTCGCGCAGGTAGCTCATGGTCACGGAGTCCCACTTGACGTCGGTGGTATTGGTGATGCCCGTGCCGCCGCAGTTGGTCATGACCCATTCGTTGCCGCCAGCCAGCGCAGCCTTCCAGCCAACCATCCAGTTGTCGAAGTTCTGCGCCACAGAGCGGGCATTGCCGAAGTTGGAGTCGCCGCCGCGGCCGATCCAGTGCTTGACGCAGGACGCGAATCCGGCGTCTTCCATGCCCTTAACTTCCTGATAAACGATGTTCGCGATGTGTTCGGGATTCTCGCCGTACTGCGCGCCGATTTCGTTTGCGTAGGGCTCGAAGGTCACATGGATACCGACCGCAACCATCGCCTTGCCGTAGATGTTGGAGAGCTTGTACGCCAGTTCGGGGTCATTGGCGGTGCCGTAAGCGATGTGCGCCTTGTCGATGTAGCCGCCCCAAGCGTTGAACTCACGGTCAGAGGTGAAAATCATCGGGACGCCCAGGCGTTCCTTTTCCGCCGCAGCCTGCAGGTTGTTCAGCGTGCTGACGACGTTGTCCGGCGTGCCGTTCAGGTTGAACAGCATACAGGTCAGGTTGAAATCCGGAATCAGGGAGCGCGCCGTTTCGAGATTCGCGCTGACGCAGAACAGCAGGCCCGCTTCTTCTTCGGGGGTCATCTGGCTGATCAGGTCATTCACGCGGGTTTCGGTGTCCAGACGCCAGTCCTCGTAGGGATCAAGCTTTCCGTTCTTGTTCATGTCCTTGAACTTGTAGCCGTCCACTTCCAGAATCGGGGTGACACCCTCGATGTAAGTCAAGCGGGGCTGTTCGCCATTGGCTTCAATCAGGGAGAACTCGCACGGCTTCGCCAGCAGTTCCGCTTCTGTCGGGCCTTGCTTCGCTTCTTCTGCCAAGCCAGCCATTGAACCCAGCATCATCGTCAATGCGACCAACAGGGATAACTTTTTCTTCATGAAAATACTCCTTTCCTTTCTAAGAAACCTTTTACGCTCTGTCGGCAAGATCCCTGCTTCCTGATTGCTACCCTCCCTCTCTTTGTCAGGGTTCCTTGCGCCGACCTCTTGATTATCATTATAATCAGAACCACAAAAAGGGTAAAGGGAAAATCCAGTCCGTTCATTTGGAATATTCAGCACAGACACGTTTCTCCCCATTTTCTACGGATTTGGTAGTTTTTCTTCCGTATTATCAATGCGGAGAAAAAGTAATTGTCCTATTTGGTTATTTGCAGGATCGTCGTCCGTTTTCCCAGCAAGCGAGGCGGATGCAAGTCAAGCAGGAAATCCAGTCTTTTTTCCTGCAATATTCAGCATACGTCAACCTTGTTCGGTCATCCGCTTCCGCAGCGTCTGGCGATCGATTTTCATGTTCGCCGTATGCGGCAGTTCTGGCAGCAGGACGATTTTGTCCGGCAGCATATAGCGCGCCAGCTTCGTTTTCAGCGCATCCATGAGCGCCTTTTCCGTCAAATTGCCCACAGCAAACGCCCACAGTACATCCTGTTCCTTGTCCAGCAGGCAGCATGCTTCCAGACAGCCGGGAATGCTCCGCAGCGCCGCTTCAACTTCTCCCAACTCCATGCGGTAGCCATGATGCTTGACCATGCTGTCCTTGCGTCCCAGCACGTTCAGCTGTCCCTGCGCGTCGAGGAAGCCGTAGTCGCCCGAACGGAACCAGACGCCCGGCTCCTGCCCCAGCGGGTCAGCAACATAGACCGCGCGGCTCCGCTCCTCGTCGCGATAATACGCCTGCGACACCATGGGCGATGAGACGTACATCTCCCCTGCTTCGCCCGGTGCGGCAGCTTGCCCATCATCGGTCATGAAGCGGATTTTCACCGTCGGGAACGGCTTTCCGACCGGAATCAGCTGTCCCGCCTCGTAATTGCCCTCGACCTTCCCGACGGACACGCTGAACATCTCCGTGCTGCCGTAGAAATTCCACGCATGACCCTTTGGCGCGGCGTTCATCCAGACGGCTAACTGCGCCCACGGCATCACTTCGCCGGACATAATCATGTATTCAAGCTCCGGCAGGCAGTTTTCCGTCAGCACGCCGCTGTTTGCCACCTGCACGAAGCTCGATGGCGTCATCGTCAACTCCGTGATGCCCTTCTGCCGCAGGTAATTCACCAGCGTTTTCGGGAACGACAGCGCTGTCGCGGGAATCATGCACGCCTTGGCGCCAAGCAGCGCGGGCGGGAAAATGTCGATAATCGAATTTGCGTAGAAAAACGGCGACTGATTGCCGAAAACAGTGTTCTCGGTGAATTGATAGCGTTCAATCGTCTCTTCAGTGTACGCCATGAGCGACCCCTGCGTATGCGCGACGCCCTTCGGAATGCCCGTCGAGCCGCTGGTGTAAAGAATCGCGGCAAGGTGGTCCGGCGTCACGGTCTGCCGGATTTGTGCCAGCTTATCCGCGTCCACGGGCGACTGCGCCGCGTCCGACCACAGCACGCATTCGCACCCATCCGGGCAGACAGCTTCCGCTTTCGCACGGCTTTCTTCATCATAGATAATCGCCGTTGGCTGCAAATTCTGCATGATGAGCTTCAGGCGCTCCGGCGGCAGCATCGGGTCAAGCGGCGCATAAAAGCACCCCGCCGCCCACACGCCGAAGAATACCTTCACACATTCGGCGCTGCGCGGGTTCATCAGCACTGCAACCGGCGTATTCCGTGCGCACCGGCTGCTCAGCGAAGATGCAATCCGCTGCGCTGCGTCCCACCACTGCCCGAACGTGAACGGTGCCGAGGCATCCCATGCCAAACGCTCCGGGCAGCGCTTTGCGGTGTTCTCCAAATAGTCAAGAACGCTTCGTTTCATCGCTATTTTTCCTTCCTTTCATTGCGAATCATGTTTGCCATCTCCGGATACGCCGCTTGCCATTCCTCCAGACAGCGCTGCCAAGAATCGTACTTCGGATCGCCGCGATGGTCTATCAAGTCGTAATTTTCTTCCAGATATTTGCCGATTCGCAGCGACAGCTTGATGCTGCCCTTCACATTGAGGTGCTGCCAATCCGCGAAATCGCTGCTGTACCGAATGCCGAAGCGCCCCTTCGGATTGTTGAAATTCAGCAGCGGAATGCCGCGTTCCTCCGCCATCTTCCGCAGCGTGCAGATATACATATGATCATTTTCGTAATCCGGGCTTGGATACGAAATCAGGATGATTTGAATGCCCTGCGCTTCGCAGAGATCGCAGATGCGCTCGAAATATTCTGCCTCGCGCCCGTTAATTTTCTTGCCCGTCTCCGTCCAGAAGAACGTTGGCTTCGTGTGATGCTCCATCTTGTCGCATTCGATGAAGCCTTTCCAGTCGACACTGCGTCCGCCCGTCCAGCCGGGAAACGCGAAATTTTCCGCCGTCAGTGACTTCCAATTCTCATGCACCTGCGGATAGCCCAGCAGGAAGTCCAGCGGCTGCTGACCGCCTGCGGCAATCGCGTTTGCGCGGCGAATCGGGTTCAAAATGCCGGATGTGGAGAGAATCGTGCGCCCGCGCCGGGTCGTATCGTCGGGGTACGTTGCTGCTTTTGCATCCAGCAGAAGGATTTTTGGGTGCTGTGTTGTCAGCGCCTGCTCCAAGTAGTAGTAGGTATGCCAATACTGCTGTTCCGCGCTCGCAAGATCATACACGCTGAAGCCCCAGTTCGCCCACAGTACGTTCGTATTCACTGCAGCATACGTCGTGCTTGTGCCGACCGCCAGCACGTCAATGGTGTTGCGCGGCTGAAGGGGCAGATTCATCATGCTGCCCGGCCCGTAGTCGTATTTCGGCGTCAGCACATACAGCACAGCGCACGAAATCAGCGTGAAAATCAGCCCAAACGCCAGTATTCGGAGGAAAAATGCTGCATTCTCGCGTCGGCGGCTGACCGCTTCATCTGTCATTGCCTTCCCCTCCTTTTCAGAATCCTGCGTACAGGAATGCCGTGCGGTCGAATCCAGCGCCGTAACAGCCGAAGATAAGCGTCAGGAACATCAGCCCCATCAGCAGCGTCCAGCGCACATACAGCGGCGAAACCGCCAGCTTCTTGCGCAAATCCGGCTGTTTTTCACAGAGGATGTCCACCAGGAGCATCAGCAGCACCGCCACAATTGCCACAACGCCGTCCTGCATTCCAAGCGGGAAATTACGCGTCATACCCGCGCCGAAATCAGTGAAGATGCGCCCCATCATGCCAAACGCCATGCCTGGCGACGTCGTGCAGGCAAAAAACTGCGCCAGCAGAACCGCTGCCATCGTTCGCAGCCAGCCGAACGCCTTCATAAGCGCCACACCGCCCCGATGTGCCGTCACGCGCTTGCGAATCTTCCGGAACTGCGGGTCAAGCAGCATTCCCGCCGCCGTCAGCAGTCCGAACCACAAGCCGTACAGCACCGCGTTCCAATAAAATCCGTGCCAGACGCCGATGAGCAGAAAAACCACCATCGACGCCGCCGCGCCCGGCATCGCGCGCCCTGCCTTTGCGCCGAACAGCCGCTTGCCGACTTTCGCCAGCCCGATTCCGGCGCGGCTCGCCACCAACGGGTACAGCAAATAGGTGCGGAACCACACGCCGAGGCTGATGTGCCAGCGCCGCCAGTAATCCGCAATGCTTGCAGCAAAGAATGGTCGGCGGAAGTTCTCCGGCAGGTCGATGCCCAGCAGCTCCGCCGCGCCGCGAATGATGTCGATGCCGCCGGAGAAGTTGGCCAGCACCGGCACACCGATGGCCGCCAGCGCAATGAACACGACCTGACTAGCCGTGCCCCAGACAGGGCCAAGCATCGTGCCCGCCATGTAGACGGCGAACAGCGCCAGATTGATCGGCACACCCCACGGCATCGGGACGGCGATCTGGCTGCACACGGCGACCAGCGCGGTGAACATGGCGCACAGCACCATGCGGCGGACGTTTTCAGAAGATTTTGTCATACGGATAACCCCTCTTTTTTATAATAATCGCACACTTACCTCGCCGCTGTTCAACGCAGCGGGACGGCTCTCGCCGTCAAAGCGCACGACCAGTTTACATTCGTCGTCGATGCCCTGCACCTGCGCGGCGCGTGGCGTGCCCCGGCGCGGCGTGACCAGCACCCGCTGGCCGGTCAGGGCCTGGCGGCGGCGGTATTCGTCCAGATAGCCGCTGCGCGGCCCTGCGCGGTAGAGCGGCCAGAAGGCGTTCAGGAACGCCCCCGCCAGCGCGGCCC
>ENA-OPEC01000577-OPEC01000577.1-human-gut-metagenome-genome-assembly--contig:-NODE-577-length-31135-cov-8.182304_pt1 | contig 31135 bp, 32 predicted proteins | sample MGYA00241622_ERZ501507 | MGnify/ENA primary metagenome ERZ501507 (study PRJEB25962, sample SAMEA2042582) | human gut metagenome | biome: human gut; feature: human-associated habitat; material: faeces... | reverse complement strand
TCCGAAATGTATTGTGCTGGACGAGCCGACGGCAATGCTGGATCCCAACGGGCGCAAAGATGTCATAAGGGCAGCTCGTGCACTGAATGACGTGGAAAATGTCACGATCATCCTGATTACCCATTATATGGAAGAGGTTATTTATGCCGACCGGGTGTTTGTAATGGATGAAGGCAAGGTTGTGATGCAGGGAACGCCGCGAGAGATCTTTTCCCAGGTGGAACGGTTGAAGCATTTGCGTCTGGATGTACCGCAGGTTACATTACTCGCCTATGAGCTGCAAAAGAGCGGACTGAAGCTGCCGGATGGCATTCTGACAGCACAGGAGCTGACGGAGGAGTTAAAAAAGCTGTGTACAGGCAGTAAAACAGGCGTATCGGATAACAGACAAATGCCTGTAAAGTGAGGAAACAATGGGATTAAAACTGGAGCATGTAAGTTATTTATATGGAACGGATACGGAGCTTTTGGTGCGTGCGCTGGATGATGTGAATCTGGAAATTCCGGACGGTCAGTTTATCGGACTGATCGGCCATACCGGTTCCGGAAAATCGACGCTTATGAATATGATTGGCGGAATTGATTATCCAACAAGCGGTTCTATTATCATTGATGGAAATGAGATACAAGCAATGAGTGAGGATGAACTTGCAATTTTCCGCAGAAGAAATCTGGGAATTGTTTATCAGTTTTATAATCTGATACCCACTCTTACTGCGGAGGAAAATATTGCGCTGCCATGGAAATTAGATGGAAGAAAAGAGAATAAGGAACGGCTTTCTGAGATTGTGAATATGCTGGGTCTTGAGAAAAGGGCAAAACATCTGCCAGGACAAATGTCAGGAGGTCAGCAGCAAAGAGTATCCATAGGAAGGGCACTTATAAACGAGCCGGCATTTATTCTTGCAGATGAGCCGACGGGAAATCTTGATAGTAAAACAAGCAGAGAGATTCTGGATATTTTGAAGTTCACCAATCAGAAATATAAGCAGACGATTCTTCTTGTCACACATGACGAAAAGATAGCGCTGCAGGCGAACCGAATCATCACGATCGGAGATGGAAAAATCATAAAAGACGAGGTGATGAAGTAATGAAAATAACAGCACAACTCGCCTTAAGCCAGATGAAAGTGAATAAAAAAAGAACGATTGCAGGAATTTTTGCGATCGCACTTGCAACATCACTTATTACAACTGTAATGTGCTTTGTGACAAGCGCAAATAAGATGCTTACGGATTTCCTTGGCTTAGATTATGAGAATATGGAGGAGCATACTCTCTCATGCTTGCAATACCGGCACTGCTTTTAGGTCTTCTTATTGCAGCAATGTCGATTACTGTAATATCCAATATATTTTCTGCCAGTGCCAATAAGCGGATTCAGGAGTTTGGTATTTTAAAATGTGTTGGTGCAACAGGCAGACAGATAAGGGTAAGTGTTATCTATGAGAGTTTATGGCTTAGTCTGACAGCCATCCCGCTTGGACTCATTGCAGGAACTATACTTGGTTATATTAGTGTGAAATTTACAGGACATTTTATTTCCGATATCAATGATGCTGCAAAAGAAATTATTATGAGACCTTTTACCTTTTCCCTGCCCTTTCATATATCTGTGTGGACATATTTGTTTGCAGGTGTATTTTCGTTTTGCATTGTATTATTCTCTGCATACAGACCAGCTAAAAAGGTTGGTAAATTTACTGCTATCCAGTGTGTAAAAGGGATTGGAGCAGGTACAGTTTTGAAAGAGATCCAGGTAAAAGACAGCTTTATCCAAAAAATATTTGGATGTGAGTCTGCAATTGCCTATAAAAACATGAAAAGAAACAAATACGGCTATAAGGCAACGATACGTGCATTGTCACTTGGGATTTTACTTTTTCTGTTAACCGGAGGATTATCCGGTCAGGCAAAGGAATTCCAAGAATGGATGACACCAAAATCAAAAGAAATGATGGTGGATTATTCTTCCAATTATGATATCGAGGTAAATGCGAAAACAGGGAAAGAAGAGAGAAAAATCAGCCGACCTGTTACATCAGACCAATATAATGAAATTACACAAAAGCTGGAAAAGTACGGGACAGACGTATATGGTGTTGGAGCAGATACTTTTACCTACAATGCGCTATTAGATAAAAATACATTAACAGAGGATATGCTGCAGGTTCCGAAATTTTCTGATGATAGTGGGGAAACAAGGACAGAAATCGTGTCCGTTGATGATGAACTCTATAAAAAACTGTGTGACAGGGCAGGCGCAGAATATGGAAGTATCCTTCTGCTGAACACTTACCAATATAATGACAATGGAGAGTATGTGTCGATAAAACCTTTTAAAGATGATGTGACACAGATTTCCCTGATAAACGCAGCCAATGAGAAGAACACACTTACAATTGGTGGTATTTTAGAACAGTCCGATTTAAAGGAATATGGTTTTTGGGAAATGACACCATATCCGGTCAGAATTGTCGTACCTGATGCGGATGCGAGGAGTTTTGACTGGTTTAGTATGCCATCAGATGAAGATGATTATACAGAATATGCCAGAAGTGTCATGGATGAATATTTTCCGATTGTGGCAGAGGATTCTTATGTAGAGCAGGGATATACCGTGAGAATTGCCCGCACAGATGCTATGATTAAAATGCTCAATATAGCTATAGTTCTTGCTGAAATTGTGATGTATGGCTTTGTTATCCTGCTCATTCTCATGGGATTTACAAGTGTAATTAGTACGCTGACGACAAATATCAGAATTAGAAGCCGTGAGTTTGCTGTGTTAAAGAGTGTTGGAATGACAAATAAATCACTTTGCAGGATGTTATATAGTGAAAGTATTTTTTGCGTTCTAAATGCACTTGTTCCGGGAGTTATACTTGGAATTGCAATTCCATTTTTAATTAATTTATCCATTCGGAAGGCTTTCCCGGTATTGTATCATATTCCGTGGGCGGCATTATTTGGTGGTATATTTGTTTTGATAGGAATTGTGTTTTTTATCACACGAACTGAAATTCACAAGTTAAGAGATAAAAGTATTATTGATGAAATAAGAATGGATATTGTATAAATGTCAATTCAAGTTTGCAGAATTTGACCAAAATAAAACCAGTTCGTAAAATGACATTTTTACGAACTGGTTTTTGCGTTGCATTTTCAAATGATATTTATCTATTTTGTAATTAGCCAAAATATCTGTCAAGAAGTCCCTTAAGAGCTCTTCCGTGTCTAGCCTCGTCACGAGCCATCTCATGAACTGTATCATGGATTGCATCAAGGTTGTTCTTCTTAGCACATTTAGCAAGGTCAGTCTTTCCTGCTGTAGCACCGAACTCACAGTCAACTCTCCAAGCGAGGTTGTCCTTTGTAGTAGCCTTCATGTTAGGCTCAAGGTCCTCACCGAGCATCTCTGCAAACTTAGCTGCATGCTCAGCCTCTTCGTAAGCTGCCTTCTCCCAGTAGAGACCAATCTCAGGATATCCCTCGCGATGAGCTACACGAGCCATGCAAAGATACATACCTACCTCAGAGCACTCGCCCTCGAAGTTAGCCTTTAACTGCTCGAAGATGTATTTCTTATCTTCATCAGAGATCTCAGGATTGTTCTTAACAGTTGAAGCGTATACTCCAAACTCATGCTCTGCAGCAAGTGTTAAATCTCCCTCAACCTTCTTGAATTTATCTGCGCCAACGTGGCATACCGGACACTCTGCCGGTGGATTCTCTCCCTCATAAACGTATCCACAAACTGTACAAACCCATTTTGCCATAATAATGTTCCTCCTTTTAAAGATAGTAAATAAATGTTTAATTGTTGTAAAAAACTGTCAGGCTCTAGGAAAGCTCATTCTCGCAATCCGGACAAAGTCCCGTAAACGAAACTGAGCAGCTCTCAATGGCTAAATCAGTGGATTCCTGCACCTGTGTCATCAGCTCATCGGCGAAGTCCAAATCGATATCCATCACGCGTCCGCAGCCTCTGCATATAAAGTGATAATGAGGTGCTGTATTGTAATCGTAATGGTCAGGACCGACTCCGGTCGAAATCTTGATGATTTCACCAATTTCCTCAAGCAAGGAAAGGTTTCTGTAAACAGTTCCAAGACTGATGTTGGGAAATTCTTTTTTGATATTCTGATAGATAGTTTCAGCAGTCGGATGATCGGTCCGGCTCGCCAGAAAGTTGACTATCGACTCTCTTTGACGACTATACTTAATCATATGAATCTCCTTTTAAATGAAATCAGGAATTGTTACTGATATCAATATACACGATAGTACTATAATTGTCAAGAGAAAAATAAGAATAATTCCTATTTTATTTTCTAAAGATGGCTCGAATAGCTATAAATCAAGTATAAATTAATAACACGCATAATATCACTGCTTCACTCATAGAATAGTACAAAACGCGCAGGCGGGTAAATAAGCATGAAGAGATTCGTTACATACCTGTATTTATATGATGGCAGAATAAAAGAAAATAATACAGGCTTTATAAAAGTAGAAATAAACGGAGAAAAAAGTGCATTTCTCGTACAGATAAAAAATCTCGGAAAATACTCCGGAAAAGGAAGAGTGTACCTGGTATATGAAGCGGAAGCGGCCATAGAGGCGGGAGAGCTTACGGTAAAAAACGGTGAAGCGCGAGAGATATATAATGTAGATACCGAAAACGTAAAGGACAGTGGAAAGACATTTTTGCAGGTGCTCGGTGTAAAAATAGAACTGGAAAATGCAGATGAAAAATTTCTGGCAAGCTGCTGGACGGATAACACGGAAGCAGTTATAGGAAAACCACTCAAGGTACAAGCAGAGTTATCAAATAAGAAAAAACCTGTATCGACTCCTATGCCTGAACCGGGCTGTCAGAAAGAAATCCATAGTCAAAATGTTGATGACAGTCAGGACAAAATCCGGCGCATAGACATATCAGAGCTTCGCACGCTTCCAGCCAAAAACTGGTACATAGTCAACAACAGCTTTCTTACACACGGTTACGCAAACTATAAGCATCTCGTCATCAAAACGGATACAGATGGCAGACAATATCTCGGAGTGCCTGGCGTGAGCGAGCCGCAGGAGCGCATGCTGGCAGGGATATTCGGCTTCACGGAATTTGAGCCGGCTGCTCCGGCAAATGCAGCGGATGTCGATAGCGGAGTATTTGGATACTGGTTCTGCCCGCTGTAGTTTTTATAGATTATAAGAAAATGTCCTTTCCTCTGCACAAAACCACAGAAATTGTGTATAATTAAAGCTAACAAAAGAAAACTGTGGGAGGTGGCATTACATGAAAAATTATTCAAAGGATCCTGACAGACAGTATCATATCCAGGTCGCAAAGGGAGAGGTCGGCAGGTATGTTATCATGCCGGGAGATCCGAAGAGGTGCGTTAAAATAGCGCAGTACCTTGACAATCCGGTCCTGATAGCTGACAACAGGGAGTTTATCACATACACCGGCACATTGGATGGAGTGAAGGTCAGCGTAACATCGACAGGCATCGGTGGACCATCCGCATCCATCGCGATGGAGGAGCTGTACAGATGCGGTGCAGATACCTTTGTGAGGATCGGAACCTGCGGAGGCATGCAGACAGATGTGAAAAGCGGTGACATCGTGATTGCGACAGGCGCCATCCGCATGGAGGGCACATCAAAGGAGTATGCGCCGATAGAGTTTCCGGCTGTGGCAGATTTAGATGTCACAAACGCGCTTGTTGCGGCAGCAAAGCAGAAAAACTTTACGCATCACACAGGCGTGGTGCAGTGCAAGGATGCATTTTACGGACAGCACGAGCCTGAAAAAATGCCGGCAGGCTACGAGCTTATCAATAAATGGAATGCATGGAGGATGCTTGGCTGTCTTGCGTCAGAGATGGAGTCAGCCGCGCTTTTTGTCGTTGCGGCAAAGCTTGGAGTCAGGGCAGGCTCATGCTTCCTTGTGGTCGCAAATCAGGAGAGGGAAAAGCTCGGGCTTGAGAATCCTGTGGTACGCGATACGGACATGGCGGTTCAGGTGGCGGTTTCGGCAGTGCGAAACCTCATTCGTGAGGATTGCGCCGGAGAATAAGTCAGACATAAAACACAGAAACGGAGAACAGACATTGGATATAAATGAAATTTTAAAACACGTTGACCATACACTTTTATCCCCACAGGCTACATGGGACGAAATCAGGCAGATATGCGATGATGCGGTAAAATACCACACAGCATCGGTCTGCATACCGCCAAGCTATGTAAGTCAGGCAGCAAAGTACCTGGGTGAAAAGGTAAAGGTCTGTACAGTGATAGGCTTCCCTAACGGATATTCGACCACTGCGGTGAAAGCCTTTGAGACAGAGGATGCCCTTGCAAACGGAGCGAAGGAGATAGATATGGTCATCAATATCGGCTGGCTCAAGGATAAAAGGTATGAGCTGATAGAGGATGAAATAAAGAAGCTCAAGTCCATATGCAAGGATAAGGTGCTTAAAGTCATCATCGAGACCTGCTTTCTCACAGATGATGAGAAAATCAGGATGTGCGATATCGTGACGAGCGCAGGGGCTGATTACATCAAGACATCTACAGGCTTTGGCACGGCAGGTGCGACCTTTGACGATATAAAGCTGTTTTCAGAGCATATCGGAGAGGGTGTGAAGATGAAGGCTGCCGGAGGCATTTCTTCATTAGATGATGCAGAAAGATTTCTTGAGCTTGGAGCTGACAGGCTTGGGACAAGCCGTGTGGTGAAGCTCATTAAGGCTATGGACTGAATTTTCGTATACAATAAATAACCGGGGAATTATATATGGATAAAAAAACAATTGAAAAATTGATTGATACAGCCATTGCACAGCTTGACTTTTCATATGCGCCGTACTCAGGCTTCAATGTAGGTGCAGCTCTTTTAGCAAAAAATCAGGCAGTCTACACCGGCTGCAATATAGAAAATGCAGCCTACACACCGACAAACTGTGCGGAAAGAACAGCATTTTTCAAGGCTGTGAGTGAAGGCGTGCGGGATTTTGAGGCAATCTGTATCGTGGGCGGAAAGAACCAAAAACCGGCAGGTTATACAGCGCCATGCGGAGTATGCCGCCAGGTTATGATGGAGTTTTGCAATCCGAAGGCCTTTAAAATAATACTGGCAATTGACAGGGAAAATTATAGGATTTATACGCTTGAGGACATGCTCCCGCAGGGGTTCGGACCTGCGAACCTTGAGTAGAGAGACCTGTAGCTGTACCTTTAATGGGCTGTATAATGGGCTGTAATAGTTGTTGATTATATGGTCGTGTGAACATTAGCCGCCTCAACAGGAAGTGGGAAACCGGAAATGGGGGAAATATGGAGAGAGAAGAGAATATAAGAGCCAATATAATAAAGCTGCCGAAAATTGAGCTTCACTGCCATCTGGATGGCTCATTAAGCCGTGAATTTGTCGAGAAAAGGCTTGGCAGGACGGTGCAGGAGGCAGAGCTTAGCGTGTCGGATGACTGCACAAGTCTCGCACAGTATCTGGAGAAATTTGACTTGCCGGGGCAGTGCATCCAGGATGAAAAGGGGCTTGAGGGAGCCGCCTATGATGTGCTTAAGGGCATGCACCGGGAAAACGTCGTATATGCGGAAATCCGTTTTGCACCGCTGCTTTCAGAGAATGAGCGGATGAGCTGCGAGCGCGTGATAGAGGCTGCACTTAAGGGACTTGAGAGAGGAAAAAAGGATTTTGGCATAGAATATGGGCTTATTGTGTGCGCCATGAGGCATCACAGCGAGGAACAAAACAGACGCATGCTGCACACCGCAATGGAATTTTTAGGCGCGGGTGTGTGCGCGGCAGACCTCGCAGGTGCTGAGGTGCCTTACCCTATGTCAGGCTTCATGGAGCTTTTCAAATATGCAAAGCAGCTCGGGCTGCCTTTTACAATCCATGCGGGAGAGTGTGGAAATGCACAGAATATCATAGATGCAGTGGAGGCCGGCGCAGATAGGATAGGCCATGGAATAGCCATGAGAGGCCACGGTGATCTGGAAAGACAGCTTTCGGCAAAGGGCATAGGCATCGAGCTTTGTCCGATAAGCAACCTGCAGACAAAGGCGGTGGCATCTGCAGACGAATATCCCATCAGGGAGTTTTTGGATGCGGGATTAAAGGTCACAATAAACACAGACAACCGCACCGTCAGCAACACAACTCTGTCGAAGGAGCTTGAGTTCATAGAAAAAACCTATGGCATACGCGATGAGGAGCTGCCGCTTATGATGAAAAATGCACTGGATGTGGCATTTGCAGATGATGCCGTGAAGGAGCGGATTTTCAGACAGCTGGTATAGTGCCGCGAGACTTATGGAGATTTAACAGCTCCCCGCTGTGCAAATTTACGGACCGGAAAATGGAGGTATGACACCATGAAGAAATACAACAGAATTTTTGTGATAGTCCTAGATTCTCTGGGAATCGGCGCAATGCCGGACTCGGAAAGGTTTGGAGACACAGATGTAGACACCTTTGGACATATACTTGAGAGGATGCAGACTCTCGACATCCCAAATCTTACAAGGCTTGGAATGCTCAACCTGCATTGTGGCGGTCAGATGCAGCCGGCTGCTGAGCCAATCGGCAGATTTACGAGGCTGGCAGAGGCGAGCAACGGCAAGGACACGATGACAGGCCACTGGGAGATGATGGGCATAAAAACCGAAAAGCCGTTTAAGACCTTCACAGAGCATGGATTTCCACCGGAACTCATAGCTGAGCTTGAGAAGCAGTGCGGAAAAAAGGTCATAGGCAACAAGAGCGCCAGCGGCACTGAGATAATCGAGGAGCTCGGAGAGGAAGAGATAAAGAACGGTTCGATGATTGTATACACGTCAGCGGATTCGGTGCTTCAGATTTGCGGCAATGAGGAGACCTTTGATTTACAGAATCTCTACCGCTGCTGTGAGATAGCCAGAAAAATAACACTCAAGGACGAGTGGAGAGTAGGGCGCGTCATTGCAAGGCCATATGTGGGAAAGAAAAAGGGTGAGTTCGTGCGAACCTCAAACAGGCATGATTATGCACTTAAGCCTACAGGTCTTACTGCATTAAATGCATTAAAGGACAGTGGACTGGATGTCATTTCAGTTGGCAAAATCAATGATATTTTCTGCGGAGAGGGCATTACAGAGGCATTCCGCTCAAAGAGCTCGGTTCATGGAATGGAGCAGACCATTGATATTTGTGAGAAGGATTTTAAAGGGCTGTGCTTTGTGAATCTGGTCGATTTCGACGCACTGTGGGGACATCGCAGAAATGTGACAGGCTACGGAGAGGAAATTGAGAAATTCGACAAAAACCTGGGCATTTTAATGGAAAAGCTAAGGAATGATGATCTGCTCATACTGACCGCAGACCACGGAAACGACCCTACCTACAAGGGAACGGACCACACACGCGAGTATGTGCCGTTTATCGCGTATTCGAAGAGCATGAAGGGTGGCGGCGCAATTGAGGAGGAAGCCACTTTTGCGGTGATTGGAGCCACAATTGCTGACAACTTCGGCGTAAAAATGCCGGAGGGTACCATCGGACATTCTATTCTTGAAGAGCTTTAATGGGTAATATCTCAGGAATTTTTAAACTTAGACAGAAAATATATGGAGAAAAAAATGAACAGTATATATGAAAAACTAACCACATGCCTTGCAAGTGTGCGTGAAAAAACAGATTTTGTACCTGAGACAGCCATAGTTTTGGGCTCGGGACTTGGAGACTATGCAGAGCAGATTAAGATAGAGACAACTATAGATTACAAGGATATCAAGGGTTTTCCGACATCCACAGTTCCCGGACACAAGGGCAGGTTTGTATTTGGATATGTGGATAGTGTGCCGGTTGTCATCATGCAGGGCAGAGTCCATTATTATGAGGGGTATCCGATAACAGACGTTGTGCTACCGACACGCCTCATGGGAATGATGGGCGCAAAAAAGCTGATACTCACAAATGCGGCAGGTGGTCTCAATACTGATTTTAATCCGGGAGACTTTATGCTGATTTCGGACCATATCGCGACAGCCATACCAAGTCCGCTGATCGGAGCCAATATTGATGAGCTGGGCGAGCGTTTTCCGGATATGAGCGAGGTATACAGCCGCAGAATGAGGGAAATCGTAAAAGAAAAGGCAGATAAGCTGGGCATAAAGCTGAGAGAAGGAGTCTACGTACAGCTCACAGGCCCGCAGTATGAGACCCCGGCCGAGGTCAGGATGTGTAAAATCCTCGGAGGAGATGCCGTCGGAATGAGCACAGCCTGTGAGGCACTTGCAGCGCGTCATATGGGACTTGAGGTTTGCGGAATCTCATGTATCACCAACCTTGCAGCAGGACTATCCGACAAAAAGCTCAACCACAAGGAAGTGCAGGAAACCGCAGACCGCGTGGCAAAGCAGTTTACAGAACTGATCACTGCTGTGGTGAGAGCAGTGTAAATGGGCTTATTTATTAACAAGCCCATAAATATAGTGATTACACCACTGTCCATGCAGCATCAGATAATCCCTAAGCAGTCCCTCCTGCACGAAGCCAAGCCCATTAAGAAGCTTCATCGAAGGCACATTCCCCGGGTGGACAACCGCTGTCACCTTGTGCATGCGAAGCTCATTAAAGGCAAGCTTGGTGCAGAAGCCGACTGCCTCAGTGGCATACCCCATGTGGTGAAACTCACTGGAAAATTTATAGCCAATTTCACAGCTTCCGTAGAAAGCCGGAGCGATATTATGTATACACACAGTGCCGATAATCCGGCACGGATTTTCTTTCTGAAAAACATAAAATCTGAAAAGCTGTGATTTGACAGCCATACTGTATTCGTATCTGAGCACCTTCTGCAGGTGCTTCACAGTATAAAAATCCGGCACGCGGTCTATTTCATACATTTCGAAAAGCTCTTTATCCCTATTGTAAAAATCCAAAACCTGCGGAGCGCAATCAGCGCGCAATACCTTAAGAAGCAGGCGTGTGGTTTCATATTGAAAAAACATATTTTCCTTCTTTCACATTTGGTGTATCATGTAATTATTCAAAACCACCTCACGCACATTCGCAAAAGCGCACGATACTCCAGTGGTTCTGAATAGTTATTGTATTATAATAGATTATAACACATGGAGCAGACAAATATGACACAAGATGAAAAATATATGAAACAGGCAATAAAACAGGCCAAAAAAGCATACGCACTCGATGAAGTGCCGATAGGCTGCGTAATTGTAGCCGGTGACAAAATCATTGCACGCGGTTACAACCGCAGAAATACCGACAAAAATCCACTCGCTCATGCTGAGCTTTCTGCCATCCGTAAAGCCAGCAAAAAGACCGGAGATTGGCGTCTCGAGGAATGCACCATGTACGTCACCCTCGAGCCCTGTCAGATGTGTGCCGGAGCAATAGTACAGGCACGTATTCCCAGGGTGGTAATAGGTGCCATGAATCCGAAAGCAGGCTGTGCAGGCTCAATCATCAATCTACTGCAGATGCAGCAGTTTAATCATCAGGTGCAGACAGATATAGGCATCTGCGGTGACGAATGCAGCACTATGCTCTCTACCTTCTTCAAGGAGCTGCGAAAGAAGCGCAAGCTTCAAGGGCAGTAAAATAAATTGTCGTTAAAACCACAACGTAAGGCAAGGAAGTTGCAATAAATCTTGACAAAACCCCGCATTATAGCGTATACTTAAGACTCCGAGCAGCCGGGGTGGTAGCGGTACCTTGAACCAACAATCCGCTATAGTTGGGGTGATGCTTCGTAGAGGGCTTAAGCGGTGGAGCTGCCCTCCATAAGTGGCGTTGACGTCTGGGTCTTGCGCAATGGAAATCTATGAACCGTGTCAGGGTGGGAACACAGCAGCACTAAGTAGAAGCTTTCATGTGACGCGAGGCAGCCTGGAGGGAGTTAACTGTGGAGGTAACGTCTGTTGTGATGGTTCGAAGCGAGGCGCTCGGATTTTTAGCGTATAAACATCGTATGATAACATAGTTAATCAGCGGAAATAAGGAAAATTGAGGCATACAATGATTCAGGACATTGCACCACATACGTGGGACATAACATACAAAAACATACAGCCGGACCCGGACAGCAGGGTCCTTTTTTTTAGCAGGGGACAGCTTCTTGTGCAGCAGGCATCGGACAAGCCTGCTGACGAATCCAATCAGGATATTCATCAGATAAGCTTTCCAAGATATGAGGATATAAAAGCAGAATGCCCCGATGCTAAATATCAGTATCTGTTTACACTTGACGATACTGCATTTTTCAGGGTGGCACTGTCACATGCTGACAAAATGCATATACTGGAAGTAACAGGTGGCAAATTCATAAACCGGCACTATATGCGCAGCGCGGCACCGAAGGAGTACGTGCTTGCCGCGATAACGGGATTTCATCTGGATGGCTGGTATGATAAGAACCATTTCTGCGGCAGATGCGCCAACAGGCTGGTAGAGGACGACGTGGAGCGCATGCTCAGATGTCCGGTCTGTGGCAACATGGTTTACCCGCGCATCAATCCGGCAGTGATAGTGGGAGTTACAAATGGAGATAAGCTGCTTTTGACAAAATACAATGGCAGAGAGTATAAAAAGTACGCACTTGTGGCAGGCTTTAACGAGATAGGTGAGTCGCTTGAGGAGACTGTGCGCCGTGAGGTCATGGAGGAAACAGGACTGCGTGTGAAAAACATCAGATACTACAAATCGCAGCCGTGGGGCTTTACCGACAATATACTTGCGGGATATTTCTGTGAAGTTGACGGAACAGATGAGATTGAGGTTGACATGCAGGAACTTTCGGTGGCAAAATGGGTGTCAAGAGAAGAAATACCTGCATCCCTAGAGGAATTAAGCCTGACAAATGAAATGATTTCTGTTTTTCGGCTTGACAAAGGCGATTTCTGAATGTATAGTAAAACAGTAGGAAATGAAACAGAGGTGCTATAAATGAAAATTTCAACAAAAGGACGTTATGCTCTTCGCCTTATGATGGATCTTGCAGAGAACAACACTGGTTCACCCATCAGCCTGAAGGATGTAGCGAAGAGACAGGATATTTCAGATAAATATCTTGAACAGATTATATCCATTTTAAACAAGGCGGGCTACGTCAGAAGTGTCAGAGGCGCCCAGGGCGGCTACATGCTGAAGATGGAACCGCAGAACTACACAGTCGGCATGATTCTCAGACAGACAGAGGGCAGCCTTGCGCCGGTAGCATGTATAGAGGATGACGAGATAGTCTGCGACAGACAGCAGCAGTGCGTTACATCTATTGTGTACAAGAAAATCAATGATGCAATCTCAGGTGTGGTTGACAATATCACCTTGCAGGATCTGGTAGACTGGCAGAACGAGAAGAATGGAAATTATGTCATATAAAGAAAGAAGGTTATCATAGATGAGCAGATTAATTTATTTGGATAATGCGGCAACCACACAGGTATATCCGGAGGTTGTGGATGCAATGCTTCCTTACTTTACAGAGCATTACGGCAATCCATCAGCTATATACAGCTTTGCAGATGAGGCAGAAAGAGCAGTGGATCATGCCAGAGGAGAGGTCGCAGACCTTATCGGAGCTAAGAAGGATGAGATATATTTCACAGGCGGCGGCAGCGAGTCCGACAACTGGGCATTAAAGGCCACAGCGGAGGCATATGCCGCAAAAGGAAAGCACATCATCACATCAGCCATCGAGCATCATGCAATTCTTCACACAGCACAGTGGCTTGAGAAGCATGGCTTTGAGGTGACATATGTGGGTGTTGATGAGGACGGAAAAATCAAGCTTGATGAGCTGAAGGCAGCCATCAGACCTGACACAATCCTTATCTCAGTTATGGCGGCAAACAACGAGATTGGTACTATCCAGCCGCTTAAGGAAATCGGAGAGATAGCAAAGGAGCATGGCATTTTGTTCCACACAGATGCGGTTCAGGCATTTGGACACATTCCGATTAATGTAGATGATATGCATATCGACATGCTCAGCGCCAGCGGTCACAAGCTCAACGGACCAAAGGGTATCGGTGTGATGTATATCAGAAAGGGTGTAAAAATCCGCTCATTTATCCACGGCGGAGCACAGGAGCGCCAGAGACGTGCGGGAACACACAATGTGCCGGGTATCGTAGGACTCGGCAAGGCAGTAGAGCTTGCAAAGGCCAACATGGCAGAGCGCAGCGCATATGAGACAAAGCTCAGAGACCACCTCATCGAGAGAGTGACAAGCGAGATTCCATATACACGCTTAAATGGACACAGAACAGACAGACTGCCAAACAATGCAAACTTCTGCTTCAGATTTATCGAGGGAGAGTCAATGCTTATCCTGCTTGACCAGGCAGGCATATGCGGCAGCTCAGGTTCAGCCTGCACATCAGGCTCACTCGACCCATCGCATGTGCTCCTTGCAATAGGACTGCCACATGAGATAGCACACGGCTCACTGCGTCTTACATTATCAGAGAAGACCACTCTTGAGGATATCGACTATACAGTGGACAAGTTAAAGGAAATCATAGCAAGGCTCAGAAGCATGTCACCGTTATACGAGGATTTTGTAAAGAAAAACGGTAAATCTGAGGCATAAATGATCAGGTCAAAAATTATAGTGACTATCACAACATTAATATATACATGAAAATTAGGAGGAACTAAGGACATGGCATACAGTGAAAAGGTAATGGACCATTTTAACCATCCAAGAAACGTAGGAGAGATGGAGAATCCAAGTGGTGTCGGCACAGTAGGAAACGCAAAGTGCGGAGACATCATGAGAATGTACCTGGATATAGATGACAACGGCATTATTCAGGAGGCCAAATTCAAGACCTTCGGATGCGGCGCAGCAGTTGCAACAAGCAGTATGGCAACAGAGCTCGTAAAGGGCAAGACAATCCAGGAGGCGCTTGAGGTTACAAACAAGGCAGTTATGGAGGCACTTGACGGACTTCCACCTGTAAAGGTACACTGCTCACTTCTCGCAGAGGAGGCAATCCATGCAGCACTCTGGGATTACGCAGAGAAAAACGGCATCAAGATCGAGGGACTTGAGAAGCCTGTAAACGATATCAGCGAGAAGGAAGAGGCGCCTGAGGAAGACTATTAATGAAAAAGAAGGTTGTAGTAGGAATGTCGGGCGGAGTGGATTCGTCAGTAGCGGCATATTTATTAAAGGAACAGGGATACGATGTCATCGGAGTCACAATGCAGATATGGCAGGACGAGGATGTATTTAAACAGTCACAGGAGGGCGGCTGCTGTGGGCTATCCGCAGTGGAGGACGCCAGACGAGTGGCAGCAGTGCTTGATATTCCGTATTATGTGATGAACTTCAAGGCTGATTTCAAGAAATACGTCATAGACTATTTCGTGTCCGAATATGAGCGTGCATACACGCCAAATCCGTGTATCGCCTGCAACCGTTATGTGAAATGGGAGTCGCTGCTTCACCGCTCGCTCGAGATAGGAGCAGACTATATAGCAACAGGCCATTATGCCCGCATAGCACAGCTTCCAAACGGCAGATACACCATAGCCAACTCAGTCACAGCGGAAAAGGACCAGACATATGCGCTTTACAATCTGACACAGGAGCAGCTTCGTCGCACGCTGATGCCTGTGGGAGAGTATGAAAAGCCACAAATCCGTCGTATCGCAGAGGAAGCAGGTCTGCCGGTAGCGCACAAGAGCGACAGCCAGGACATATGCTTCGTGCCGGATCACGACTATGCCTCATTCATCGAGAATGAGACAGGCAAAACCTATGAGCCGGGAAACTTCGTGGATGAATCGGGCAATATTCTCGGCCGTCATAAGGGCCTCATCCACTATACTATCGGACAGCGCAAGGGGCTTGGAATTACAGCCGCAACACCTTTATTCGTGAAGGAGCTGCGTCCGGCAACAAATGAGGTTGTAATCAGCACAAATGAGTCACTTTTCTCAGACACCTGTTATATCAGCGATATAAACTATATGGCACAGGAGCACATCACACCGGACACCCGCAGTATAGGAAAGGTACGCTACTCTCACAGGGGAGCTGACTGTACACTCACACCTATGGAAAACGGCATGATAAAATGCGTATTTGACGAGCCGCAGCGCGCCATGACACCGGGGCAGGCAGCGGTATTTTATCAGGATGGGCATGTACTGTGCGGTGGAACAATTGAAAAGATGATGGTAAATTAGCAGGACTTTTGAATAGTCGCGAATATATTATAATAATAGAGCAGACAGCATAACTAAAATGCCGTCTGCTCTATTAAGTTATTGATTTTAGTATAGAAAGCGTGGATGGAGTTAATCATATCATATATTTGAAGGATGGGGAAATATGTCATATGTTTGTCAGACTCGGGAAGAAAAACTGGTGAATTTAATGGGGAGATTTACCAATATGATTTTAGACCATTTGGAATCATGAGCTTAATGTGTTATTACAAATAAATATTAAAATGAAACAACGTATACTCTTCTTAATCTGTTATTTTTAACGAGATTAAGAAGAGTATATTTGCGTTTTGACTTGTTTTTTGCCCAAAATACCGTTATACTTTACTTAAAGTGCATAAAAAACAGAGATTAAGAAGAGTATAGCAATATAATATATTTTGGGTGGAGGTGCAGGATGCTTGTAGGTAGAGAAAAAGAATTACATTTATTGCATGATATACAAAATGATGATAGCTCGCATTTTGTGGCAGTATACGGGCGAAGGAGAGTGGGAAAGACCTTTCTGATACGTGAGGCCTTTGGCTATAGATTTGCATTTCAGCATGCCGGTCTGTCAGAGGGAGGAATGAAGGAACAGATATATGCGTTTACGTCATCTCTCAAAGATGCAGGGTGTGATGTGAAAAAGCAGCCCAAAAACTGGCTTGAGGCATTTGAAGCATTAAAGGATGTCATAAGATTGTCGAGTGAAAAGAAGAAAATAATATTTATTGATGAGCTGTCGTGGATGGACACTCAAAAGAGTGATCTTATGGTTGCTTTGGAGAATTTCTGGAATGGATTTGCTTCTGCAAGGAAAGATATAGTCCTTATAGTGTGCGCGTCAGCCACATCATGGATGCTCTCAAAGGTCGTACACAACAAAGGCGGATTGTATAACAGATTGACAGAACAGATACATCTGCGCACATTCTGCCTCAGGGAGTGTGAAGCGTATGTAAAAGCTGCCGGGCTGGCATTAAACAGAAATCAGATATTGCAGTATTATATGATTTTTGGCGGAGTACCTTACTATTGGGGATTTTTGAAAAAGGGATTAAGCCTTTCGCAGAATATTGATAGTATATTGTTTGAAAAGGATGCGCCTCTGCGCGATGAATTTAAGTATTTATATGCTTCTGTATTCAAAAAACCGGAGAACTATGTAAAAATAATAGAAGCTCTTGGGACTAAAAAGGTTGGAATGACAAGGGAAGAAATCATTACAGCGACCAAAATACCTAATTCGGGAGATCTGACAACGAAGCTCGAAGGGCTTGAAAGCTGTGGATTTATTCGCAAGTACAATGCATTTGGGATGAAAAAGAAAAATGCGATATACCAGTTGATGGATTGCTTTACATTGTTTTATTTCAAATTTTTGAAATCAGAACCGACAGATGAGCATTTTTGGACGAACCAGATTAATACGCCCGCAGTGAATACGTGGCTGGGGCTGGCGTTTGAAAGAGTGTGCATGGAGCATGTGGATCAGATTAAGTTTAAATTGGGTATTTCTGGCGTGCTGACAGAGGTAAATTCGTGGTACTGCAAATCAGATCCTGATAATGGCATTTTCGGCTCACAGATTGATATGCTGATTGCCAGAAAAGATCAGGTGATTAATTTGTGCGAGATGAAATATTCGCAGTCAGAATATACCGTAACGGAGAAAGTTGACAGGAGCATTAGAAATAAAATAAGTGATCTTAGAGTGGTTTCCGGTACAAAGTATGCGATATACCCAACACTTATTACAACCTATGGTGTGGTGGAAAACTCGTATTCGCAGGAGATGCAGTCGGTTGTTACGATGGATGATCTGTTTGCCTGAGATAAAATATTAAAAACCCCATAAATTCCTGTTGACAGATAGGGATTCATGGGGTATATTTATATCAACAATTAATTCATACAAATACAGTATGAATATAGGAGATTAAAACAAAGCATTAACATTACAATGACATCAAGGAGGACACAAACATGTCAAACATTTATCAGGGAACATTAGGACTTATTGGAAATACACCGCTTGTAGAGCTTACACACGTAGAGAAGGCATACGGACTTGAGGCAAGACTTCTTGCAAAGCTTGAGTACTTCAACCCGGCAGGATCAGTAAAGGACAGAATCGCAAAAGAGATGATCGAGCAGGCAGAGAGAGACGGAAAGCTCAAGCCGGGCTCAACAATTATCGAGCCAACATCAGGAAATACAGGAATCGGACTTGCTGCAATCGCAGCAGCAAAGGGATATAAGATTATCATCGTTCTTCCTGAGACAATGTCCATCGAGAGAAGAAACATCATCAAGGCATATGGCGCAGAGCTCGTGCTTTCAGACGGAACAAAGGGTATGAAGGGAGCCATCGCCAAGGCAGAGGAGCTTCATGAGCAGATTCCTGACAGCTTCATTCCGGAGCAGTTTGAGAACCCTGCAAACCCGGAGGCACACAGAAAGACAACAGGTCCTGAGATCTGGAACGATACAGACGGACAGGTAGACGCATTCGTAGCAGGAGTCGGAACAGGCGGAACAATCACAGGAACAGGTGAGTACTTAAAGAGCAAGAACCCTGATGTAAAGATTGTCGCTGTAGAGCCTGAGACATCAGCAGTGCTTTCAACAGGAAAAGCCGGAGCACACAAGATTCAGGGAATCGGAGCAGGCTTCGTGCCAAACACATTAAATACAGAGGTATATGATGAGATTATCCCTGTATCAAATGAGGCATCATTTGAGTATGGAAAGATTATCGCAAAAGAGGAGGGCGTACTTGTAGGTATTTCTTCAGGAGCAGCTCTCTATGCAGCAATCGAGGTAGCTAAGAGACCTGAGTTCAAGGGCAAGACAGTCGTAGCACTTCTTCCTGACAGCGGAGACAGATACTACTCAACAGATCTTTTTAAGGACTAATATATTATCCGTTTTAGGCATTTTTATCAAGATATAGCTAATATATTAGCTGTAAATATTTTTGGCTATAAAAAAAGGAACCCGCGGGTTCAATGTCATTAAGTTAAGAATTTTGACATAATTATAAAACACATCATATTTGCAATTGTTTGATAAATATGATGTGTTTTTTTCTTTTGTCTATTTTGCAGCACAACAAAAAGACAGATTGTTTATCTGTCAAAAAAAACTTATAATTATCTATGATTAAGCCACTCTATATAGAAAGCTTACAGATGCCTGGGGTTTGACTTTGCGAGGGTCTTTTCGACCAGGTCTTACTGGTAATACATGCTTTTCTATTAGGTTAATCACATCAGGTGGACTAAGATTGCGTTTATTACGGAGATATTCTCTACAAATATAAATGGCGATTGTAAAGTTCACCTGTTTTGTTTTATCATTGTTTTTCATTTGTTTTATTACATGTGTTGTTATTAATTCACAATAGTTATACAAAAGTAATCGCGCATATATTTCTTGTTTAATAAAATCTGGTTTTCGTGCATGGAAACTTGTTAATCCTATGGCATATTTTAATTCTCTGAATGAAGTTTCTATTCCCCATCTCAAATGATAGATTTCCTTTATTTTTTTTACATCAAAAATATTTCTATCAAGATTTGTAATTATTATTTCATAAGAATTAGACCCTATAGGAAATCTAATAATACGAAATGATAATTCGTATGTTTTATCACTTTTTCGTGGAAGATAATCAAACACTTGATTTACAGGCATCCACTTATAGCCTGCATTTTTTGTGGTCTTTGTATTTTTCCTCGAAAAAATCTGAGTGATATCTATATCAAACTCATCATTTGGAGGAAGATTTAACCCAGATGCAATTCCATTACTATTTTTATCTTTGACACGTATAGCGAATTTCCATCCTTTTTCAATTGCATGTGCAAAAATGTTATAGTTTTCATATCCTCTATCAGCAACAAGAATAACATTCTCTAGTTTCGATCTGTCAATCATTGTTGCACATGCTCTAAACTCGTTGTAATCCGCTGCTGTTTGCACTAAAACATCGGTGTATATACGATTCAAAACATCATAAAAGGCATTTAGATGTAGTTTATTAACAATTGAACCATGCTGATTACGTTCCCAAAAAGTTTCTGGATCCTTTTGATTGGTTGCAATGGTCAAGTTACTTCCATCACATGCAATTAAACGATAACCATGATAATTATTAGTAGTTGGAAGGTTGTCATCCGTAAAAGATTTAAACAAATATTCAAAAGCCTCTGGAAGTACTTTTGAACGTTGTTGCGTAAATGCTGACACAGACGGAGTATTTTTGTTAAAATCAAAGAAATCAAGTAGTTCTTTACTCATAGTAGCTCCACCCGAATTCATCATGATTCCTATAAAAGTTTTGAAATCAATTTTCCGTTTTCGAGAGAAATCGACATTGGGGTTTCGAAGAAATAAACATGGATTGTTAGCTAATTCCGAAATATGATTCTTTAGAGAATCTGAAACTTGATTAATATAATTGCTCATATGCGTTACCTCCTTGCAATCAAGATGTTCTTAATTACAAGGGCCGCTTTCGCTACCTCATTATCATTCAATAGCGAAAGCGGCCGCACATTTCGAATCATATGTCAAGCATTTATTACAAAATAAAAAGACCCTAGCATCATTTCTGATGCTAAGATCTTGATTGGTCATCTTAACTTAATGACATTGAGCTTCTGGGGTTCTTTTTTTTGCCTTCAAAAGTTTTAGAAAGGCTCTATGTCAAAAAAACTGTCGCACGAATTTTCGCGCGACAGTTTTTTCTTATTCTACCGTTACAGATTTTGCCAGGTTACGTGGCTGATCCGGATTTAAGCCTTTTCCAACGGATGTGTAATATGCAATCAGCTGGAAAATTACAACAGATTCAAAAATCGTAAATTCGTCGGATACATCCGGAAGATTGATGTGTACATCACAGATAGAAGGATCTGTGATTTCTTTGTCTTTGGACAAAAGAATGACATAAGCACCACGGGCTTTTACTTCCCGGATATTGGAAATAACTTTGCTGTATACATGTTTCTGGGTAGCAGCGGCAATGACAGGAACCCCTTCACTGACCAGGGCAATGGTTCCGTGTTTTAATTCACCGGCAGCATAGGCTTCGGCATGAATATAAGAAATTTCCTTTAATTTCAAAGCACCTTCCATACAAAGGGTATAATCGAGTCCACGACCGATAAAGAACGCGTTGTTGGCATTGATCATGCGTTTGGTCAGCTGTTCAATATCAGGAGCCTGTGCAAGAACTTCCTCGATGTAATTTGGAATTTCCTGCAGTGTTCCAATAAATGTACGTGCTTCTTCGACAGAAATCTTTTGCTGTTTCATGGCAAGTTTGCATGCAAGCAGGTAAAAAGAAGCAACCTGAACGGTGTATGCTTTTGTACTTGCAACAGCGATTTCCGGACCGGCATGTGTATATAATACATAGCTGCTTTCACGTGCAATGCTGGAGCCTTTTACATTTACAATAGACAGTGTTTTCTTTGTATATTTATTTGCAAGGCGAAGAGCTTCCAAAGTATCAATGGTTTCTCCGGACTGGGATACAACGATCACCATGGATTTTTCATTGATTACCGGTTCTTCATAGCGGAACTCCGATGCGATTGCCACGGTAACCGGAATATGCAGGCGGTTCTGGATCATGGTTTTTCCTACCATTCCCGCGTACATTGCAGTACCACAGGCAACGATTGTAATGTCGCTTACATTTTCAAAGAAGGAATCCGCAATGGCATCTTCCGAAAAATCCGGGAGCATATCTTTGATACGTGGGGTAATGGTTCTTGTGATGGCAGCCGGCTGTTCATGAATTTCTTTGATCATGAAATGCGGATAACCATCTTTCTGGGCTGCGGTAACATCCCAGTTTACTTCCATATATTCCGGTTCTACGGAATGACCGTCTAAATCCTCTAACGTAATGCCGTCCGCAGTCATAGTTAAAATATGATATTCCGGCACGATGAAATAACGCTTGTTGTATGCGATAAAAGCAGTCAGGTCAGATGCAATAAAAGCACCGTCATCACAGTATGTTGCAACCATAGGGCTGACATTTCTTACCGCATAAATTTCACCCGGATGATCCTTGAACAGAACGCAGAAGGCAAAGGAACCTTCAATTTCGGCTACTGCTTTGCGCAGAGCTTCTTTTGGATCTCCTTCGTAGAGTTTATTGATCAATGCGGCGGCAACTTCGGTATCCGTCTCGGAAATCAGTTCATCCGTCAGATCATATTTGGTGGCGAGATCATGATAGTTCTCGATGATACCATTGTGGATTAATGCAACCTGTCCGACCTTATGAGGGTGTGCATTGGCATTGGTAACGCCACCATGGGTTGCCCAGCGGGTGTGGCCGATTCCACACGTAGAATTGTTATCATCATCGCAGATGGCACGAAGATCTTTTACTTTTCCGACAGTTTTCCGAAGTGAAATTTTTCCGGTATCTTTAAAGTATGCAATTCCCGCACTGTCATATCCACGGTACTCAAGGCTTGCAAGTCCTGTCAATAAGACATCCTGGGCTTTTAATTTACCTGTAAATCCAATAATTCCACACATAATTGAAATCTCCTTTTTCTCATATAATTTTATGATCCCGATATTGTTTTCGTTCATCAGAATATTTTTCATTGTGCATTATGTGGTAACACGTAAGTGTTATCACCTATGCCAATTGCTTCGCGTAAGCAAATTCTCATGCAATTGGCTCCATCGGGGTACGAATCCTTTGTTCGGATGTTACCATCCTGTTTGTGATTCGTATGCGCAGCCCCTTTCTGCGTTCAGGCATCCGCCGAATCTTCGATCACCTGAATCCTCGTTAACCCTTGTGGTGCAGCGAAAGCTGTATCACAGGGTACATGGCGCTAAAGTTTTTAACTTTTCGAAATCTGTTTCTCCTTTCTATAACAGACACCCCCATCTTAACATAAACACCGGGGTTCTCACAACCGAAAATATCCACAGAGATTTACAGTAATTGCATAAATTTTTCACGTTACTTACAATCTTAAAAAAATTTATACATCTTTGCCTTTGGTATGATATGATTAATTCCAAATGAAAAACATACAGGGAGGAATCTATGGACGAACAGACAAAACAAAAACGAAAAGATATCGTGGGGTGGGTGATTTACATAGCAGTTCTTCTTGCCATTATTATCACATTCCGTTGTTTTTTGATGATCGGGCGGGTGCCATCTGAGAGTATGGAACCGACACTGATGGTTCATGACTGGCTCATCGGAGACCGTCATGCATATGAGGAAGAAAAACCACAACGTGGCGATATTGTCATGTTTTATCAGAAAGATGAAAATGAAACCATGGTCAAACGTGTGATCGGACTTCCGGGGGAGACGGTTTCTTTTGTCGGAGGAAAAGTATACATCAATGGGGAACCGCTGGATGAATCGGCTTATCTGGATGACACTGTCGAAACGGATTGTGGAGAAGAAGATAAAACCTTTACCGTTCCGGAGGGCTCTTATTTCATGTTGGGGGATAACCGGGAAATTTCCCTGGATGCGCGATATTGGAAACATACCTACATTACAACGGATGACATGAAGTCGAAGGAAATCCTTATCATCCCGTTTCACAGGCTTCCATGGTTTTAACCCTTTTGTGTCTTGACACCTGACGGGCATGTGAGTATACTCTATGTAATATGTTGAATGTAACAAGAAATGTCTGTATAGAAGGGTATTTCGTGAAAAGGAGTATTTTATGTTAACGACAAGAGAACTGCAGGACGAGATCATCCGCCTGAAGAAAGAAAAGGATATCTGTATTCTGGCACATGCATATCAGAGTCATGATATCTGGGAGGTGGCTGATTATGTAGGGGATTCCTATGGGCTGAGCGTGCAGGCTGCCAAGGCAGCGCAGAGCACTGTGCTGATGTGCGGAGTCCGTTTTATGGCAGAGACGGTCAAGATTTTGTCCCCACAGAAAAGGGTATTGTTATCCAACAGCAATGCGGGATGTCCGATGGCAGAGCAGATGGATGTGGAACTGATTTCCGGGGTGAAAAAGATGTATCCGGATTATACCGTGGTAGCGTATATTAATACGACTTCCGAGTTAAAAACGATTTGTGATGTCTGTGTAACTTCCTCATCGGCAGTTCAGATTGTAAAGAATATAGAGAATAAAAATATTTTGTTTATCCCGGACTGCAATCTGGGAAAATGGGTGGCTGATCAGGTGCCGGAGAAAAATATCAAACTGCTGCAGGGGGGATGTCCAACGCATGTCCGCATGTCGAAACGGGATGTGGAAAAAGCACAAAAGGCACATCCGGACGCACTTCTTCTGGTACATCCGGAATGTCTGCCAGAGGTTTCCGAACTGGCGGATTATCGGGGAAGTACAACCGGAATCATGGACTATGCAAAGAAAAGTGATGCAAAGGAATTCATTATCGGAACCGAGAACAGTATCGTGCAGCATCTGCAGTTTGCATGTCCGGACAAGCAGTTTTATCCATTATCAAGAGACTGTGTCTGCCACAATATGAAACTGACCACACTCGGAGATGTGTACCAGTGTGTAAAGGGCACCGGCGGAGAGGAAATCAAGCTGGACGAAGAAGTGCGTATAAAAGCAAAACGCTGTATTGATACCATGCTGGAACTTGGCAATTAAAGCAGGTCAGCCTGCAAAGATGCGCGACCTGCGGAGTCAAAGATGATGCTGTGTCTCCGCAAGGGCGCGAAAGTGTGCGGTAAACGCACACTTTATTTTTTTACCGATTTTACAAGGGAATCCAATGTAACAGTTGTGGTGGTATCACCGGCAAGGAGCGTGTACGTTTCTCCGCTGGTGAGCTTGGGACAACTGATTACAACGGAATTATAGGATTTGGCAGGGGTATAGGAAAGCAGCATCCGGGGTATCAGATTGTGGTAGTGTCTGTTCTGAAAACAATTTATGAAGAAAGAAAAGGAAAACTTAAGAGAATCTAAATTGACTTGCAACATAAACTTATATAAAATAAAAAGCGCGGAGATGTTCGCAGAGTTCATTTCAAACGAAGAGGAGGAATTTTATATGATATGTCCGAAGTGCGGCAGTGAAATGCCGGATGACAGTGCGTTCTGCACCAGATGTGGAGCCAGCTTACATACAGGAACACAGGAAAATCAGAATTCGCAGGGAGGACCACAGCAGGGAAATCCGCAGGGGACGCCATACGGCTACGGAAATCCACAGGGAAACAACGGAGCGTATTATGGCAATCCACAGATGAACAATGGGATGCCGTACGGGCAGCCTTATGTAGATCCAAAGGATCATTCCGCAGAATTTGACGGAGAGGATATTGCAGATCACAAACTGTTTGCAATGCTTCCATATCTTCTGGGAATTTTGGGAACCATCGTGGCACTTCTTGTGGCAAAGGATTCTCCTTATGTCGGATTTCATGTGCGTGAGGGAATCAGGATCCTTGTGTCTGAAGTTCTGCTGGGACTGATTACCGTAGTGTTCTGCTGGACCGTTGTAGTTCCGATTGCAGCAGCCGTATGTTTTATCATTTTACTGGTTGTCCGTATCATCAGTTTTGTTAACGTCTGCAATGGAAAGGCAAAGGAAGCTGCTATAGTCAGCAATTTCGGATTTTTGAAATAACTTATAAAGATCCAATGAAAAAGAGAAGAAGATTCTGCATGCCATGTAAGAATCTTCTTCTCTTTTTTGTGGAAAAAATGGGATATTTAGATATTTAATTGAAAAGGATGGAAAAGGTCAGGGAATTTCCATCTTCACTTTTGGCAGAAATTTTCCCTTTGTGTCATTCGTAAGTTTTGTCGTTTTACAGGACAACATATTTTTTACATTGAATTTACATTAGTCTGGTTATGCATTTTACACAGACCCGATAAGATAACAACTGTAATGAGGAACAACATGAAAGAAAGAGGAGAAAATCATGAAAAACAAACTTGTAAAAATGATGGCTTTACTGACAGCAACAACAATGGTCGCTGCAGGTGTGATGGGATGTGGTTCTGACAGCAGTGATGCAAGTGCTGATGCAAATACAGATACAACGGCATCTGATACAACTGCAAATGCAGATACAACAGATGGAGCGGATCTGAGTGGAACCGTTACACTGGCAGGAAGTACTTCCATGGAGAAACTTGCAAATGCCATGAACGAAGCATTCATGGAGAAATATCCGAACGTTTCCGCAACCGCAGAGTTTACAGGGTCCAGTGCAGGAATCGAGTCTCTTACAGCCGGCAGCGTTGATATCGGAGATGCTTCCCGTGCCCTTTCTGACGATGAGAAAAGCCAGGGTGTCGTAGAGAATATTGTGGCAATTGACGGTATCGCAGTTATTACAGATACAGCAAACACAGTCACAGATATTAAGTCTGAAGATCTTGCAAAAGTATATACCGGAGAGATTACAAACTGGAAAGATCTCGGCGGACCGGATGAGCAGATCGTAGTCATCGGCCGTGAGGCGGGATCTGGTACAAGAGATGCGTTTGAGGAACTGATGGATGTAAAGGATTCCTGCAAATATGCGCAGGAACTTGATTCTACAGGTGCTGTTTTGGCAAAGGTTGCAGCAACTCCGGGAGCAGTTGGATATGTATCCCTGGATGTGCTGGATGACACCGTAAATGGATTAAAGATCAACTCTGTAGAGCCGACAGAAGACAATATTCTTGCAGGAGACTATGTATTACAGAGACCGTTCGTAATGGCTACCAAGGGTGAGATTTCTGAGCAGAGCAAGCAGGTACAGGCATATTTCGACTTTATCAACTCTGCAGACGGACAGAATGTTATCAAGTCTGTAGGACTGATCATCCCAAACAGTAAATAATGCAAATTAAGAAACACGTAAACAGGCAAACGAGGATAAAGATATGACAGGCGGCAAAGCAACAAAGCACATCGTGGAAACGATTGCAAAAGTAATATTTCTTATATGCGCAGCCGTTGCCATCGTAGCAGTTCTTTCCATAACGGTTTATATGTTTGCAAAGGGCACCCCGGCACTGGCAAAGGTCGGGGTGATAGACCTGTTATTTGGAACTGTATGGCAGCCGACAGCAGCAACACCATCTTATGGTATTTTATATATTATTCTGACTTCTATTGCAGGTACTGCAGTGGCAATTCTGATCGGTGTACCGATTGGAATTCTGACAGCGGTATTTATCACAGAGGTTTCCAATAAAAAGCTGGCAGCGATTGTACAGCCGGCGGTAGAGCTGCTGGCAGCAATTCCGTCTGTAATATATGGACTGCTTGGACTTATGGTTTTAAATCCATTGATGTACCGTCTGGAAAAGAGGGTGTTTGCAGGAAGTACAACCCATCAGTTTACCGGTGGTTCCAATCTGCTTTCTGCGATTATAGTACTGGCAATCATGATTTTGCCTACGGTAATCAATATCAGTGTTTCCTCCATCCGTGCAGTACCCGGACATTTAAAATCTGCTTCGCTTGCCCTCGGAGCAACACATATCCAGACGATATTTAAAGTTATGATTCCGGCAGCAAGATCCGGTATTATGACAGGTGTGGTTCTTGGTATTGGACGCGCGCTCGGAGAAGCCATGGCAATCAATATGGTTGCCGGAGGTTCGGTAAATCTGCCGCTTCCGTTCAACTCGGTACGTTTCCTGACCACACAGATTGTCAGTGAGATGAGTTATGCGGAAGGACTTCACCGGGAAGTGCTCTTTACGGTAGGATTGGTACTGTTTATCTTTATAATGATTATCAATCTGGTGCTTGCACAGGTGGAAAAGAAAGGAGCCGTTGAAAAATGACAGGAAGTAATACAAGTATTCGCACGAAAACCAGGCATCCGGCGGATTTCTTTACTTATGTTGCCATCTATGTGTGTGCAATTCTTTCCGTTGCGCTGCTTCTCGGAATCATTGTGTATGTATTTGTCAAAGGTATCCGGAGCGTTAACTGGGAATTCCTTACCAGTGTCACTTCGGTGTTAAAAGGAACAACCGGTATTGCGGGAAATATTGTAAATACGCTTTATATCATAATTGTAACCATGCTGATTGCTACCCCCATCGGTGTCGGGGCAGCGGTTTATCTGAATGAGTACGCAAAACCGGGAAAATTGGTCAGCATGATTGAGTTCGCAACCGAGACGCTGGCAGGTATTCCGTCCATTATTTTTGGTCTGTTTGGTATGATGTTTTTCGGACAGACACTTCATCTGAAATATTCCATCCTGACAGGTTCCTTTACTCTGACGCTGATGGTGCTTCCACTGATTACACGTAATACACAGGAAGCATTAAAAACAGTTCCGGACAGTTACCGCAGCGGTGCCATCGGTCTGGGAGCCGGAAAGTGGCATATGATAAGGACTATTTTACTGCCGTCAGCGATGCCGGGAATCATCACCGGTGTTATTCTTGCCATCGGACGAATTGTCGGTGAGTCAGCAGCCCTGTTGTTTACAGCGGGAAGCTCGGGCCTCCTCCCGAAGAGCTTTGCCGATCTGTTTGCAAAGGCGAAAATGCCGGCAGGAACACTTACCATTCAGCTTTACCTGAGCGCGACCAAGGGTGAATTCGGAGTGGCATTCGGTATTGCTGTTGTTCTGCTGATGATTGTTCTTGGCATTAACCTGCTTACCAAAGCACTGGCAAAGAAATTTGATGTCAACCGCAGATAAATATATATAAAGAAATCCTTTGGAAGGTCGCTTCCGAAGGATTTTTGCGTATTTTTGAAAAGCTATGCGCTGGTAGGCATGGGAACATGCGTCAGGTTCTGCCGCACCTCCTGAAACTGTTCCGGAATATCTTCTATAGGCATGTTTTGCAGTACATCGGTGGTGCCGGCTTTTAATGCGGTTTCGTAATACCAGCATTTATAATCCAGGGTATTAAGTGTCTGCTGCAGGGAAGCCATCTGCTCCAGCAGGACGGTGCGTTGGTGCTGGAATAACTCTAAACGTTCCTGAATTGTGGAATCTCCCTGTTGCAGAAGGACAATGTATTTTTTGATATCTTTGATTGACATTCCTGCTTTTTTCAGACATTCGATGATCTGCAGCCATTCGTAGTCTTTCTCCCGAAACATCCGGATACCGCCGGAAGAACGTTCCACAAAGGGAAGAAGGCCTTCTTTATCGTAATATCGCAGCGTGGAACCCGCAAGCCCAAGCATTTTTGCCATTTGTCCAACCGTATATGTCATATGCACATTCTCCTTTTTGTAATTGCTTTTTTCTTGGATTATAAATTTCTCTGTGAAATCAGTCAATGGCTGTTTTACGGGTTTCTTAGAAAACTGATTATCCCACAATAAAACGAAAGGCACTTGATTTCTCAAGCGCCTTCCGTTATAATCTAGTTAGAAGCTGATCGGAAGAGATTTCCGATTTGCCCTCAGTTAATTATATTTCATAAAGAAATAGCATCCTAAACTTTGCGAGGGTAGAGGATGCTATTTCTTTTTATTGTTATGGTTGTCTATGTAAGACAGTGCCGCGAAGACTACAAGCAGCAAAGTTAATACTTCTGATGTACTCATAGGGCATCACCCTCTCTTTCGTAATACTAGAGGGCAGTCAACAATCGGAAAATCGCATCCGTACTTCTGTTCGATTACATATTTATTGTACCAAAAATTGAATGGGAAGACAAGAAACAAAATTCCTTGTCATATTCCCTTCAAATGCTATTCTTCCAAAATCTTAATCTCAGATGGTTTCACCGTGATCTTTTCCCCGGAATCCAATTCAAGAATGGCGAGGTTCGCGCCCCGCCAGCTACCCGTGTTCTGGTGGCAGGAAGCCGGGGCGGGGTCTGCGCATGTGGTTAATGAAAAATAGTGTAAAAATAGTGTGAAAATAGTGAAATAATAGTGGAATTTTAATGGAAAAAATTGTTCGATCTGGATATAATACTATTTGAAAGGAAGGTTTTTTTTGTATGATGAAGGTGACATTAACAAATGAGATTTTAAGTTATATCATAGAGATCGAGCACAACAGATACAAGGTATCATCCGTGAAGTTGTCCAAGCCAGTTATGAACAGGCTTCGTAAAAATTCGAAGAAAAAAAGTTCTTACGCTTCAAACAAAATTGAAGGCAATCCGCTGTCGGAAAAACAGGTAGATGAAGTAATCGAGCGCGATGAAAGGAAGCATTATCTGAAACCGGAGCAGGAAGTGCGGAATTATTTTCTCGCTTTGAATTATCTTGAGGAAAAAGTAAGCAAGAAAGAAAAATTTTCCCAAAAGCTTATTTTGGATGTGCAGAAATTGGTGGAAAAGGGTGCTTCCAAGGAGAAAATCGGACTCAGGGGATCCATGCCTCCCGGGGTGCTGTTTGCCGTGTATGATTCCAAGACGGGAAATCCTGATTATATTCCACCGGAATATTGCGACATACCGGAGCTGCTGGATGAATTGGTGGAATATGTAAATACAACGGATGACCACCCTCTGATAGTAGCAGCTGTTGTACATTACCAATTAGTGACAATTCATCCGTTTGAAGATGGCAATGGAAGAACTGCAAGACTGTTATCCGGTTATATCATGGACTTGAACGGCTACCGTTTTAATGGAATTGGATCTCTGGAGGAGTATTTTGCATACGATATTGATGAATATTACGAAGCTATCCAGATGGGGCTTCCTGCATTGTATTATTCTGGAAGAGAAAACCCGCCACATCCTGAGATCTGGATTAATTATTTCCTGCGGATGGTAAAACTCTATTCCGGAAAGGTCTGCGATTTACAGCTTGCTTCCGAAGAGGAAGACATTGCCGGAAGTTTATCGTTCTTGAAAGTACAGTTTACAAGGGACTACACAGGGTAGGTATCTGACGGGAGGGGTGCC
>ENA-OPEC01000526-OPEC01000526.1-human-gut-metagenome-genome-assembly--contig:-NODE-526-length-32775-cov-3.725092_pt1 | contig 32775 bp, 30 predicted proteins | sample MGYA00241622_ERZ501507 | MGnify/ENA primary metagenome ERZ501507 (study PRJEB25962, sample SAMEA2042582) | human gut metagenome | biome: human gut; feature: human-associated habitat; material: faeces... | reverse complement strand
GCCTCGGTGATACCCTGCACGATCTCCATGTTGTTGACGTTGAACGCGCCGATGGCGTATCCGCCGTCATAGGCCTTTTTGAACATTTCAGTAGATGTTACGAGCGGCATAATATCTTCTCCTTTTTTAGTAAAGTTGTTTCAAATGATTGGTACGTTTGGGACTATTTGGTATTGTAGCACATGAATCGGATTTTGCAAGAGGGGAACGTGCAATTTTTGAAAAAGGAGACAAAGTGTTGCCTTTGTCTCCTTTTTGCGGCAGGTGCGCAGGGCAGCCCTGTCAGATGTTTGCCTTGATGGTCTCGGCGATCTGGTCGGCCGTCAGGCCGTATTCGCGCAGCACGTCCGCCGCCTTGCCGGACTGGCCGAAGCGGTCATTCACGCCGATCTTGTGGAACTTGCAGTTCACCTTGCCCATGAGCACGTCGGCCACGGCGTCGCCCAGGCCGCCGATGACGCTGTGCTCTTCAACGGTGATGACCTTGCCGCATTTTTCGGCGTACTCCGTCACGCACTCTGCGTCGATGGGCTTGATGGTGTGGATATTGATGACGGCAGCGTCGATGCCATCGCTTGCGAGCGCCTCGGCAGCCATCAGGGACTCGTTGACCATGAGGCCGGTCGCGAAGATCGCAACATCTTTGCCCTCGCGCAGGACGTTTGCCTTGCCGATCTCAAAGGGCTTGACCATGTCGCCCTCGAAAACGGGGGTGGCGAGACGAGCAAGGCGCATGTAGACCGGGCCGTCGACCTCGGCAATCGCCATGGTGGCGGCCTTAGCCTCGTTGGCGTCCGCGGGGCAGATGACCGTCATGCCGGGGATAGCGCGCATAAGCGCGAGATCCTCGATGCACTGGTGGCTGCCGCCGTCCTCGCCGACGCTGACACCCGCATGCGTGGCGCAGACCTTGACGTTAAAGTGCGGGTAGGCAACACTGTTGCGGATCTGCTCATAGGCGCGGCCGGCCGCGAACATCGCAAACGAAGAGCAGTAGGGGATGAGGCCCATCGTGGACATACCGGCGGCGATGTCGACCATGTTGGCCTCGGCAATGCCGCAGTTGTAGAATTTTTCGGGGTGCGCCTTGGCGACCTTGCAGGTCTGCGTGGCGTTGGCGAGGTCGGCGTCGAGCACGACGACCTTATCGTTCTTTTCGACCAGTTCGATCAGCGCTTCGCCGTAAGCCTGACGGGTTGCAATTTTATCAGCCATGTTCTTACTCCTCCAATTCCTTCAGTGCCTGCTCACGCTGCTCGGCATTTGGGGCCTTGCCGTGCCAGCCGACCTGGTTTTCCATGAACGAAACACCCTTGCCCTTGACCGTATGGGCGAGGATCGCCTTGGGCTTTCCGGGCATGGTGGGCTTGGAGAGCGCCGCCTCGATGGCGTCGAGATCGTTGCCGTCGGGCAGCTCGATGAGATCAAAGCCGAACGCGCGGAGCTTGGCGGGCAGATCGCCAAGGCTCATGACCTGGTCGTTCGTGCCGTCGATCTGGAGCCCATTGTTGTCGATGATGACGGTCAGATTGTCGAGTTTATAGTGTGCAGCGGCCATGTAAGCCTCCCAGATCTGTCCCTCCTGGCTCTCACCGTCGCCGACGAGGGCGAAGACCTTCGTATCCTTGCCGAGATGCTTGGCGCCCAGCGCCATGCCGACAGCGATGGACACGCCCTGACCGAGAGAGCCGGTGGAAGCGTCCACACCGGGGACTTTCTTCGCGTCGGGGTGGCCCTGCAGGATGGAGTGGAGCTGGCGGAAGTTTGCGTACTCGTCGCGGGAGATGAAGCCCTTGGCGGCGAGGACTGCGTAGTAGCAGGGAGCGGCATGACCCTTGGAGAGCACGAAACGATCACGGTTGGGATCGTGCGGGTTCTGCGGGTCAACGCGCATGTGATTGAAGAAGACGCTGGTCATCAGCTCCACCGCGGACAGCGAACCGCCGGGGTGGCCGCTGCCGGCGTTGGCGGTCATCGTGATGATGTCACGCCGTACCTGCCGGCAGATGGGGGAAAGCTCTTTTGTATTCATGGAAACCCTCCTTGAAAAATACATTTCATCAACTGTTAAGTATATCGGATCAGGCAGGGAAAGTCAATTTGATTCCTTGTTCTTTTTCATCTTTACATGCGACAAGGGATTTGCCTTTGCAGCCACGCGCAGCGCGTCGTTATCAATGTGTGTGTAGATCTCCGTCGTGTTCAGATGCTCATGTCCGAGCACCTCCTGCACGGCTTTGACGTCCACGCCATTTTGCAGCATGAGCGTTGCCGCCGTGTGGCGCAGCTTGTGCGAGGAGTATTCTGAAGCGTCGAGCCCCGCGGCGCTCAGGTGCTTTTTGACGAGCGCGTGGACGCTCGAGCGGCTGATGCGCTCATTGCGCGACGAGAGGAAGAGGGCATTGTGATCGCGGCCGGAGATGGGGCGGCGGACGGCGAGGTAGCTCTTGAGCGCGTCTTTGCAGGCGTCGTTTAAGTAGACGATGCGTACCTTGTTGCCCTTGCCAAGTATGCGCAGCGCGTCATCTTGAATATCCTGCAGATCAAGGCCGCAAAGCTCAGAGATTCGCAGCCCGCAGTTCAGAAAGATCGTCAGAATGCAGTAATCGCGCTCGCGGTTCTGCCCGTCGACGGACTGGAGAAGCTGCACGCTCTCGTCGAGCGTCAGGTACTTCGGCAGTGACTTCTTGATCTTGGGGGAGTCGAGGTCCTTGCAGGGATTTGTGTCCAAAAGGTGCGCTTTATTGACCAAATAGTTGTAAAAAGAGCGAATTGTTGCGATTTTTCGCGCTCTGGACGCGGCGTTCAGGCCGTAGTCAGACACGTCACTGTTCTGATGCTGCACGCGGTCGCGGCTCAGATAGGTCATGTAGGCGTAGATATCGGTTAATGTTACTTTTTTCACAAAGTCGAGATCGACATCCATGATGGAAATTTCACTCAAAGGGAGGTCGCGCAGCGACGGGTCGTGCGACTGCTTCAGATAGCGAAAAAAGTTGCGCAGGTCGAGAAAGTATTCGTCGACTGTTTTCTGCGAGTGGGCTTTGATGGTCTCGTGATAGGATAAAAAATCACGCAGGATCGGCGGCGATTCCAAGCGGTAGTCGTTCATAGTAAATGAGCGCCAGCGCAGGCTCAGAAACAGCTCATCTAAATCAGAAAGAAAAAATACGGAGAAGTTACGAAGTGTTGGATTTCAAAATACCGGAAAAAATTCGGTAGCTCTGATCTGTGAGCGTTGTCGGCGGTTCAAGCGTGATACACAGCTGCGCAGCGATTGATCGTTCGAACGGATGCACAGCGCACATGCCGTTAATCGACGGTATGACGGCTTTCAATAAAGAGGCCGATGGAGAGGGGCATTTTGAAGTCCATACTCAATTGAACAAAATAAAAATTTTGTTCAATTGAGGGGAGCGGAAAAACGTATTTTTGCGGAAATGAGCGTTTTGGCGTGGCTGGCGGCAAAAAACCTCCTTTGTCAGGATCGTGGGATGATAGCTATTGGTTCCGGCAGCGTTTTCACGCAGCCGGTTTTGCTGCAATGTTATCAATATTATTATGATTATATTATGATTTATTATACTTCATTGTATTTATTACTATTCCTAGTATTAGGATAAAACATAATGTATATACCCATATTAATAATATTATAATACTAGATAATCCACCATATACTAAGTCATATCTACCAAAGTATTTAATATAATAACCAAAGAAAGCAGTAAATACTACCCAGCCTAAGGTTGTTATAAAGGCTCCAATAGTGGTTTCTTCACTTTTTATTTCTTTAGATGGAGCTATTTGATATATTAATTTTATATTTAAGAATATTATTATAAATGTTATAGGCCATTTTATTATATTATATATCATTATCATTTCATCTATTATACCAGTAAATGGTTTACTATTTCTAAGTAATTCTAATATTTGTTCTCCTAGCATAGGTACTAAGATTAAGAATAGTAAAAGTATTATGATGACTAATAGTATTATTACTGATCTTAGTCTATCTTTAATTATATTTGTTTCTTCTATTTTATATAGACTATTAGAAGCACTTATAATAGCATACATACCATTAGCGGCAATACAGAAAGTAACTATATTTAATAATCCAACACTAAAGTCAAAACTTTGTCCTGAGATAGCATCTACGACTACTCTACTGGCATAACTAGGAAGTAAATCAGTAAGAAGAGATATTACGGAATCGATAGATATGGAAAAGAAACCCGCTACTATGACTATTATAGTTAAGATTGGTACTACTGCTAATACGAAACTATAGGCTAAGTAAGCAGGTAAGATTCTAAGTTCTTTTAAACTTAGAATCTCTATTAGTTTTTTGAAGTATCTTTTTATTTTAGCTTTCTCTATTTGTTTTTTTACCTTACCTACTATTTTATCCATTATTATTTTCCTTCTTATTTCGCATATCAATAGTAGCTTCATTAATGGCATCATCTACTGTTTTGATATCATCCATAATCATGCTATACCCGATAGCGGCTCCATAACCATATGGTAGTTCTTTTAATTCTTTATATATTTTTCTGGTATAACTTATAACATCTTTTTCACTATAGCCTACCATATATACTAGGAATTCATTACCATCAGTTCTAATGATATCTGTGTTAGGTTCTTGATTAACAATTAATGTACTCGCAGCTTTCTTAATAATGGTATCTCCTTCTTCATGACCATGACTATCATTAATATCTTTAATATTATTTAAATCTATTATTACAAATGCTTGAGGATATATAACATTATCATCCCATTCTTTTATTTTTAAATTTAAATATGCTCTATTCTTTAATGATGTCATTGTATCAATATATTTTAATTTATCATTATTAGTTACAATTGTACTATTTTCTTTCTTTTTCTTAATAAAGAATATTAAGAAGATAATTATTAGAATTACTAAGATTGCTAATAAGAAAGTTGTTAAAAGACTAAATTCATATATTTTTGAATTTGTATTATCTTTATATTTTATAGTATCATAATTTACTGAAGATGTATAATATGTAAACATCTCACTAAAGATTTTATTTTTATTTACATCTCTAATCATAAAACTATAGTTATATGGTAATACTCCTTCATATATTACTTTAAAATCACTAAATTTTCTTGTTTTATAATAATCATATGTTGCTTTATCTATTACGACAATACTTTTATTTTTGATATTTCTAAGTAAGTCATCTGTATTATTATATCCAGTATTCTTAATACTATTTGTATTTAAGTAATCATTTATATAAGTATTCTTTACTGTTATTACTTCTTTATCTTTTAATCCTTTGATACTATTTATAGCAAATGGTTCAGTGGATAAGACAACATATTTTTCTTCGAATAAATTAGTAGTTAAAATGGTATCGATATTTAAACCATTCTTATTAAAGTTAGCAAAGGCTAAATCTAATTCACCACTTGATAAGTCTTTTTTTAATTCTTCAATATTATTATAATATTTTACTTTTAAATCTACATCAAATAAGTCTTCAAAACCACTTAAGTAATTAGATAAAGTACCTACTAAATCTTTTTCTTCTTTACCAGTAAATGGCATATAAGTTATATATCCAACATTATAAGAAGAACTATTATAACTCATACGATCAGCTTCAGTTATTTCTTTGTCATAGAAGAATTCACTTAAGAAGTTTGTTTTGTATGAGGTTTGTTGTTTATTTTTTTGATAACCTAGATAATATTTTTTCATTATATCTAAGAATGTTTTATTTTCTATGGTTAATACATATTTTTTAGAGATATCACTTAAATGATAAAGAATATGTAAATCATTTTTTAAGATAAAATCCATATACATGTTATATGGTACAATAACATAATTTGTTTCTTTATTTTTTAATGCTTCTTCTAGTTCATTAACATTTTCTTTTTGTAAATATGATATTTTCTTTACTTCAGATAAATCATTACTTACAGTATTTAAATCTTTTTTTAAGACTGCTACTGTATGATTATCTATATCATTAATATTATTTATTACTTCTTCTTCAGTACTAACTAATACATAATTATCTTCGTATAGTAAGATATCTTTATTTGTTAGACTCTCATTATTATTTAATACTCTAAAGGCATTTTTATTTAGATTGGAACTACTATCAACGGAATATGATATTTTATTAAAGTTTATTCCATAAGTAGTTGTAAAGTCATCTAGTAAATCAAAGATTACTCCTTTACCACTTTTGCCATATACTGGTACATCATTATATACACTTATATCTAATACATTACTTGTATTATCATTAATCCATTTCTTTTCTAGAATAGAAAAACTTGAATTATCTTTACTATAATTTAATATAAATATTAATAGACTTACAGCAAATAAGACCGCTACTACGATTAGTACTATTATTTTATTATTTCTCTTCTTCATAGTGTTCTCCTAACTATTAGTCCATGTAATGGCATCTAAACTATGATGTTTATTACCGGTAATTACAGTATCTTTTTCTTCACCTTTCCATTTTAAAAAGAATGAAAAATCATAATATTCTAATTCACTATTTGTATAATTATCTAATGTATTTGATGCTATTTCTTTTGCTTTATCTACTGATGTATCACTTTTTAATGTAATAGTAGTATAAACTATTCTACCTTGAAGTCTTGTTTCTACTTCTTCAGTTAAGTTTGTTTCTTCAACTTCTTTCTTTACTCCATCATATGTTTTTTCACTTATTTTTACTTTATCTATACCATCCAATCTATTACCATATTTATTATGTGATCCTCCTACTAGTAACTCTACAAATATAACTATTATTACTATTAAGAATACTACTGCTAATAACAATATAACCGATAACCCTTTATTTTTTTTAATCCAATCTTTTATCTTATCCATACTCTATCTCCTTCTTATCTAATATAATAATATTATACTATAAAGGTAAATATTTATCAATAGTATAAGTTTTTATTTTTTATATTTGCTATTTATAAATATTTATAGTATAATGTATATGGAAAGAGAAATTACTCATAATAAAAATGGGTAACACCTAATGCAAAAGGTGTTCTCTCCATATTTTTTGGATATAGAGCACTGCCTTGGTGCTCTATTTTACTTATTTTCTAAGGCTACTACTATATATAAAATATAGTGTAACTAGAGTAATCCAAGCAAATGCTAGGATTAGTTCCATTTCAAAACCCCCTTTAACAGAAAACTTTGAAACATAGAATCACCCCTTCCTTAACTTAGTTAAAAAAGGAGAGAACACCACTAGATATTACCGCATAGACATTATATATTAGTTAGATATAATAGTCAATATTTTTTTGACTATTTTTTTTATTTAGTTTATAAAATCTTTATTTATAAGTGGTTATAGGTGTTTTGTATACAATACAAATGTTTTTATTTTTGAGGCCTAGACTCAAAAATACCCTGAAAGACTATGAGGCTGAAAGGGAAAAAGAAAAAGATAGTAAATTAAATGCTAACTTTACTATCTATATAATCTTCTAGTAATGAAGAAGAAGCAAGTAAAGTATTATTAAATACTTTTAGTTTAAATAAATATTCTTGATACTTAGAATTATTATTTAATTCTTTAGTTTTCTCTTCAATAATATTATCTATTTCCTTATACTTATTATCTTCATGATATTCTAAATATGTAGCTTCTTTTTGAAGTTTTTTTATTTCTTCAATTAAGTTTTTAATTTCACTATCTTCTTCAATTATATCTACTATTTGTTTATATTCTTTATATTCATTAGAATTATTTATAGCATTAAATAATTCTTCTATACTACTTTCCACTAACTATTTCCCCTTCCATAGACCATGTTTTAACATCTGTTATATGTACTTGTTTAATACTTCCTATATTAGAAGGATCTCCTAGTACATTAACTAATTTCATTGTATCGGTATAACCCATTAGTTTACCACCTTTATCTGAGTATCCTTCAATTAAAACTGGTACTATTTTATCTTTATATTTTTCATTATTCTCTCTAGCATATTTATTTACTACTTTATTTAATCTTTGTAATCTTTCTTCTTTCTCTTCTAGTGGAACATCATCTTTTATTTTAGCAGCAGGTGTTCCTTCTCTTGGTGAATAGATAAAGGTATAGGCTAAATCATATTTTAATTCGTTATATATTTTTAATGTTTCTTCAAAGTCTTCTTCTGTTTCTCCTGGAAAACCTACGATTATATCAGTAGTTATACTTACTTTTGGTATTTTATCTTTTAATTCATGGAATAATTTTTTATATTCTGCTATTGTATATCTACGATTCATTTTCTTTAGGATATTATCTGATCCTGATTGGATTGGTAAATGGATATAAGGCATTATATTTGGGTATTTGGCTATTATATCTATCATATCACTAGAGAAATCCCATGGATGTGATGTTACAAATCTTATTCTATCTATTCCTGTTTTGGCAACATCTTCTAGTAAATTAGCCATAGTATATGATTCTTCTAGGTCTTTACCATAAGCATTAACATTTTGTCCTAGAAGGGTTACTTCTTTATAACCTTTGTTTTTTAATTCTTCTACTTCTTTTAGGATATCTTTAGGTAATCTACTTCTTTGTTTACCTCTGGTATATGGTACTATACAGTATGAGCAGAATTTATCACAACCATACTGAATATTTACCCAAGCTTTTATTTTGGAATCTCTTTTTACTGGTAAGTTTTCTATTATACTTCCTTCTACTGAGTAAACTTCAATATTTTGTTTTCTCTCTTTTGTTATATTTTCTAGTAATGTTGGTATATCATATATATTATGTGTTCCTAGTACTATATCTACCCATTTATATTTATCTTTTATCATATTAGATACTGATTCTTCTTGAGGCATACAACCTCCAATTATGGTAATGATATTGGGGTTTGTTTCTTTTAATTTCTTTATTCTGCCTAGTATTCCTACAACTTTATTTTGGGCATTTTCTCTAATTGCACAGGTATTTATTATTATTACATCAGCTTTTTCATAGTTTTCTTCTTTGGTATAGCCTAAGTCTTCCATAATACCTGATATATTCTCACTATCATGGACATTCATTTGACATCCATAAGTTAAAATAGTATAGGTTTTATTATGACCTATATTGTGAATAGACTCTGGTACTTTATATTTATCATAAGATACTTCTATTTTTTCTTTTGTTCTTATTCTGGCATCTTTTATATTTGGTAACTGCATTTTACTTCCTTCTTTCTAATATTTTTCCTTTACTACTTAAGTAATTATATTGTTCCATAAATGTTATATTATCACTTGCTTTAATATTGGCATATTCACACCAGTATTTTATCTCTTTTTCCCAATAATAATATTTTGAATCTAAATCATCAGCACTTCTATTGATATAAAGATCATATAATACATAGACTGCTAATGCATCCATAGCACGACGAGCTGCACTAGATATTTTTACATAGCCATCTATTCCTAAGCCTTGATGTCCTATATTGGTATATGAATACTTACTCTTAGTCATATAATTTTTTAGAAGTAGCTGAAGACCACTACTATTTATATCAAAAGAGCCATGTTCTAAATATTTTTCTATTAATTCAATATTTTCTTCTCTTTGAACACGCCATGGCATTATTAGTCCTAAATGTTCTCTTTTATCAATTAGATGAATTGTACTATTAGCGAAAACATTACATTGTTCTACCATCATATGAGCTATTGGTGCTTCACTATCCACTTCTTTTTGATTATTTATTCTTTCTTTCATATGATGATATGCTCTAACGCGTGGATTATCAATAGCTTGTTTATCAAATATTTTGGATATTAGTATTAAATCGTCATGTAATAATCCAGTACTTGTTATTATTTCTTCAGCACCTTGGTAAGTTAATTTATGTTTATTTTTAATTATACTAGGTATTATTTCTAAGGTATCTAAATCTAATGAATAATCTGGTGTTACTCCTACTTTTATTGTTAGAGCATTGGTATTTTTGTTTGGTAATATTGATAATATGTTATCTGATAGATATCTATCAAATATTGGGATACTATTATTAGATAAATAAATAGTATGATTTCTTTTTAAAGCTTCATGCATTGTATTTGATTCATATGGTATAGTAGCGGTTGGATTGGCTAAATGAATAAATAAGGTATATGTACCATTATCATTTCTTTTTATTGACATGGCATCATCTAGACACATATCTCCTTCGTTATCAATAGTAAAGATTTCTTCTTGGGTTAAATCTATCTTTCCATTTGGTAAATAAACATATTCTTCATATTTTGGTATTATAAATGATACATTATAATCTTTAGCTACTTCTTCTTTAGTTGTATATAATTCATTTTCTATTTTATCAATTAGTTCCCAAACAAAGTTTTTAGGACTTGTTTTTAATATTCTTAAATAATCTTCTTCTGAATCATTAAATAGTTTATTATATAATTTACCTCTTAAAAATACATTTATAACACGATTAAAATATTTTATATTTATTTCGTTATCTTCGTCTATCTTTAGATATTGTTCTATGATATTAGCAAATACTGATGTAATAATACTTTTATTTATTAATAATTCTTTCATATTTAATTCGATATATTTTTCTAGTAATTCGATATCTCTTTTTTCAAAGATAAGAAATAACATAAAATTATATTTATCGCCTTTGGCTCTTTTTTTATTATTGATAACACTTTGATTTTGTAAATTGATTAATTCTGATAAATAATCTTCAATCTGAAGTAGTTTTTCTAAGTCAAAACTTAGTGTTATATTACTTAGAAAGACTTCTATTTTGTTATATACTCTTTCTAAGTCTTTTTTGTTTTTATTTTTTTTAATATAGTTACTTAGAAGACTGTTTAGATCTTCTAGTAATGTTTTATTATTTATGGTAGTGATATTTCTGAAGAGATATAGATAGGAATTTAATATTCCTGATAATACTTCTTCGGGATACATTAGTAATTCGTTATATAATGTATCATAATCACAATCGTTATTTAATATTTCTTTTTTTATCCTACGGGATATATTTTTATTACTACTCATAAAACCCTCCTAGTATTATTATATTAGTTTTTCTTATAATCTGTTAATATACTTAAGAAGGCTTCGCTAGGTATTTCTACTTTACCTATTGTTTTCATCTTCTTTTTACCTTCTTTTTGTTTGTCTAGGAGTTTTCTTTTTCTAGTTATATCTCCTCCATAACATTTAGCTAAGACATCTTTACGCATGGCTTTGATATCACTACGAGCTATTACTTTACTACCTATTACAGCTTGAACTGGTACTTCAAACATTTGTCTTGGAATGATATTTTTTAGATTATCAACCATTCTTCTACCGCGATCATAAGCAAAGTCTTTATGTACTATTAGTGATAAAGCATCTACTACTTCACCATTTAATAGGATATCCATCTTTACTAGATCACTTTCTTTATAGCCTATTACTTCGTAATCAAATGAGGCATATCCTTTAGTAGAGGATTTTAATCTGTCAAAGAAATCATATACTATTTCTGATAATGGTAGTTCGTAGTGGATATTTACTCTTGTTGTGTCTAAGTAATCTATACTTTTATAGATACCTCTTTTATCTTGACATAATTCCATTATTGGTCCTATATAATCAGTAGGTACTAAGATATTGGTAAAGATATATGGTTCTTTGATATTTTTTATTTTTACTTTATCAGGCATCATACTAGGATTATCAATAAAGATTGTACTTCCATCTGTTAAGTTTATTTCATAATTTACTGACGGAGTAGTAGCTATTATTTCGATACCAAATTCTCTTTCGATTCTCTCAGAGATTATTTCTAAATGTAATAGTCCTAAGAAGCCCATTCTAAAACCAAAACCTAAAGTACTAGAGGTTTCTGGTTCAAATGTTAATGAGGCGTCATTTAGTTTTAATTTTTCTATAGCTTCTTTTAAAGCTGGATATTTATTTGATTCGATTGGATATATACCGCAGTAGACCATTGGTTTCATTGGTTTATAACCTGGCAAGGCTTTATCAGTAGGATTGTTAGCATCTGTTATGGTGTCTCCGACTGATACGGAAGATAGGCTTTTTATTGATGCGGTAATAAAACCTACTTCACCTTCTTTTAGTTCTTCTACTTCATGTTCAAAAGGGGTATGATACCCGAGAGATACGACATCATATTCTGCTCCGGTCGTTAGCATTTTTATTTTTGTTTTTTTGGTTATTTTGCCTGAAACTATTCTTACTAATATTACTACTCCTCGATATGAATCGAAATAACTATCAAATATTAAACATTTTAATTTATCATTATATTCTTTAGGAGATGGTATTCTATCTATGATAGCATTAACTAAGTCTGGTATCCCTACTCCTGTTTTAGCGGATACTTTAATTATTTCTTCACTAGTAAAACCAAAGGTATCATATAATTCTTTTTCTACTTTAGGTATATCGGCACTAGGAAGATCTATTTTATTTATTACAGGGATTATTTCTAAGTTGTTTTCTAGAGCTAAATAGACATTAGCTAGGGTTTGGGCTTCAATTCCTTGAGTAGCATCTACGACTAGGACTGCTCCTTCACAGGCTGCTAGTGAACGAGATACTTCATAACTAAAATCGACATGTCCTGGAGTATCTATTAGATTAAGCATATAACCATTATATGATAATCTTACGGCATTTAATTTTATGGTTATGCCTCTTTCTCTTTCGATATCCATATTATCTAGTAATTGTTCTTTCATTTGTCTTTTATCTACTTCACCAGTATATTCTAAAATACGATCTGCTAATGTACTTTTTCCATGATCGATATGTGCTATTATACTAAAATTTCTTATTTTTGATGTATCCATTTTATCACTGCCTTCTTTTCTATTATAGCAAAAATTAGTATAAAATAAAAGAAGAAACTATATATTTCTTCACTTTTTTTCTTTATTTCTTCTTAAGCCTTATAGTCTTTTAGATAAGTATTTTAATGTTTATTAATTTTATTAATAATTAATTTACTGTTTTGATAATACCATCATTATTAAAGATAACATTTATAGAGTAACTATTCATATTATTTAATACTCTATCTTTTTCTTTACCTTCTAAAAGAGATGTTTTATAATTATCTTGTTTACATGGTATAAATTTATAAGATAAATTTCCCTTTTTATTTAATGTTACTGATAATATTCCTGTATCTTTAGTTTCTCTATTAAAGATAAAATCTCCTAGATTATAAGCAATTAATTTATTATTATATATTTCCATGCCTTGAAGAAGATGAGCATGACTACCTATAATTAGGTCTGCTCCCTCATCTATATATTCTTTACCTGTTACTTTTATTACTTCTTCTAGTTCATGAGAATCTTCTTTACCCCAATGTATTAGTAATACTACATAATCACTTTTTTCTTTTTCTTCTTTGATTGTTTCTTTTAAAAGGGTATTATCATAGCATCTAAAGACGCCAGGAGTTGTTTCAGTAGCACCAGGAGTTATGATGTTTTTTTCTGCTCTTGTTGAAGATATAAATGATATTTTATAGCCACCTACTATATAAGAGAAACTTTTTTTAGCTTCAGAAATATTATGGCCTGCTCCAACAAAGGGTATATCATATTCTTTTAGGTATTTTAAGGTATCATTAAAGGCTTCTATTCCATAATCATAGATATGATTATTAGCAAGACTAACTAAATTTACGCCCATTTCTTTATAGATATTTAATCTTTTAGGATCTGCTCTAAAGGTATAGGTTTTGTTAAGAGGAGTACCTCTAGTACTTATAGTAAATTCATTATTAGCTACCATTATATCTGAACTAGTCATGATATCTACTACTTCTTTAGATAGAATTCCATATACTCCTTCGTTTCTTGAATCATAATATGGCATGATATCAAAATTATCTGCTAGTGAGATGTCTCCAACAAAACTTAAGGTTATATCACCTTTCTTATCTATTATTTTGGTATTATCTAAATTATTATTTGATAAATCTTTTAATACTTTTAGTGAATTACCTGTTAAATCATGCCACATGTTATAACTATAAGTATTATTTTTATAGCTTGTATTTATATTTTCTAAAGTATTTATTCCATAGTTATTATAAATATAATTTAAAAAATCATAATCATAATTATTATCATAAGAGATAATATTATTTATTATTTCTTCTTTAGTACTTACACTTTCTTTATTAGGAGTACATCCTACACATAACAATATTATTAATATTACTTCCACTAACTTCTTCATAATTTTAATATATCATAGATGTAATAAAAAGTCTATAATATATTATTATTTAAATTCTTCTATTTTATGAAACATAAAAATCATTTTATCTATTTTCTTATCTGTATGATAATGACCACAATACCATAAATTATAATCTACTGTATTTTCTATCTCATTCAAAAAATGTTCTGTCGAATAATCTACTGTTGATTGATCTATACCACCTAAAAACATTTCTCTTGGTAGATATTTATATGGACAAGTATGTGATAAAATAATATCAATTTTATTATTCATATTATTTAAGACTTCTTTAACTCTACTTTTAGTAGCGGCATTTGGTTGTTCATTTTCATACCAGTTATATCCCATTGCTAATCTAAAATATTTATCAACACTATATGCACCGCCTATTACAAGAACTTTATGATTATTAAAGTTATATACTTCTCCATCTTTTGCAAATAATATATTAGGATAATCTTCTTCATAATATACAATTCCATCATGAAATTTTTTCTTTTTATATGTTTTAATATTTTCTGGTCTCTCCTCATGATTACCATGAATACAAAGAAAAGTTATTGGATATTGTAATAAACTATTTTTAAGTATATAATCATTTTCATTAGCATAATAATTTATTCCAGCATCTCCTAAAACAATTAATGTATCATCTAAAGAAGTTTTATTAACATAACAAAAATTTAGAACTTCTTCAAAATTGGCATGTTTATCACCAGTTATATATATCATACGATCACCATCCTATAAAATTATACCACTTATATTGAAAGATTTAAGTATTATTTAAAAGAAAAGAAGAAAAATTATTTTTCCTCTTTTTTAGTTGCAGTTTTTTTAGTAGTTGTAGATTTTGTACTAGTACTCTTTTTAGCAGTAGTTTTAGTTTCTGCTTTTTTAGCAGGTCCTTTCTTTTCTGCTGCTTTAGTAGTAGTTTTCTTTTCTGCTGGTTTCTTTTCTTCTTTAGTTTCTACTTTTACTTCTTTTGGTGTATATTTTTTACCATTTAAAGCATCTTTAGCAATAGCTACTAAATCTGAAAATGCTTTAGGATTATCAATAGCAAGTTCACTTAACATTTTTCTATTAACTGTTACTCCTGCTTTATTTAATCCATCAATGAATCTTGAATAAGAGATTTCGTTTTCTCTACATCCAGCATTGATTCTTGTAATCCATAATTTTCTAAAGTTTCTCTTGTTTTGTTTTCTATCTCTAAAAGCATATACTCCTGAATGCATTACTTGTTCATGAGCAGTCTTATATAATCTATGTTTACTACCAAAATAACCTTTTGCTTGTTTTAATACTTTTTTTCTTCTAGCACGTGCAACAGTGCCACCTTTAACTCTTGTCATATTATCCCTCCTATATTAAATCTTTAATTCTCTTTAAATCTGATTTGTTTAAACTAGTTCCTTGCTTCTTACTAGATGCTCTAGCAGCACTATTCTTACCAGTATTATGTAAAACACCTTGTCTTGATTTACTAATTGATCCACTTTGTCTTACATTTAAAACTTTCTTTAATCCTTTATGTGTTTTCATTTTATTTTTCTTAAGTTTTGTCATAATATCCTCCTTCTATTTCTTAGGTGTAAGTTGCATAAACATTGTTCTACCTTCAATTCTAGGTTTTAGTTCTATTTCTGCAACATCACTTACTTCATTATAAAATCTATCTAATACTTCTTTTGCAAGTTCTGGATGGGCAATTTGTCTTCCTTTGAACCTAATGCTTGCTTTTACTTTGTTACCTTTTTCAAATGCTTTTTTTGCATTATTTACTCTAGTATTGAAATCATGAATATCAATATTTACTGATAATCTGAATTCTTTTGTTTCCACCATTGCTTCTCTTTGTTTCTTTTGAGCCTCTTTGGTTTTCTTTTTCTTTTCATACTTGAATTTGTTATAGTCCATTATTTTACATACTGGCATATTACCACTGTCACTCATAAGTACTAAATCAAATCCAGCATAACCCGCTAGAGTAAGAGCATCTTGTTTACTCTTTACACCAAGTTGTTCTCCGTTTGGTCCAATTACCATCATTTCCTTACATCTAATTTGTTCATTGATAGGATTATCCTTTAAAGTAGCTATAGCTAACACCTCCAAAAAAATGAATACTAAAGAAGTATCCATTTATCCATTAAAAAGACTAATTATATATTGTATTATAAAGTATGCAGCCTTTTACCTATTACTATGTGTAATCAGGTGAGATAAATATAATCTTCTTTCCGTTTCGTTATTAATTATATTACATAATATTATGAATGTCAACTAAAAAGTACTAAAAATTGCTTATTTAGTGGGTATTTTTTGACTTATTATTGATTTTTTTTAATTATTTGATAGTTAAACTTTTTTTCTAATGACCTTAGGCATTAGAAAACCCTGGAGTGACTACAGGCACGAAGGGCATAAAAAAAGAAGATTACTTTTCTTCTTTAATATAGTTAGGATCAATATTTTCTTCTATTTCTTTTTCTGTTTCTTCAGTTACTTCTTCTGGTATATCATCCCATGGTTCTTCATCTTCTTCGATGGCTATTTTTACTTTGGTATCTCCAACTATCTCTATTCCTAATTCTTTTTCTATATCGATATTGATACTATTTCCATCTTCTTTAGCAGATATACAACTAGGTCCTTTTAAACATCTTACTATTATATCTTTCTTTGATGTATCAGTAGTTTCTTTTTGGGAGACTGTTACTAATTCTTTATATGGTATATTCTTTGTTATTACTGATGTCTTGGTATTGTTATCATATGAATACCATAAATTTACATCATAAGAACCATTTATGACTATTTTACCTGCCTCATCACTACCTGAAAATTTATGATTGATTACCCAACAACCTAAAACAGTATCGACTGGAGAATCTGTATTTACTTTATAAGTATTTTTATAATACTTCTTTCCTTTACCTACTACTGCTTTAGTTACAATTTCTTTATATGCTGACAAAAGATATCACCCCTCACCATAATTTATGTTAGAGATAAGAAAAAAGTACCATTTTTTGATACTTTATTATTTTAATAAATCGTCATTTTTTATGATAAAGATATTTTTATCTTTGTAGAAGGCAAAGAAGACATTTTCGATATTTATATCTTTTTTATCTAGAAAGTTATAGACCCATTTTTTATCTTTCTTTAGATGTTTTAGGGTATCTTCTTGGATATCACCATCTAGTATTATTGGAAGTGGTAATGGTGAAGTTTCTTTTTTATAAGGAAATACGGATAATGTACCGCTGCTTTCTAGGATGGCATATTCTACTTCTTCTATACTACGATAGCCTTTATCTCTTAATTGTACTAGTAAATCGTCTAGGTTATATCTTTGTCTTAGCATTTCGTTATAGTTTATTTTTCCATTCTTTATAATAAGAGAAGGATTACCATCTAGGAAGATTCTAAATTTTGGTTTTTTTAGGCTTATATAAGCTAATATACACTGCATTAATACTAATATTACTATTGGTATTAAGGAATATAAGATACTTGCTTTATAGTTTTCAATACTTATTACTGTTAGTTCTGCGATAAGTAATGATACTATTAAATCTGTTATACTTAGTTGTCCTACTTCTCTTTTACCCATTATACGATATATTACAAATATAAATAGATAGAAGAATATTGTTCTTAGTACTACTATTGTCATAATTATCACCATTATAATTATGTACTAATGTATATTTTTTTATACAATTTCATAATATTTAGTGGTGATATTTATGATTATGAATTATTTAAAAAGTTTATTATGGTGTTTTGGTATATTAATTATTAGTTCTATTATTATTACTATTTTTAATTATTTTAATGTTATTAATGGGATTGTTCTTAAGATTATATTTTTAATTATTCCTATTATTAGTATATTTATTGGTAGTTATAGACTTGGTAAGTTATCTAATGAGAAGGGTTATATTGAAGGTATTAAGTATGGACTTATATGGGTTATTTTATTTGTTATTATTTGTTTGATATGTAAGGTATTTGATTGGACTTCGATTATTTATTATTTTATTTTGTTATTTATTTCTATACTTGGTAGTATTCTTGGTATTAATAAGAAAAAGAAATAATCTCTATACTAGAAGGTATAGGGATTACGATATAAATTACTTACTATGATATCTATTATAAATATACTTATTATTATATAAGTATATTTATAATACTTTTTATTATAATATTTATCTATTAATGGTAATAATAAATAGTTTAGTATTAGAGAACCTACTGCAAAGGTAAGGACACTTCTTAGGCATACTAGGCCATTTATATTTAGAAATAGTCCTGTATAGTCCCATAATCTTTGATTAAAGATATTTACACTTATATAACCTACTATATATTCTAATAATCCTGTTATTATTATACTTAATATGAATAATAAAATGGGATTCTTTTTTAATGGTTTTAACATACTTAGAAATACTGCTCCTACTCCATAGATGGGAAGCCATGGTCCATATAATATTCCCCAATTATTTAATACTCCTAATGTTATATAATAAAATATTACTTCATATATGTATCCTGTTATGGCTCCTAGTATAAATATTACAAAGTAATATAATAATTTATCTAATAATGTTTTCTTTTTATTCTTTTTCTTACTCATTTTACTACCTACCTACCATTTAAGTATAGCATAGTTTTAATATTATTACTAGTATTTTATCTAGTTGTTCTTATAGCCTATAGTCTATAAGAACTGCATCAATATGCTATATTATATTTAGTGTGTAGACTTTCTAACTATTAGTTTATTTAGTACTATTTAATGCGATTTTGGGGTAATCTCCAAAATCGTATGAATCCTTTATTTTACTAACTTCGTGCAGTTTTGCTAATACCAACATAATTGTGTATTTTTACTAAAATATTAGTTATTGGGTTATTTTCATAAGTAAAAGCGACGCACGTTTTGTTAGCAACGCTAATGAAAGTAGGGATAGTTTTTACTCTTTTTTGTAAAACAAAAAAGGCGACAATATTACTTACGAAGTTTGTAAGTTTGTCGCTTAATCGGGTTTCAAAAGAGTTGTCCCTTTGCACACTATTCCTAGTTGGTTATTAACTCGTCAAAAGAGTTAATCAAAACAACCGAGCCATTAGTTATAAAATTTCTTTTGACTCGGTTTCGTTAGGTGTACTAATATTATTATTTATCAACAATAATTGTGGATAAATACTTATTTATACTATCCTCATTTTTCTTCATAAATACTTTCCTATTATTTCGTTCTTTTCAAAATTTTATTTTCTTTCGATAAAGATTTTAATGAAGTAGGAAGTTCACCATTATAATTAACATATAATTCGTGCATAGCTCTAGTCATAGCAACATACAAAAGTTTAGAATCTATATTATTATCAGTGTAATTAACATTATTAGCATTATATAATATTACTGCATCAAATTCTAATCCTTTTGATAAGTAAGATGGCATAATACATAATCCACCATGATATTTTTCATTTTTTTCTGTTATAACAGATACATCTAATCCTAACTTACTTAACTTTTTATAAACATTAGCAGATTCTTTCTCATCCTTACATATTATTGCAATAGATTGATATTCTTTATCTAATAATGATTTTATTTGTGAAATAAGAGTTACTTCACTTATATCATCATTAGTTACAACTTCATCACCCATTCTTGCAACACACTCTGAATTGTTTTGACCCAAATGATTTAAAATTAAATTTGATGCATCTGAAATATTTACAGTAGTTCTATAACTCTTATTCAAATCCAACATACTTGCTTTATTATCAAATATAACATTATTTAACTCATCCCAATCATGAATAGATTGATAATCATAAATAGACTGATTAACATCTCCAAATACATTAAATTTTGCAGATGGAAATAATTTTTTTAAAACATAATATTGTGCTAAACTTAAATCTTGGGCTTCATCTATTACTAAATATGAAAAATCTTTAAAATCTTTAATTCCATTCAAACAATAATTAATTAATAATAATGGAGATAAGTCTTCAAAACCAATTTGCTTTTTAGATATTCTTGACAAAGTATAATCTTGTATTTCTTTTAGAATGTTATGATTATCTTGAACAAGAACATTTAAATTTTCTAAAAATGCTTGATATATTATAATAGGATTAACTTTCATAAATTTGAAATAATTCTTTATGCTTGTTGGGCAACCTTTTTTGATTTCTTTTTGTATTTTATCTACTTCTTCTAGAATTTCTTTTCTTCTTGGAGAATTTTTTGGTAAACCTAAATATTCTTCTCTATATTTAAGCCAAACATCATGTGTCAAATCATCAGAATTATCTTTAACTTTTTTTATTAATATTTTCATATATTGATTAGCTTTTTCTGCATATCCTTTATCAGTTGAAAAAACACTTTTATTTAAATATCTTTTTATTTCATCTGCAGAACATATTTTCATTCCTTCATATTCAACATCATCTTTTAAATGAGAATTAACATATAAGTCAACAAAATTCTCAAGCAATTTCAAGTATGCTATAGAAGATTTATCCTCTATAACTTTAGCAGAAACATTTCCAGCAAGTACTTCTTGTAATGTCTTATTTTTACTTTCTAATTTAACTTTTGAAATTCCCATGTATTTCATTGCAATTTCTTCAAAAGTTAATTGAGAAACATTTTTAATATCAAGATCGGGTAAAAGATCTGATATATAATTCAAGAAATACTTATTAGGGCCAAGAATCATAAAATCTGCTTCTGAAATATTTTTGGCTTCATTATATAATAAATATGCTATACGATGAAGAGCAACTGTTGTTTTACCTGACCCAGCTGTTCCTTGAATAATATAATCTCCTCTTAAAGGACTTCTTATTATTTTATTTTGTTCTCTTTGAATTGTAGCAATAATTGATTTTAATCTTGCATCTGAATTTTCTTGTAAGTATTTTAATAATACAGAATCGTTTGATAATGTATCTTGTTCATCTACAGCTTTTAAAACACCATCTTTAATAATAATTTGTCTTTTCTTAATTATTTTTCCTTTTCTTTTTTCGCCAGTATTAGAGATATATTCAGCATCTCCAATATTATAATCATAGTACATTGAACATATCGGACTTCTCCAATCGTGAGCAATTACTTTTGTGCCATCCATAATTGTCTTTTTACCTAAATAAATTTCATTTTTTTCTTCATTGTTTTCAAAATTAAACATACCAAAGTATGGATTAGACAAAACCGATCTAAGATTATAAACTTCTGTTGCATATAACGACATTAATCCTTGTCTAATAAATTGAGTTCCTCTTTGTCCCTCTTTAAAACCTATAATAGTATGTTCTTGTTTACTAAAATTTTCTTCTGCTTCCTTAATTTGTTTATTAATAATTTCAATTACTTCTTTAAGTTTATTTTCTTCATATAAAAATATATTTCTTTTTTCCATATTATATTCCCCCCAATATTTAATTTATTTTTTACTTGTTCTTATATCAAAGAAATCATAGAGTTCCATTAAAGATGAAATGCAATTTACACTTTCATCATCAGAAACGCCATAAAACAAAGCATTCCAACCATTTTCTACAGGTTTTAGATAATCACTTTTCAAAGTATCACCTATATGCAATATTTCTGTTGGTTTCACATTAAGTGTTTTTTCAACATATTGATAACTTTCTTTATCATCTTTTGTATATCCTATATCATATGAGTAAAATACACCATCAACTAAATCATAAATTTCTTTTATTGCATCATTATTAAGTAAACAACAACTATTAGAAAATAAGATAACTTTATACCCATTTTCTTTAAGATCTCTAATTAATGTAATTTTGTCGTTTGAAATTGTATTATTTATATTATTATCAGAAAATTTTCCTATAAAGAAATTATTTAAATTTTCAGTATTACTAATACCTAAATCATTACAAAATTTTCCAACTAATTCATTCAATGTACCATTTGACTTTTGAAAAACATTTTTATAAACATCTCTAACATTTTCATAAGGTATATTAACAATTTTTGCAAGTTCTTTCAAATTATAATTATTAGGATTATCATGAGAATCTTCTAATAATGTTCCTCCAATATCAAATGAAACAACTTTAATCATCATATTCCCCTTTAGCAAGATTGATTACAGAAGTAATAAATTCATTCTTACCTGCAGTATATTTAGGTCTTTCATCTGCGTATTTTTCTGCTAATTCTTGTTTTAAATCACAGTATTTCTTAATGTATTCTGGATGTTCAATCAAATATTTTTTGAAGTAAACTTGATTATAATAAGTCTTACTATTTGGTTCAACAAAGTGAATATAATGACTTCTAGCATCCTCAGGACCTTTAGCAAAGAAATATCTATCTGGAACACCTTGTTGTCCTCTGTTCTCATAATCATAAGGTTTTAACATTTCTTCAATTTCAGTTATTTCATCTAAACTATTAATTACTACTAAAATATCAATAACTGGTTTAGCTTTTAACCCCTCAATAGAGGTACTTCCAATGTGATGAATTTCAATTATTCTATCACCTAATACTTCTTTTAATAATTTTTCTTCCTTTTCATATTCTTTTTTCCAATTTGAATTATATTCGGCCAATTCAACAATGCCTCTTTTTAATGCCATATTTTTTTCCTCCCTTTTCTGACAATATTATATCATATTTTCCGTCTCAATACCATTGATTCACGGATCTTTTCACAATTATCTTGATTAATTTCTATACCAATGTAATCTGTTTCAGGATTATGAAAGTCAGAGCCATAAGTTTCTAATAAGTTATATTTTTTAGCTAAACATTGATAATATTCTGTTTCACTAAGTTTCATCTTATCATTTACTACTTCAATACCAAATAGCCCTGCATCATTTAATCTATTTAAAATCCCAACTAAAATATTTTTATCACTCGTTACAGTATTTGGATGAGCCAACACTGTATAACCACCACTTTGATCAATTAAATTAATAATCTCTTCAGGCGATAATTTTACATTCGGTACATAATATTTTTGCTTTTTACCAATTAAAGTTTCATAAGTTTCAACAATACTATTTGTGTATCCCATATACATCAAATATTTAACAAGTTTTCTTTTATCTAATATACTATAATCTAAATTAATTTCTTGTAAATATTTCTTTATTAATGTTTCTGAAATTACAAATCCATCTTTTTTTAACAGTTCAATAACTTCAAGACAAACCCTTTCATTTTTTATTCTTAAATTTTGCATCACTTCATCAACTAATTTAAAATTCTTTACTGCATATCCAAGTAAATGCAAGTTGGAAATTGAAGTATTAAATTCAATTCCAGAAATAATATCAATATTATATTTTTTAGCTAGAGCATCATACTCATTTAAGAGTTCATGATCTGTTATTGATATTATCTTACAATCATTATTCTTTGCTTTTATTACAACATCTTCAGGACTAATTAATCCATCAGATAAATTAGTATGTAAATGTAGATCAACTTTACTCATTATCATCCCTCACAATCTATAAATTTAACTATTTAAAATTTTAATCAAATCTTTTGTATCAATTTTAAAATATTCCATATCTTCATAAAATTGTAATGAAGCATCATGACTATCAGAACCCTTAATTAAATTGAGTTTATTATTATTTAATACTCTATAAAAATTATTTATATCCTCATAATGGTTTCTGATATTTAATTCAAGTCCCTTTATGTTCTTTTTTTCTTTAACTATCTTATCTACTACATCTAAACTATTTTCAGTAGGATGTGCGAAATAAATATCATATTTTTCATTTATTTCTTCTGGTTTTAACTGCCCATAAGAGTTTACTGATAAACTCCCACATGCAGGAGCTGGCCACCAATCATCATCAACTTCTCTTACAGCTAACATAGACAATAAGAATCTAGCATTATATTTATTTGTCTCATTAACTTCATACTTTTCTCTAAGTTTTCTATACCTTTTTGATTTAAATTCTTTTCTATCTTCATAAGGGTCTAATTTATTATTTTTTTCTAATAAATCTAATATATCAAAAGTTGTTACTCTTTTTTCTTTAAACTTCTCTATTAAGTAAAAACTTAATGTATCATATTCAGGAATATATTCATTTTTCTTAAGATAAGATTCATAATCTTTATATGAAATATGAATATTATGTTTCTTAATTATTTCCTTTATAGTTATATTTTCTTTAAGTCTATTAAATTGGATTTTACTTCTATTGAACATAGAATTATAATTTTTAGAAACATCTTTTAATATAACTAGATCTTTAGGATTAACAAATAATTGTAACATATGACATTGATTTCCATATTCTCTTTTATCAGTTGTAAATTCTATACCTGGTATAATAATTGGAGAAGTTACGCCTTTAGAAACAATATCATATAATTCATCATAAACATTTAATGAATCGTGGTCGGTAATTGCAATAATATCAAAACCTTTTTCTTTTGTAGTTTCTAAAATTTGTTTTAGATTTTGTTTACCATCGGCACTATAATTAGAATGAATATGTAAGTCTATATATAATTCTTTTTTTGTTCTACATAATCTTCCTATTTCCCCTTTAATAAATTTATTATATTTTTCCCAAAACTCATAATTATTCATTTTCTTCACTTCCTTAAAACTCTTGTATTATTTCTTTTTAAATGCTTTTTACTTACTTCTAAAATGTCTTCGACTGCAAGATTATTAGCTGCTAAATTACTGTCTAAATGTCCTTTAACTGATATTTGATCTTCATACCCTAAAATCTTACAATCAATATTTCTTTCATATAATAAAGATTTAATAATATGAGAATATCCGTTAAATAGATATATTACTGGAACCCCATCATTAAAATATTTATAAAAATCTGTATCAGATAATGCTTTTTTACTTTCAACATCTAAAATTTTAGGGTTGGTAACATAAACTATTTTGGCTTGTATTCCATCTTCGTTTAATATTTTATACACTTTTACAATTTGATCTAACATATAATCGCCTGTTGCACATAATATTATGTCAGGATTATCACAATCTACAAAGTTTTCAATCTCAATGTTTGCAGTATCATAGGTTTGATATTTCATTAAATGCCTTTTTGATGACACTACCACATTAATTAAATTCTTAGATTTAATAGACTGTTCGACACATTTTATAAGATTAGCACCATCTTTTGGATATAGAACATTATAAAAAGAATCATATCTTTGTAAAAGTGCATTTACAAATTCAGGATTTTGATGAGAATAAGTATTCTCAAAACATGTTGAAGTTAATAAATAATTCATAGAGCATGTATTTTCATTGTGTAATAATACTTGCTTTTGCATTAAGTATTTATAATATTGTGCAAGCATACTTGTAATAATTGGCATAAATCCTTCATAACTTATGAATAATCCATTATTACCTGCTTGAATATATCCTTGATATAATGCTTGAAGCAAATTCTCATTTAGTATTTCAATAGCATTACTACTTAATTTTCCAAATTTGTTTGAAAATAATTCATCCGGTGAAAATATCATAAAGTTATTTTCTTTTGTATAATCACATAAATAATCTTCTAACATTTCTATATTATCTAGTGTTCTATTTTCCTTTATAGAAATATTTTTCATTGCTTGCTTATTACTGAATGCACTTTCAGTTTTAAATTTAAAATTATCAATATTTAAATTATCTGCATTATCAAATAATTCTTCTTCATAAAACTTTAGAAACTTTTTCACTATATCTAACTTGTCTGGCATTGTATAACCTTGAAGTGGATTTTTATGTACCTTTGTATTACCCTCAAGTTTTAAATCATTAATATTTGGTAAAGTAAATCCTTTTTTAGAACGAAATATGATTAGAGGACATTTGCTACTTAAAGTTTTATTAAATGTTTCTTGCATTAAATTTATAGTCTTTAATAAGTCATTCTCTTGCGTTGCATCAACTATACTTACATCATATCCAATAAGTGAATAATAATTAATTAATTCTTCATTACTAAATATTGATAAAAATGAATTTGCCCCCATCTTTAATTCATTAAGATTAATTATTGGTAACACTTTACTTTTAGTATCAAGCATTTTGTTTAATTGCCATGCAGAACATAAAGTCCCTGTTTCTGCTTCACCATCTCCGATTATACATGGAATAATATCTTCTTCCGTATTAATTGCATAGCCATAAGCAACACCAAGCGAATATCCAAGTTCTCCACCATCGTAAATAGTTTCTGGATATTCAGGATTAATTTCGCTTCTAATAGTTTCGCCAAAATCTTTAATTAAATTGTTAAGCCCTTTTTTATCTAAAGAATATTTAGGATAATAATCTTTTAAAATTCCATTTAACCATAAATTAGATATTAAAGATACTCCAGCATGTCCAGTACCAATTACAGTTTTGCTTGTTAACTTATTTTTATTTAAGAAATAATTTAAGTTAGCTTGTATAAAGTTAAGTGATAAGCTTGTACCTAAATGACCTGGATTATATTTTTTTAAATCTTTTTCTTCAATAACATCAGGTTTTAAATATTCATTTAAATACATTTCACACAGAACAATATAATTTAAATTATAAAAATATTTTTTTATTAATACATCTTCTTGCACCTTACCTTACCTCCACTTTTTTCTTTATCATCAAAATATAAACTTCTAAAACATTCCCATGTCTTTGGTTTCATTTCTTCTTTATTCTTGAATATATCATCAATAATCATTCTTGCTTTAATATAAAATTCAACATCTTTTGCTTCTTCACATCTGTACATTTCTTGATAAGGAGTATAATTTTGAAAAACTTGTATAATTGGAAATTTATTAATACTTCCTTTTAAATAATTAAAGTAATGTTCAATTGTTTCTGAATCTTCTAATCCTAATATATATAGAAATGTTGTTGTTAAACCTAATGAGGAACAATATTCAAGTAATTCTTTTGCTTTATCAATAGTTAAACTTGCTTTTTCAGGCCTCATAAATTTCTCTCTATCAAGAAATTTTTCAATTGTTAGATATAATCCAAAGTCGTCTATTTCATTTGATAACATTTTAATTTTGTCATAATCACGAAGTTGAGACCCAATATAATTAATACTTCCATTAAAATCCATATTTTTAAATGTTTCATTTACAAGTAATAAATGGTCTATTAATTTATCTTCTGATTCAAAGCATCCAGTACAAATAGTAACATTCTCAATATTTCTCATACTCTCTATATTATTTTCCATTAATAATTTAGTAAAATAATCTCTAATATTTTTTTCTGTATTAAACTCTAGTACATCTTCATCTGTTAAACTATAAGTCCCACAAAACTTACATCCAACACACTTGCTTCTCGAATTAGAATTAAATGTTATAACTTTTTTATCATTTCTAAAATATGTTGATAAACAAGTATCTTTTTCAATACCAGAAACTTTACCAACTGGTACTCCTTCGAGTAATAAAGTATTATTCTCTAACTTAAATGGAGATTTTGCAAATGTATTAACACACACAGCAAAATAAGTTTTCTTATTAGAATCTAATAGTTCAAGATTAAATCTTAATCTATTTTCATCAGTATTATCTACTATAATTCCATATCTATTTAGAGCTATAGATAATACATTCTCCAAACTTAAACTATACTTCTCTGCAATTTCTTTAAAATAATCTAACATAATATACCTCCTAAAAAAAAGAGATGACAAAAACGCTAATTTGTTAATGTCATTTCTTTTTAGAGACAGTAGTGCCTAAACTTTTTACTGATGAAAGATTTAAATCATAATATTTAGACATACTATCACTTCCTTGAATATATAATATCACATTATTTACATTTTTTTACATATAAGAAACAAATACTAGTTATCGGAATTTTTAATAGTCTTTTTTAAACTATCAATATATTTTAATACTAATTTGTTTTTGTCTTTTGTGTTATATACTATAGAAATGCTATCAGTTGGAATATTTTTAAAACTTTCAATTACAACAACTAAACCATTTTCTACTTCATCCTCAATAAATTTCTTATTTATATAGCCAATTCCCATATCATTAATTATTAATTTTTTAAGTAGAGTTGAATTAGGAATCTCAATTTCAACAGAATAATTAATATTATTATCTATAAGGTATTGTTCAATATTTCTTCTTTTTTCAGAACTTCCAGGCAAAATCATAGGACAAACATAATCATCACAATTTTGGAATTTTTCTTCATAAAACTTTTTAGAACAAACAAATACATTTTCAGCATCGGCTATTTTTTCTACTTTAATATGACTTTCAAATTTAAAGAACATCGGATATCTACATACAACAATATCAAGTTCTTCTTTTTTCAACATTTGAAACATATCAGTAGCATTAGCAAATAAAAAACTTAACTTTGCTTCATTGTTTTTCTTTTTAAATTCCGAAACAGAATCTGCTAGATAATTATCTGCTATAAATCTAGTACATCCGATTTTCAACTCATTATTTATTAGTTCATCATCTAATATATTCTTTATTTCTTCTAATCTTAAAAATAAATCCTTACCATAATTTGTTAGAGAAACATCAGACTTTTCTCTCTTAAAAAGTTTTTTATTTAATTGTTCTTCTAAATTTTTCACATTAGAACTTAGTGAAGACTGTGATATATTAGCTTGTTTACTTGCTTTAGTAAATCCACTATATTTTGCAACATAATAAAAAATTCGATAGTATTCAAAATTTACATTCATCGATAGAACCCCCTCTGACATATCAAAATGTTATTTATAACATATCAATTATAGTTTTTACTTATCCCTAATGCAAAAGTATAATCATAGAAGATGAAAAAAGCAAGAAAGGAAGCGCATGAAGCATGAAGGAACAGACGATTTTTCCACGAGAGGAAAAGGCAGAGGTTTTGTTTCAGAAAATATTAAATGATCATTGGGCATGTGAAAAGTTACAGGAAACATTTTGTAACTGTTTATTTTGCAATGATGATTTGGATGCCGGAATTTCTCCGGCAGAATTTTCACTGGCTTTGTTCAATGCGTATACGAACCGGGACCTGTCGGCCTTCCTTATGGGCATATGTCAGAATACATTGTTTGACCTGTTGAGAAATTCATTTCTGATTCCCTATCGTTTTGATGCAGACGGAAAGCAAAATCCGGTCATTATGACGGATGAAAATGGGCAATTACTTCCTGCATACAAAGGCACAGATCATGAAAAAGAATACCGGCATTTTCATGAGGTATACAAAGATCTCGGCAATCAGAAAAATATATATTTTGCACAGGCATACCGTTACAGCCATGAATATCAGTCGGATTACATGGATGTGGAACAAAAGATTCTTGAAAAAAATATGGGTGTGCTGCTCATTCGTGAACTGCCGGATACCGTAAAGGAGAAGGAGACAGAGGCAGAAGTATATTCTGCCGTGTGGGATCTTATGATTGAGCTGGAAAAGAATCTTCCAATGGCTTACGTATTTTATGGACAGGATTCGCTGGTGGAGAATAACAACCGATATGATGAAATTGGAATTTTCCTTCCGAATTCTATCTTCCTGAAAAATCTCGAACGTCATGTTGCAAAAGCGGAGGAGATCATTTATGGCGAAAAATGATTATATAGAAATCATGGAAAAAAATCATATGGAGATTCCGTGGCACGATTATACAGAGAATGACAGTGAAGTGCTGATTCAGCAGGCAGGACTGATTGAAAAGGCATCGGTTGTCGGCCGGGTTGGTCTGATTATGCTTTCCTGTGGAACCGGAGCATGGCGTGTGCGGACTTCTATGAACAGGCTTTCCAAGGAACTTGGAGTAACCTGTACAGTGGATGTGGGACTGATGTCCATAGAGTTTAATTGTTTTGATGGAAAAGAGTGTGTTTCACAGTCTCTTAGTATTGCAAATACCGGAGTAAATACTTCCAAGCTTTATCGGATGGAACAGTTTGTAAATAGTTTTCCATCTCAGGAAGCGCATTTGACCGGAGAAGAAATCCATAAGCGGCTGGATGAAATCGAGCAGATCCATGAACTCTATTCTCCGGTAAAACTCGGATTGGCAGCGGCACTTGCATGTTGTGGATTTACATTTCTGCTGGGTGGTGGCCCGGTGGAGATGATATTTGCATTTATTGCCGCTGGTGTTGGTAACCTTATCCGGATGAAGCTGATCAAACATCATTACACATTGTTTTTAAACATTGCGGTATCTATTTCAGCTGCATGTCTGACGTATGCTGTCTGTCTGCATATGGCAGAGCTGTTGTTACACGTTTCCGCAGTGCATGAGGCCGGATATATCTGTTCCATGTTGTTTATTATTCCGGGATTTCCGTTTATCACAAGTGGAATTGACTTGGCAAAGCTGGATTTGCGATCTGGTCTGGAGCGGCTTACCTATTCCATTATTATTGTTCTGGGTGCAACGATGTTTGCATGGATCATGGCACTTTTGTTAAAGCTTCAGCCACAGGATTTTGTAGCTTTGCATCTAGGAAGTATGATGCATCTGGTTTTACGTCTGATCGCAAGTTTTTGCGGAGTATTTGGATTCTCGATTATGTTTAACAGTTCAGTCTATATAGCAGCAACGGCGGCATGTATCGGTGCCGTTGCAAATACATTGCGGCTGGAACTGGTCGATTATGCAGGGATGCCATCTGCGGCAGCAGCTTTCATAGGAGCACTGACTGCAGGTCTGCTTGCATCCATCATAAAGAGAGATCATGGATATCCGAGAATTTCACTGACAGTGCCATCCATTGTAATTATGGTGCCAGGATTATATTTGTATCGTGCGATTTATAATTTTGGAATTATGTCACTAACAGAGGCAGTTTTGTGGTTTGCAGCAGCGATCATGATTATTGTATCGTTACCGCTTGGACTTATTTTTGCGAGAATACTTACCGACCGGACATTCCGGTATTGCTCATAACAGATTATGCATGGGTTTATGTTCAAAGACAGTGTCAATAGAAGGAGAATAAAATATGCTTACAGCTGTAACAGGAATTAACTGGGGAGACGAAGGAAAAGGTCGTGTGATCGATCTGCTTGCGGAGAATGCAGATGTTGTTGTCCGCTATCAGGGCGGCAATAACGCTGGTCATACAGTGGTTGCCAAACAGCAGAAATTTGTCTTAAATCTGCTGCCATCCGGTATTCTGCATGAGAATGTAATATGCGTACTCGGCGATGGTATGGTGGTAGACCTGAAACATCTGACAAACGAAATTGCACAGATCAGGGAAAAAGGTGTTGTGGTCACACCAAACAACTTAAAACTTTCCAAACGGGCAACAATCTCTATGCCTTGGCACAAAATTCAGGATGAACTCGAAGAAACACGTCTTGCAAAAACAGGAGCAGCGTTTGGTTCCACAAAAAGAGGCATTGCCTATGCATACAGTGACAAATACAGAAAGAAGACACTGCGTCTTGGGGATCTGCTTCATCTAAAAGAGGAATCCGTACAGAATCGTTTGAAAATGATGCTCGAGGCAAAGAATCTGGAGCTTGCAGGATGCTATTATCAGGAACCGATGTCCTATCCGGCACTGCTTTCCTGGTGTGAAGCTCAGGCAGCAGAGTTATGGCCATATATAGTAGACACAGGTGCTTATCTCGAGGAAGCATTAAAGGAAGGAAAACGTGTTGTTTTAGAGGCACAGCTTGGAGCTATGCGGGATATTGATTATGGCATTTTTCCATATACGTCAAGTTCTTCAACGATTTCTGCCTACGGTCCGATAGGGGCGGGGATACCGGGAAAGCAACTGGACCATGTCGTTGGTGTACTGAAAGCTTATTCAACCTGTGTAGGTGCAGGGCCATTTACAGCAGAAAAAGCCATGCCAGAATCCTGGATGGAACTTTTGCGCAAGTTTGGCGGAGAATATGGTGCTGCCACAGGACGTCCGCGCCGTGTAGGACCGTTTGATGCAGTTGCAAGCCGGTATGGATTAAAGTGTCAGAACGCGGACAAGATTGCATTAACTAAGCTTGATGTGCTCAGTATGATGAAAGAAATCCCTGTGATTGTAGGTTACAAAAAGGGAAATCAGGAAGTGACGGATTTTGATCCGATAGAGGATCTAGAAGAATATGTACCAATTGTGAGAATGCTTCCCGGCTGGCAGACAGACATCAGCGGTTGCGTAACCTATGATGAACTGCCGGATGCAGCCAAAACGTATGTAGAGACGTTAGAGGATCTTCTGCAGCATGAAATACAGTTCATATCCGTAGGTGCAGAGAGAAGTCAGTATTTAACAAAAGGAGAGTGGTTATGAGACATTTGATAAGTCCTTTGGATTTTACAGTAGAAGAAACGTATGAAGTGCTGGATTTCGCAGACAGGATTGCTGCAAATCCAAAAGCTTATGCACATGCAGCAGACGGCAGACAG
>ENA-OPEC01000521-OPEC01000521.1-human-gut-metagenome-genome-assembly--contig:-NODE-521-length-32833-cov-3.557478_pt1 | contig 32833 bp, 31 predicted proteins | sample MGYA00241622_ERZ501507 | MGnify/ENA primary metagenome ERZ501507 (study PRJEB25962, sample SAMEA2042582) | human gut metagenome | biome: human gut; feature: human-associated habitat; material: faeces... | reverse complement strand
ATTCCGTAAACCCAGCTGCCGTTGTCAGTTCTTTTGGCGCGGTAAAAATTATCCATGGCTGTTCCCCCATTCACAAGCAAAATTAAGTTATCTTTTTACGCTTTTATTGTAACGGCAAAAGCTGAAATTTATATTAAAACAATGTTAAGTTTCATTTTATTTTACCCATATCCAGGAACCTTTAATTTACAAGACTTTCCCCCCTTTTTCACATCAAAATGTCATAGCTTTGTTCAAATTGACAGACGGCTTTTATCATAAATTCGTCTGTCATATAAACACACCTTTTTATTGTTGTTTTGATACTCGAGTGACCCAAAAGCTACTGCAAGACTTTTGGCTGTACGCCGCGTTCGATAGCACGTATAGCGTGGGTATGTCGCAGAATGAAGATTCAGGAACGCGTTTTGCCCGCCGAAAGCAAGATTTTTTTATATTGCCGGACAGCTAAATGTTCCGGATCTTTTTCTTCCATCTGTTCAAACATGATGTACACAGGGCTTTCAAGCTCCGGGTCATTCTCGCAGGCTTCGCTGGCGTTTATCATTTCAATCAGCATCGTTAAGTTCTTTTTTGCTTACTGGGCTTCGTAGTTGATATAACCAATCAAAGAGCAGTAAAAGAGCTCTTACGATTTCATCCAAATAACCTTGATGGATTTTCCCCGTTGCCTTTGGTGTTATCGATAATGGTATTTACCAGCTTCAAAATGTCTTTCTCGCTGCAGATATACACAAAGGAGTTATATCTCATAGATTTCTTGAAGTTAATGGTATTCAGCACTTTTATCTTGTAGCCGCCCCGCTACAAGAGCTTTCCGCACTCGATTAAGACGGTGCCTTTCTGGTCGGTAACAACATAGCTGCTGTGCATTTGCATTAAGTTCGGTTACACAAAACCATGTCTCGCCGTAACCGCCTATCACAAGGATATTTTTATTCCTTGCGCACTTCGACTGCTTCAGACACCTATTCATCGTCAGATGTTTCGTCTGACGATGAACAGCACATTGTTTTGAAAACTTGGTCGATGTAGAGCTTGTTTTAGCAAAACGCACAGAGCCGTATTCAATGCCTTTGCAGTATTTCTTTGCATCCTTCCCCTTGATGTAGACAACGAGCTTGACAATTACCGCGCCATCAATCCCAATCAACATGTCGCAGGGTAAACGCTCGAAAAAGCATTTGAAAAGCGGCTGAAAAGCCGTTCCTGATAGGCGGGAGTTTTGCGTTCATATTCTCGTCGGGGGACAAGGAGCAACGCCTGCCCGATTTTATCAAAAAGATACATAAAGAGCAGATACAGAGCGTTGAGCAGCATCGCCTGTAAATACTGCTTGATGTTGCGTATTTTCGTTGTGTTCTCCCGCATACAATCACGGACAAAACGGATATTCTTGCTGTCCAGCTCATAAACTTTGCCTTGAAATGCTCTACCGCGTAGTCGTCCCCAGCAATACTGATTGTCTTTCTCCGGATACAAACCGTTTCCAGCATAAGATAGACGATTTCATCTAACCTGTCATAGCCGTAGGGCATATCCTGTTTGAGAATGTCACACTAGATATTGTCATTGATGATTTTCTCGTAAATCTCAAATGCGCTCTGTGCTGCCGCTTCCGTTCCTGCAGTTCTGACGCATCGTTCCCCAAAGGAGAGAGGTTAGGGGAAAGGATAGTAACGGAATGGGTATTTGATAAATCCGTATTTGATTTTTCTTTTTTGGTATATCAGTTCTTTGTTCTTCTTTATTTATTTGCGTTGGATTATCCAACGTCGGGTTTTCCAATGACGTAGGTTGCAACTGCTCGCAAATAGTGTACTCGATTGCCGCCAAATTGCCCTTTTCATCGCACTCCTGCAGCCTTGTGATATATCCGGCTTTTTCAAGCTCCCATACGGCGGTGCGAATCACGACGATACTTTATCGGTTGATATAGGACAGCCCCACAAAGGTGTAGTCACCATCTTCTGGCAATAACAACATCTACGACAAAATCCCTTTTACCTTTAAGGAAATCTTTGTTGCGTAGATGGTAGTTACTCATTACGGTGTAGACATTGTTGCGCTCCACTCGGAAAACTGCCATGGTTTTATCGCTCCTTTGATGTGAATTTGTTACGCAGTAAAATAGCAATTTTGAGAGAAAAGGTATTTTTCATTTCTTCCATACCAATAGTGACCTTGGGGACTCAACTAGTTTTTCTATGAGATGGAGCACTAAAGCACGACTTTTATATCCCTATTGCGTAACATAGTGGTATAAAAAACGAGGTTTCTTTTTCCCATCATGGGATTAAAGAAACCTCGTTTACTTCTTACAAAAGTAAAAACAAGATAAATTTTATGGAAATTATGCTTTTTCGCTGCTAGTAACCGAAACTGACACATCGCCAGATATTTTTATATTGCTATGCCAAAAATTGTGTGCATCTAATTCCTGCGTAACATCATCATAAACACTTGCTTTACGCTCTGGATCGCGAATTGTAATTATTAAACAAAAATCTTGACTTGGGACTGTTCGCTCTAGTTTTGCACGTTGTTCAGTATGTTCTCTGAATAATCCTACCAAGTACAAATACCATAGCTTGTCTGCGGTTGCGTAATTATTCTTATTCGCTTCTGATAATTCAGCAAGATCAATAGCATATTTTTTTACAGGATAATATTTATCTGCATATTGAATCAATAATCTTTCTTGCAAAGCAAATTCACTTTGATTATCACGCATTAGTCGTTTACTATACAAATTACTTAGAAAAAGATTTTTAGCACCTTCGCGGCCTACAGGATTTAATATATTCCTTTTGGTTGTGTCACGTGTAACTTTCTGATCGAATGAACCAAATTTTATATCTATATTCGACTGGCAATATTCAATACCTTGTGATGGATCAAGAATAGGGTCATATACTAGTGTGGCAATAATTTGTCCTGTATAATATCCATCCCTTATTAAAGATTTAGGCATTGGAAAATCCATTATATCAATTTTTTCGCCCTTTGCTAAAGTGTCCCGCAATATAAGAGTAGCTTCATAAGGCGTATTATATAAGATTTGAGGAATACTTTTTGGAACACCAAAACCTAGCTGATTTGTACGTTCTTTTTCTGGAATCAGCAAATTTTCAGAATATGAAGCAGAGTGAATTATCAGACCTTTTAATAATAATGGATCGAAATCTTCATCTAATTCTTGGTACAGTCCTGTCGCAAGAGATGCTATTCGCGGCGTTGAAAAGCTTGTTCCCACACTTTTTGATAAACTACCATCTTTTGAAAAAGATGTCACGCCTGTTGTAACAAGATTTCCCTTTTTATCAACACCTGCATTACCTCCATAATGTGAGATTTCTGGTTTGATAATGTATTCTGGTCCTGGACCAACACGTGAAAAAGGCGACGGATTGTCAATTTCGGCAAGATCATCAGGAGCTTTTTCATGTGCAACAGAACCAACTACCAAAGATCTAACAGAATCTGCACCTTCATGAATCCTTCCTTTCGGATGACCTATTACAAAATTTTTGCAATTACCAGCTGATTTACAAATGAGAATGTTATATTGCGTTTGGAGATCATCAAGTGCTATTGCAAGATCTGAAAACTTTGTATCACTAATCGGACGGACAACGCTAATTGAAAGATTCCACACTTTAACTTTTTCGTGATTTGCCTTAATCGCATCTCTTATGTTAGCTATAAGTTCATCCTCATCAAGTCCGTCGGAATTATCTGGGACAATAGCTGCGTCGAACAGTTTAATACCATTATGCCCTACCAATTCTTTACCCTCGCAGACATCTCCGTACAAAGCAACGCCGGCTACAAAAGTTCCATGTGTTGGATTAATTTCTGATTCTGGGTAAACTGTCCATCTTTCTTCTGAAATCCAAGGTGTCAAATGGGGAATTGGAGCAATTCCATTATCCAAGATTCCCAGTGTTTCATAGCAAGTTTCACTTAATGGTCTCAAAATGTCAACAGGAGCCTCATTTTTTAGTAAATCGAGTGACACAACATACTTGGGCATTGGCTCAATAGAGAATATCATTTCATATGCATCATCTCCGTAAAGTGCATCTAAAATAGCATTAGGAAACATATTTATTTTATAAACAGCGAACTGATTTGTATAGTTTGACTTTTGGTATTTGATTTTCCTTGAATTCAAAGCATGTTCAAAAAGTCGTTGCATGGCAATATTCATTTCGTAGTCTTGAAAATCAATAAGTTTTACTTTGTAAACACTATCATATTCGATAAAATCTATTTCTGGTTTAAACTCCAAAAATGTTTCCAAACAAGAAATAGCGTACCTATTACGTTGGTAATCAGTTAATCTAGTAGATATCTCATTCATTTGAGATACGGAATCAATTTTAACCACCAATTCGTCAGCAGAAGTAAGACCTATTACATTGCTCTTATCACCTGATTGAAATAGTGCAGATATATCACCACGCCTTGATTTTGCTGTTGCATCATCACACATTTTTGCGATAAATACAAACGGGACAACAGAATTTCGTTTTGCACGCTCGTTTATCGGTTCAGAAAATTGCTCAAAAGCCTGACATAATTTGATTGCACGTTGTTCCAGTGCTTTTCCTTCTAGCACCCAATTTGGAACATCGGAACTTCCACCGGGTTCAACCTTTAATTCATCAATTTCTCGCGGAGCAAAAAGTTTTATTGGGAGCCTCTCATTACTCATATTTTATATCTCCTTTCTATCAAGGCTTCTGGATATTCCTTGAATTTTACGAATAGGTATTTTCATACTTTCGTTTATTTCTTTATGGGTAGCACCATTTTCCATCAAAAATTTAACCAATTCCTCCTCATTATCAATAGCATGGTTTTTGTGGAAATATATTGCTTTTAAAATATCGCAATTTGTTAGGCAATCTCTGTTTGTTAAAATAACTCCACGCATTGCATTAAAAATGATGGTCTTAATATCAGAATGACTTAAACCAATCAAAGCATCTTCTACATAATCAATCTTTTTAGGGATAGAAAGAAAATTTGTTGACTTTCCGTCTAAAATAATATGAAGTAATTGATGTATTTCATCTTTTTGAGGCTTTTCTAATGTTACTACATTTGTAAATCTGCGCCATATTGCAGGATCAAGTAATTCTTGGTGATTTGTTGCAGCTATTAAAATACTATCATCACTAAAAGAGTCAATGTTTTGAATCAAACTATTTACTACGCGTTTTAATTCTCCCAGTTCATTTTTATCATCACGTAATTTGGCGACAACATCAAATTCGTCTAAAAATAAAATACATTCTCTCCGTGCAGCATAATCAAAAATTTTACGAATGTTTTTTGCTGTACTTCCAAGCAATGAAGATACCAACCCATCTAGCCTAGCTGTGACCAATGGAAGCCCAGTAACGCTAGAAATAAACTGGGCAACAGTAGTTTTTCCACAACCTGGAGGACCATAAAGCAATAGGGTGTTTGACGAGCTAAATCCTGATTTAAGCAAAATATCTCTACGGTTATAGCTTTCTATAAAGCTATATATTTCTTCTTGAATATATTTACTTAAAACGATCTGTGATGATTCTATTTGTGGATAAGATACTTCTACAATATCCATTCGACTTTCAGTATCAACAGGTTTGGTAGAAAAACTATCCAAAGAAGTAAGTGCTCCCCTTTTGTGACTTAATGTTGACTTAATTTTTTTCGCTAAAGAAGATTCGCCTTGCTTTTCAAGATTATTAGCTAAAACAGTAGCGTAGTTTATTACTTTTTCCTTGTCATTAGCCAATCCTCCTTCAATTATTTTTATAATTTCAGTATACATTATAGACCACCTCACTTATGATACAAGTATACATAAAACGCAATTATAAGTCAAGATTTTCGTTATTATACCATCTATTTTTGTTATTATAATAACGTTATTCGTTTTCGCGAATACAGATTATGCATTTTTATTATCTTAATTTTACTATGGGCGTGAAGAAACGCTACGCGTATCAGTATTTTATTTTTTCGATATAGTCTTTAATAATCTCCCCAAAGGCTGCTGCAAAGGAAAAGACGAAGTATTCCAAAACTTCATGGCTAAAGTACATAGACTCTGATTCATTTGAAAACTGCAAACTAATAAACCCTGTTTTACAGGCTTTTTAGCAGTTTCACGCCCCTCGAAATTTTACCACGTCACAGTGATTGAAACCGTGAGTATGAAAAAGCGACGTTCCTTTTCCCATCAAGGGATTTAAGAAACGTCGCTCATGCGTTTGCAATAACTTATCTTCAATTTTCGTGTTAGGTTAAAATACCATTGGGAGAGCAACTATAGAAACCGTAAAACGCAGCAACTGCTGATAAAATGTGCGTCGTACTCTGATTTCTGTTACTCAATCTACACCCATTTCTACGCCAAATCGCATGAAACTATATAATTTTATGTGCTCCTTTATGAAGTTGCGATTTTGATAAATACAGTAACCATTCGGCTCTGCGTGATTATATGAATATATAAGGAGATATAAAAATAGACTGCTGAATTACAATACTAAGTTTTATTTTTCAACCATTGCTTAAAATATACCAGCCGCCTTTTTCGCCGGTTACCAGCCATTTGCCGTTACTGCCGTTTAAAAATTTCCCGGCCTCGTTCTTTTTTACCAGAAGCAGCTGCCCGCGCCTGCCGAACGAGTTAATGCCTTCAAAGGGCATTACGTTTTTTACCTTCCAGCTGTACGCTTTGGGCGCAAAGTTTGCCAGGTCTTCATCAGGCACCAGCTTAATAATTTTTTTGCCGGAATAGAACACTGCCGACGTGGAATATTTGCCGTACACGCCAATTTCATCAACAGCACGGTAGCTCTGCGCAAGTTCCAGCCCAATTTCCTTATCGGAACGCAGGCTGCTGAACGGCACAGCAACTTCGTTAATAAGCAGCAGGTTAAAAGCAAGCGCCGTTACGGCGATAACTCCTGCGGCCGTAAGCCCGTTTTCAAGGCTGATGCTTATCCAGCTGATGCCGATAACGGCAAGCACCGCCGCGCCGATTAAAATTACCGTGCCAATGCTGATGATACTGTTCCACCAGCACCACAGCGCGCCGCCAAACAGGGCAATGTAAATAAGGTCGCGCACAATTAAAGTGCCCGCCGTTACGGCGTTCCACTTCTTTTCCGACAGGCATTTGCCCAAAAGCAATGCCAGAGGAAACAGCATTGGGTAGGTATAAGTTAAATACTTGGTTGCCATGTTCTGGAAGAAAAAGAACACCGTTGCCGCCCAGATGAGCAGAAAGCCAGTTTTTTCATCCGGCCTGCGCCATTTACCGTCTTCCCGCAGGGTGCGCCACAAAAAGCGCGGCAACAGCCCACTCCACGGAAGAGTGCCAGAAGCAGCACCAGAGTATAATAGTAAAACACGTTATCGCGCGGATGTTCGGAAACGGTGGCGCGCAAAAAATTGTGCGTGCCGAAGAACTGGTCTATAAATGCGCTGCCGTGCAAATTATACATAGCCACATACCACGGTGCGGCAATTAAAAAGAACAGCAGCCCGCCGCTGAAAACCTTCATGTTTTTAATTTCGCGCCAGCCGCGGGTAAAAACCAGAAACAGCACCATAATAAGCCCCGGCAGCAAAAAGCCTATCGGCCCTTTGGTTAAGGTTGCCAGCGCCATGCCTGTATACATGCCGTAATAGTAATTTTTCTGCTGCGTGCTGTACCCAAGGTAAAAAAACACCAGCGCCATACTGAAAAAGAAAAACAATGTGCTGTCGGTAATAACCGATTTGCTGATGAGGAAAAACTCCGTGCTGGTCATTAAAATAACGCCGCTCCAGAACGCAGTTTTTTCGCCGTAAAGTTTTTTGGCAGCATAAACCAGCAGCCCAAGACCTGCCATGCCGAACAGCGCCGGGAAAAAGCGTGCGGCAAATTCGTTAAAGCCAAAAATTTTAAAGCCTGCCGCCGTAAGCCAGTAAAAAAATACCGGTTTGTCATACCAGTAATTGCCGTAAATCTGCGGTGAAATCCAGTCGCCGCTCAAAACCATTTCTTTGGCCGTCAGCGCATAATTCGATTCCACGGAATTGGTAATCCACAGCTGCCCGTTGCCAAAAAACAAAAGCAACGCCGCCAGGCTCCAAAATAACCACCATCCATAACGTCTCATAAAAAATCAACTCCCTAACTTCAGCTTGCCTTAATTGTACTTAAAGCCAATTAAACAAAACTGAAACAGGGAGTTAGTTATATGAAACCAATCTTAAATTTCAGCGGTACAACGGCAAACGTACCGTAAAAATGCTTCCGTGCGGGCTGCGCGGCTTAACGCTTACCGTTCCGCCGTGGCGCACCACAATTATGCGGGCAATGTTAAGCCCAAGCCCAAAACCGCCTGCCGCGCGCGAACGTGCCTTATCGACGCGGTAAAAACGTTCAAAAATTTTCTGCGCGTCGCTTTCGCTGATGCCTATGCCTTCATCCATTACTTTTATAACGGCGTGCATGGAATCGGTGTCAACCGTAACCGTGATTGTGCCGCTTTCCGAATACTTAATGGCATTGTCGATAAAAATTATAAGCAGCTGCTCCATTTTATTCTTATCGCCAAGTATGAACACCTGCGGCGCGTCACCTGCAGCATATTCCAGCTCCAGCCCTTTTTTGGCTGCCAGCGGGCGCATTTTATTGCATACCTTAACGGCAACTTCCGTTAAATCTACCTTTGCCCGGGCCAGCGGCTTATTTTCTTCGTCGCCGCGCGCCAAAGTCAATAGCGCTTCAATAAGCCTCGACATATACTTTGTTTCGTGCTGCATATCGCGCAGAACCTCCTGCGCAAAGCCGCTCAGCTTGCTTTCGTCGTCATTCTGCAAACTTTCCACGCCAAGGCTCAGCACCGTAAGCGGCGTGCGCAGCTCGTGCGAAGCGTCGGCGGCAAATTCATGCTCGCGCGCAAATAAAATTTCCAGCGGCTTAATGTTTTTGGCAGCCATGTAATAGCCGCCGCCTGCCGCCAGCATAATGCACACCGCACACAGCAAAAACAAAAAATACATGCCGTCCACAGCCATGTCGTAATAATCTTCCAAATTTAAAAAGGTGTACAGGCGTGCCTGAATTTGCCCGTTTTCCCAAAAAGTGCAGCCGCCTGCCAGAAAGAAGTGTAAAATACCCTTTTTATCCCTGAAACACAGCAGCTCCGTTTCGTTCTCAGGCTCCGGCCACGATGCACGTATTGCGGTTAATGCCGCTGCGTAAGGGCTGTCCGTCATCTGGTCAATAATGATATTGCCGTCAGCGTCATACATCAGCGACATCATTTCGCCTTTTTTTACAAGCGCCGGGTCTACCGGCAGTTCGCCGCTGCCAATCCATTCGCGCCATTCGTCGTAAATATCGGCAATAAGCATGTCCTTTTCCGTTCTTAAAACGGAAATACAGCCGATAGCCACCGTTACTGCAACGACAAACACCATTATTAAACTGAAAATGCCTGTATAAATAAGGGTCAGGCGTTTTTTTAATTTATCGAACATTATCGTCTGCCTCTGCCAGATAACCAACGCCGCGGATGGTTTTTATAAGTGTTTCACCCTTTATTTCCTTAAGCTTGCGCCTTAACGCGCCAATATGCACATCAAGGTTGTTTTCGGTAATATCGCTTTCAATGCCCCAGACGCGTTCCAAAATTACGTCACGCGGAATTATTTTACCTGCGTTGCGCAAAAGCAGTTCTATCAGCTTAAATTCGCGCGGGCGCAGCTGCACTTTGCTGCCGCCGTAGCTGATTGTGTAATCGCCGCTGTTTAAAACAAATCCTTTGTACTCAACATTTTCTTCCATGTAGCTGCCCTGGCGGCGTACCAGCGCATTTAAACGCGCCAGAAGTTCGGCAACGGCAAAAGGCTTAACCAGATAATCATCCGCACCGGCGTTAAGCCCGTTTACCTTGTCGTCCAAACTGTCGCGTGCGGTAAGCATTAAAATTTTGCCCTGATAATCTTCGCTGCGCAAAACACTGCACAGTTTTATGCCGCTCATGCCCGGCATCATCCAGTCCAGCACCAAAACATCATAACCGTCGGCATAACATTCGTCGTATGCCGATTCGCCGTTTGTAACCCATTTTACATTGATGCCGTTTTTGCTTAAAATTGTTTTCAGCATTTTTCCGAGGCGCAAATCATCTTCGGCCAGTAAAATTTTCATTATATATCACCTGCTTTTTATAAGCACTATAACCATATAATCTTAAAATAAACTGAAATAAACCTTAATTTCCCGTTTTTAACGGCATTTGCTTTTACTAAACTGCCGTTTTTGTGTTTTAACGCCGTTATACCTTTATTATAATGGCAAAAAAGCCCCCGGTAAACATTAAAGCCCTGCCAAAAGGCAGGGCTTTGATTATTTCAGCAGCGCTTTTACTTCATCCGCACTAATGGTTATAAACTTTTTAACGGTGTACAGGTTTTCACGCCCGCGGCATTCCCAGAACATGGCAACGTCAAAATCGGGCAGGCCGTTTACGGCTTCTTTAAGGCTTGCGCCGTGCATGGGCGTAAGCTCAAATTTGGCAGTCATGGTTTTGTTGCCGCCCTTGGGCATTACCAGCGCTTCAAAATAATCGTCGTCGCGCGGTACATCTTTTAAATTAATTTTGCCGCGCACCAGTGCTTTGTCGTACTGCTCCTGCGGCAGGTAAATACGCATAAAAGCGTCAAGCACAAGCCCTTCGTCGCCGCCTTCGTTGGTAAACGGCACGTCAACGCTGAAGCAAAGTTTATTGTCGGTTTTATCCGTAAGTTCCGCTTTGGTGCGGTTTTTAACATCAAATACAAATCTGTGTTTGGGCTGCATCATAATAAATACTGCCACAGCTACAACGCCCAGCAGGAAAAGCCCGGCGATAATTTCAATTACAAACAGCATCACAAGCCCTCCTTATTTGGCGTAATTTTTAATAATAACAACAGGTGTTTTCTGGCTGCCGTTGCCGAATGGGTTGTCAATTAAAATTTGGGCAACCTTGTCGGGGTCAACGCCTTCGCTCCAGCCAAGCACGGCGGCACGCTTAAGGTCGTTAACATCGGCAATGGCCGCACCGTATGCGCCGGTGGCTTTTTTAATGCTTTCGCTTACTTTATGGGGTTCAAACGGGCCGTAAACAATGTGTTTGTCGTACGGCGGCATGGTGCCGGTAACGTCGTCAATCAGGCGCGCCTGGTAACCCGCCATCTGGTAGAATACGCCGCGCTTGCCAACACATTTGGCGGCAAAACCGCAGATAACGGCAATAATTACTTTCATTGCGCCTTCGGCGTCCAAAAGAGCCTGCATGCTGTACCAGCCGCTGATGCTGCCTTTTGCAGGGAACAAATGGCACAGAGTTTTGGCTAAAAAGCCGGGTTTAAAATCTTCGCAGCGTTTGGCGCCGTCCTGCGTAATGGCAACAACGCTTTCGGCCGCGCAAACAACGTCATGCGGGCCTATTTTGTCTTTGCCGTATTCCAAAATGGCGTCAACTATATTATCGTGGTGCGTCAAAATGCGGGTCGGCACCGGTATAATTTCATATTTTGCTTCCATCAGTGTTTCTCCTCTGCCTGCTCTTTTTGGTAAAAAGCATTAATTCTGTCATAAAAATCGCCGCTAAGGCGTATAATATGCCCGTTATTATCGGTAAACACATTACGCGAGCAGCCTTCTGCCAGCAGTGCGCCGTCTTTTTTGCGGACGATGCGGTAAGTAAAATCCATTTTGGCTCGGCTGAAAGCGGTCATTTCTGCGCAAATTTCAATTTCGTCATCATACAGCGCCGATTCTTTATAATTGGCTTCTACATGAGTAATAGGGAAAATTATGTTAGCGTTCATCAGCTCCCACAGCTCCACGCCGGCAGCGCGCAGCCAGGCCACACGCCCCATCTCAAACCAGCGGAAGTAGTTGCTGTGATGCACAACGCCCATCATATCAGTTTCTACATAACGTACACGGTCACAAATGCTTACCATATAAACGCTCCTTATATTTCAATTATTTCAAATTCATCTTACAGATATTTTATTATACCACTGTTAAATTTAAGGTGCAATTATGCAGTGTATTAAAAAATTTACTTATGCTGAATTAGCCGTTTCTTTACTGCTGTATAGAGCAGAATCTGTACTTTACTTCATTATATATTTTTCATCTGGCTCAGGCAAAATTAAAAACCGGGAGCAATATCTCCCGGTTTTTATGCCCATGTTTTATAAGGCAGCAATAGTTTTACGTTTTATTACAGCACAGCAAAATTTATTTTACAATTACAACCGGTACTTTGGCATAGTGTACAATATGGTTGCTTACACTGCCAAGCAGCAGTTCCTTAATGCCGGAAAGGCCTCTGGAGCCCATAACAATCATACCGGCACCGGATTTTTCGGCTGCGCTCAAAATCATTTCAGGCGGATAGCCAACCTGGTATTCATATTCTGCTTCAACGGAACCGCCGATACGTTCTTTAGCCTGAGCCAAAAGTTTGTCGCCCAAATCATCAAGGCCGGAAACTTCTGTTGCCAGCATCGGGTCGTCCATATCATACATGGCAAGCAAAGCACCGCTGTCGCTGGGTTTTAAAGCCGTATAAACAAACAGGCTGCATTTCATGCCTTTTGCAAGTTCTGCTGCGTAATCAAGTGCTTTCCATGCGTGTTCACTGCCGTCAATTGCAACAAAAATCTTTTTCATAGTAAATGCCTCCTTTAAAAAGGTACAGCGCTTTTAATCCCCCAACAGGACAACTCCTGTTTTCACTTATAATGTAACACTATTTCACATTTTTGTCAAAAAAATAAAAAGAAAATATTTGTACTTTTAATTTTGTGCAAAGTATTTTTCAAAAGGATTTGCCAGATATAATATTCTGCAATTTTTACCTATAAAAATAAAACAGGCGCGGATAAAATCCACGCCTTAATTTTTTTATTGGAGCCATCAACAGGATTCGAACCTGCGACCCTCTCATTACGAATGAGATGCTCTACCAGCTGAGCTATGATGGCTTAACGGCAATATTATAATATAAACACTGCTTAATTGGCAAGCAGTATTTTAAATTATTCGGCAGCTTTTTCTGCTTCAACCAGTTTTTTGGGTTTGCGGCCGCGGCGTTTCGGTTCGCCTGCATAGCCGTTCTTTTTAACTACTTTTATAAGTTCGGTAATAAAATGCAGTTCCTGGGCAGAGCAGTCTTTTAAAAGGTCAGCCAGTTCATTCTGGAATATTTTTTCGCTGCGTTTAATATTATCGCACAAAAGTTCATCCACCGATACATCAAGTACATTAGCCAAATGAATAATGGTCGGTAATCCCAGTTTGGTATTGCCGGTTTCAATGTTGCTGATATGAGGGGTGGACAGACCAATGAGATTGGCGATGTAGCCCTGAGTAACGCCTTTACGTGCACGCGCAGCTTTAATTCTTACCCCAATCGCTTTGTAATTGATATCCATATTCCCAACTCCTTTGTATTTAATTCCGACACGTACCTTCTATCAGGATAAACATGTGGTTTAAATTTAAGTAAAATAGTAATTCTTAAAGCTTATTACATTATACCCTAATATTTACCATTAGGCAATGGTTAAATTAATAAATTTATAAATTTGTTGTAATATTTTATTTTTTAGGTATAGAAAGCAGTATAACGGTAATAATGATGCAGGCCATGCCGATGAAATCTACCGCCGTAAGCGGAGTTTTAAGCCACAGCACAACGGCTATAATTGACGCCAGCGGTTCTGCGCAGCTGATGAGGCTTGCTTTGGTAGAGCCTACAACTTTAAGCCCCACCAAAAACAGCGAATAGCTTAAAACCGTAGCGCCGATAACAAGATAAATAAAGGCAATTACCGCGCCGGTATCCCAGCTGCCGGTAGGTTCAAACGGGTTTACAAAAAAGCACAAAAGTGTGCCCGAAAGAAGCTGTCCCCAGCCAACCACCAGCGTAGCGCTGAATTTTTGCAGAAGGCGCATGGGCTGCACCGTATAAAACGCCAGCGATATGGCCGATATCAGGCCGATTACCAAAGCCTCCGGCGACAGCACCACATTGTTGATATCGCCATGAGTGGATATTAAAAACACGCCCACAAGTGCAAAAATAATGCCTAAAAATTCGCGCCCTTCCGGCAGGCGGCGGCTTTTAAAACTCATCCACAGCATAACAAACACCGGCGAAGTGTATTGCAGCACCGTTGCCGTTGCCGCATTGCACAGCGAAATGGTGTAATAAAAACCAAACTGCGCGCCCAAAAGCCCCAAAAAGCTGAAGGCAAGCTGGTCTTTGGTATCGCGCTTATCCGCAAAAATGCGGAAAATATTTTCGCCGCGCAAAAGCAGATAACCTAAAAAAATGAACCCTGCCAGCACCTGCCGCACCGCAATAAGCCATGGTGCCGTAACGCTGTGAAACTGGTACAAAAACTGCCCGCATACGCCGCCCAGCCCCCAGGCCGCCGCCGACAGCAGAATTAATATGACGCCGCTTTTAAATGACAAGTTTAATCTCCTTAACTCTCTTAACTATATTATAAAACAAATTGTGCCACATTACAAAAAACTGCACTGCAAAAGTTACTTGCTATAACCCTTGCGGTGCAGTTTGTTATGCCGTTAATAATGCTTTATTACAAAAGATACAGCCAGGTAAGCAGCAGGAAGGTTGGAATTAAAATGCAGCCGGACCATAACAGGTAACCGAAGAAGGTAGGCATTTTCAGCCCGCGTTCCTGCACAATGGAAAGCACCATAAAGTTAGGCGCGTTGCCGATATAACTGTTGGCACCCATAAATACCGCGCCCATGGAAATAGCCATTAAGGTTTTGGCGCCTTCCGTCATCAGCACCTGGGCTTCGCCGCCTGCCATGTTAAAGAATGCAAGGTAGGTAGGAGCGTTGTCGAGGAAGCTGGAAAGCGCGCCGGTCATCCAGAAGTACATGGCGTTGTTGGCACTGCCGTCGGGGTTGGTAACAAGCGCAACAACCGGGGCAAAAGCACCGTCAAGCCCTGCACGCAGCATTTCAAGCACCGGCACAATGGTAACAAAAATGCCGAAGAACAGTTTGCCTACTTCCAGAATCGGGTCCCAGCCAAACTGGTTTGCTTCGCGTACTTCTTTGCTTGTTAATTTAAGCGACAAGCCTGCGGCAATCAGGAAAATAACATCGCGCAGCACGCCTTCGCCGCTTAAATGCACGCCCAGTACGGAAAACTCAACACCGGAATGCCAGATGCCTGCCATTAAAACAGCGCTTACGATAACGGCGAGCAGCAAAAAGTTAATTTTGCCGTCGATGCCGAACGGTTCTTTCGGGTAGTGGGATTCTTTTTCAAGAAATTCAGCTTTTTCTTTATTAAAGAGAATGGTATCGGCAATAAAATAAATGAGGAGCAAAAGTCCTACCGCAGTCAGCATCGGCACAATTAAATGCTCGGTAGTCCAAAAGAACTCAACTCCGCGCAAAAAGCCCAAAAACAGCGGCGGGTCGCCCAACGGCGTAAGCGAGCCTGCAATGTTTGCTACAATAAAAATGAAGAACACAAAAGTGTGCATATCGTAACGCCTGTGCGCATTGGCCGCAATAAGCGGACGGATTAACAGCATTGCCGCGCCGGTGGTGCCCATGATGTTGGCACATACAGCGCCCAGCGCCAGAAACGCAGTGTTAACCGCCGGGCGCCCGATAAAGCTTGAACGGATATGAATGCCGCCCGCAACCGTATACAGCGAGCCGACGAAAATGATAAACGGAATATAATCGGCAATAAGCGCATGTGCGATGGAATTAACCGCCACACCGCCGCCGTAGGAGATAAACATCGGCACGGCGCACGCCAGAGCCCAGAATACAGCTACCTTGCCAAAATGATGATGCCAGAAATTTGGCACAACCAGCGGACATATTGCAATACATAAAAGCACACCTATAAAGGGCACGGCCCACACAAATGACAGTTCGCCGCCGTTAAGCCCTGCCGCAAATGCGGGCTGCGGCAGCATCATGGCACTGAATGCAGCCAGTGCAGCCAGATTATTGCGCTTAAACATTAAAACCACTCCCCACAAATTTATTAAACCAGCGTATTAATAACAATACTGGTATATATTTAGACAAAATTTTATAAAATCCTGCATATAGCTTATGTATACAATCAGCTTTACCTCAGGCTTATTTCTTCAAAAGTGCTTCTTTCCATATCAAGCATCCGCTCCGCAATGGCTTTGCCGCGGTTTAACTCGGCCGTAAAGCAAACCCTGCTGCGCCCCGTGCCCTGCATTTTTAAAAGCCCTGCGCGTTCCAGAAAAATTCTTGCCTGCAAGGCGGTTGCTTCCGCCGGGTCTAAAACCGTAACGCCTTCGCCGAAGCCTTTTTCAATTTCCGCACGGATAAACGGGTAATGCGTACAGGATAAAAGCACCGTATCCACACCGGCCTCCTTCAGCGGCGCAGAATACCTCGCAACGGCATCTTCAATTGCCGCCCCGCTGAAAACGCCCTGCTCAATCAGCGGCACAAAATCTGGGCAGCCCTGCGCAAAAACTTCCGCGTCTACGTCAAGCGCGTTAACGGCATCCTTGTGCGCGCCGCTTGCCACGGTAAAAGGCGTTGCCATTACGCCGATTTTTTTATTTTTAGTTACGCCAAGCGCCAGCTCTGCGCCCTTGCTCATGCCCACAACGTCAAACGCATAACCGTTTCTGATGCTTTCCGTTCCCAAAACGGTAATGGTGTTGCAGGCCACAACCAAAAGTTTAATGCCCGCGTTGTCAAGATAATCCGTCAGGTCATGCACCATGGAGCGAATTTCTTTTTCCGGGCGCTGCCCGTAAGGCGTGCGCGCCGTATCGCCGATATATAAAAAATCCTCGTGCGGCAGTGCCTGCTGCAAAACTTTCAGCACACTCAGTCCGCCCACGCCGGAATCAATAACGCCTACCGGCAAATTTTTATCCATTATATCTCCCCCAAGGCAAAATAAAATCATAGCTCTATTATAGCCCTTTTGCCTGCAATTTTATACAAAAAATTTTTATAAAAGGCATATTTTATTAAGCCAAAGATATTTTGTAATGTTTTTAACAGTTTGCCGTATTTCTTTCATCAAAAACAAATTCAACGCACTTTGCCATGCGGCAGGTAATCTCAAGCGCAAAAACGCGCCTTATGCTATAATAAACTTAAACTAACCTTTAAATTAAGAGGATTTTAACATGCAGCAGCAAACCGGTTCCGCCCGCAGCTATGAACTGCTTTTAATAGCCGTTATCGCCGCAAGGGCAACAAGCTTTATTTTCAGCAAAATGATTTTGGAAAGCCTTGCGCCTTTTAACCTTTTGGCAGTGCGTTTTATAATTGCCTTTGTGCTTCTGGCGCTTATTTTTAACAAGGCAGTGCGCAGCCTCGCCGCGCGCGATTTACTTGCGGGCACAGTTATTGGCACAGCCTTTTTTATTACCATGGCGTGCGAAATGATTGCCCTGACTCAGGCAGCATCGTCGCTTGTATCACTATTGGAAAACTGCGCCATTATTTTTGTGCCGCTGCTTGAAATTCTTTTATATAAAAAGCTGCCCGGCAAACTTACAGTAATCAGCACCGGCATGGCCATGCTTGGCGTTGTGCTTCTGGCACTGGGCCAGGGAGAGTTAAGCGGCGGCTTTACCTGGGGGCTTTTGGCAGGCCTTTGCTATGCGGCGGCAATAATTGTAACGGAGCGCCTTTCGCACGGCAGCAACTCCACGCTTGGCATAGGCATAGTACAGGTTGGCACCATGGGCGTGCTTTCGTTTTTGGCCATGCTGCTTACGGAAACGCCTCAGCTGCCGCAGTCCGGCTCGCAATGGCTGATGCTTGCCATGCTTATAATAGTATGCACCGGCTTTGGCTTTACCTTGCAGCCCATGGCGCAAAGCCATGTCAGCGCCGCCCGCGCGGGATTGTTCTGCGCCGTAAGCCCCGCCATAGCAGCCATTTTAGGCGTAACTGTATTAGGCGAACCCTTTGGCACGCTTGACGTTTTGGGGCTTGTTTTAATACTCGCCAGCATTATTATGCCTTACGTGAGGAGATAATAAAATGCAAATCATAAAAGTAACCAGCAACAAAAAACAATATTTGCCGCTGCTTTTACTGGCAGACGAAGAAGAAGCAATGATTGACCGTTATCTGGAGCGCGCCACCATGTATGTGCTTGAAGATGGTGGCGTTATAGCAGAATGCCTTGTAACAGATGAAGGCGACGGCATTTTGGAAATAAAAAGCCTTGCCACACTGCCGCAGTTTCAACACCGCGGCTACGCCAAAGCGCTTGTTAATTTTATAGAAGCAAAATACAAGGGACGCTTTAAAATTTTGCAGGCCGGTACCGGCGACAGCCCTGCCACCGTGCCTTTTTACCAAAAGCTCGGCTTTGTACGCTCGCATATTATAAAAAACTTTTTTACCGATAATTACAGCCGCCCCATCTATGACGGCGGCGTACTGCTGACAGATATGGTTTATCTGCGTAAGCGGTTATAAAGGAGGATTTTATGCAGCTATACGAACTTGTCAATAAATATCATGTAGGCACAACTTTAAGCTGCGCCGAGGCTATGTTTAAAGCCTGCAACGAATATTACGGCTTAAACCTGCCGGAAAATACGCGGAAAATGTTCTCCATTATGGGCATCGGCATGCAAACGCAGCTTTCGTGCTGCGGTGCCTTTACCGTTGCCGTTGGCATTATCGGCCTCGTTACCGCACAGGACGGGCAGGAGGACAGCGAGAATTTTCATGGTTACAGCATGGTAACGGAACTGACGGACTTTGTTATTGAAAAGTTCGGCACGCTGCAATGCGCTACCCTGCACGATATGCAAATTGCAGGCTATGAAAACCCCTGCCACCTTATTGTGGAAGAAATTGCCAAAAAGCTGGAAGAACTGCTTGCCAAAGACGAGCTGCACAAACATTTTAACAACAATCTGCAATAAACAGCGGCATACAAAAAAGCACTACCCAATACGGATAGTGCTTTTATATTGCCATCTTAAGGCCTTTAATCAGCCTTTTTTAAAGATTCCGAGCGGTTTGCCCAGCGGCCAGAACACGCGCCCGAAGAAATTATTTAAAAATACCGCGCCTGCGCCGTACATCGAAAGCAGCGAAATCGCCAGTTCCGAATAAGCGGCAACATCGTGCGCCCAGTGTCCGCCGATACCAAGCGTATCAAGGCCCAGGCACAAAAGCAGTACATCAATCAGGAGCATGTCCACAAATAAAAATGTGTTAGCTTCTGCTGCGGCAATCGTGCCGATGCACGCAAACATAAAGTACGCCAGAAAGGCAAAGCCAAGCGCTTTGGGGTCTACCCCGGCTGCCAGCCCGGCACCGAAAGTACCGGCCTTAATCATCCAGCTCATCGCTACACCCGACCAGAAAAAGCCGAATGCGCCGAAGATTGATGCTCCAAAAATATTCTTGTGGCAAAAATCGAAATAGGCGGCGAGCAGTTGAGCAAATGAACCGCAGACCAGTGCCCAAGGAATGACCCACGAAACATCGCTGACCACACCCAGTTTCTGCATAGATGCAACAAACGTCACCACGGACAATCCGAACAATCCGAGCGGAGTCGGGTCGGCGACGGCAATCTGCACATGCCTGGTTTCATTGTTGTCTGAACTCATCGTTTATTCCTCCTTATTAAATTTTGTATTGATATGCCTTGGCATAAATACCTTTAGTGTGCTTTACACGAGATACAGCCATGTCAGCAGCAAAAAGATGGGTATTAAAATACCTACGCTCCACAGCAGATAGCCGAAGAAGCTGGGCATTTTCAAGCCACGGTTCTGCACAATGGCAACCACCATAAAGTTAGGCGCATTGCCGATATAGCTGTTGGCGCCCATAAATACCGAGCCCATGGAAATAGCCATCAGCGTCAGCGCGCCTTCCGTCATCAGCACGGAAGCATCGCCGCCTGCCATGTTAAAGAAGGCAAGGTAGGTCGGCGCGTTGTCCAAAAAGCCCGAAAGAGCGCCCGTCATCCAGAAGTACATGGCGTTGTTGGCCGTACCGTCGGCGTTGGTAACCATTGCCACCACCGGTGCAAACGCGCCTGCCATACCGGCTTTTAACATCTCAAGCACCGGCACAATGGTAACAAAAATACCGAAGAACAGCTTGCCGACTTCAAGCACAGGCTCCCAGGTAAACTGGTTTGCACTGCGCACATCAGCAGGCGTTAAAGCCAGCGAAAGCCCTGCCGCCGCGAGGAAAATCACATCGCGCAGCACGCCCTGGCCGGTTAAATGCACGCCCAGTACGGTAAATTCCATGCCGCTGTCCCACACACCGGCCATTAAAACGGCACCAATAATTACGCCCAAAAGTGCAAAGTTAATTTTGCCTTCCACGCCAAACGGCTCTTTGGTGCAGGTGCTTTCCGCAAGTAAAAACTCATCCTTTTCTTTATTGAACAAAACGCTGTCCATCACAAAATACAGCGCCAGTAAAAGGCCCACAGCCGTCAGCATCGGCAAAATTAAATGCTCGGCCGTCCAAAAAAAGTCTACCCCGCGCAAAAAGCCCAAAAACAGCGGCGGGTCGCCCAAAGGCGTAAGCGAGCCTGCAATGTTGGCAACAATAAAAATAAAAAATACAAAAGTGTGCATTACATAACGGCGGCGCTCGTTAGCCGCAATAAGCGGACGGATTAAGAGCATTGCCGCGCCCGTTGTGCCCATAATGTTGGCAAGCACTGCGCCAAGCGCCAAAAAGCAGGTATTGGTAAGCGGCGTGCCGGTAAAGCTGCTGCGGATATGAATGCCACCCGCCACCGTGTACAGCGAACCTACAAAAATAATAAAGGGAATGTAATCACCGATAAGCGCGTGCGCCACGCTGCCTGCCGCAACACCACCGCCGTAAATTACAAACAGCGGCACAGCTGTTGCCAGCGCCCAAAATACTGCTACCTTGCCGTAATTGCCGTGCCAGAAATGCGGCACCGCCAAAGGGCAGATGGCAATGCATAAAAGTATGCCCGCAAACGGCAGCACCCAGCCGATAGAAAGTTCCGCACCGTTAAGCCCGGCTGCAAAAGCAGGCTGCGGCAAAACAAGCGTTAACAAAAATGCCCACATACCTAAAATTACATTTTTCATAGCGTATCCTCCTGTACTATAAGGCTGAGCCTGTAATTAATATAAATCAAAACGAAAATTAATATTAAATAAAGCTGCGCACCACTATTTTACTGGATAAATTCCTACTAAGTCAATAATATTTCGGCAAATTTTCAGAAAAATTTTTTAAAGTGCAACTTCCTTCCTATATATAATATACAGCAAAAATAAAAGCTGCCGCCTGTGCCGTATAGGCGAATAAAATTCAGGCAAATACTTGCAATCTGCAAATATTGACAGATACCGCTTACAGTGCTATGCTGAAATTTATAAGCACTGTAATGCAAACGGCAGCAAAGCGCTGCCAGACAACAGGAGGCAAAGCAAATGGTTGAAAACTGCTCGCATAACTGCGAAGGCTGCACCGAAAATTGCAGCGAACGTACAAAAGAAAGTTTTTTGGAAAAACCTAACGAAATGAGCCACATAAAAAAAGTAATAGGCGTAGTCAGCGGCAAAGGCGGCGTCGGCAAATCGCTCGTAACCTCGCTTCTGGCAGTACTGGCCCAGCGCAAAGGCTATAAAACAGCAATTATGGATGCCGATATCACAGGCCCTTCCATCCCCAAGGCTTTTGGCCTGCACGGCCACGCCGAAGCAAGCGAATGGGGCTTGTTTCCGGTAAAAACCGCAGCGGGCATCGGCGTTATGTCGCTTAACCTGCTGATGAAAAACGAAACCGACCCGGTTGTATGGCGCGGCCCGCTGATTTCCGGCGCCGTTAAACAGTTTTGGACGGACGTAATCTGGGGCGATGTTGACTACATGTTTATTGATATGCCTCCCGGCACCGGCGACGTGGCGCTGACAGTATTCCAGTCCATTCCAGCGGACGGCATTGTTATAGTTGCCTCGCCGCAGGAACTTGTAGGCATGATTGTTGAAAAGGCCGTTAATATGGCTAAAATGATGGATGTGCCGGTACTGGCGCTGGTTGAAAACATGAGCTACATTACCTGCCCCGACTGCGGAAAGGAAATACATGTTTTCGGTGAAAGCCACATTGATGAAATTGCCCAAAAACACGGCGTTGAAACCGTTGCCCGCATGCCGATTGACCCGGCACTTGCAGCCGCTTGTGACGCTGGTACGATAGAAAGCTTTAACGGCACATGGCTTGACGGCGTACTTGAAAAACTGACAACAGAAAATAAATAACAAAAAGCAATTACTGTCCCATTTTTAGGACGGTAATTGCTTTTTAGTTGCGTTATGTTATAATAAGTACTGCAAAAAGAGAGATTTCTGATGGTCGGTTCCTCCCAATGCAGGGAGGTGGCAGTACATGAGCACATACGAAGCTTTGTCTTTAATGATTGCTTTCGGTATTCTTGTAGCTACCATTATTTCTGGCAAGCGCTGAGTTTTTACAACTTTGGCGTAAAATGAAATAAGACCGCCAAAGTCTGGCAGCCTTTCTTTCAAACTCAAAATTTACAAGGAGAGGGCTGACGGGCAAACATCAGATTATCTCTCTTTTTGTATTATACAACAAACAAACGGCATTTGCAAACGGCTTTTAGCATTTTGCCAAACTTACATTACCAAAATATACACGCAGCCCAACAACAGCAGCCCGGTAATTACGCGCATGGCAATAATCATAGTACGGCCTGTATTTTTATTTATCTTTGCAGCATAATAGGTAAATAAATGCCAGTTAAAAATCCACAAAGTAAATGCCGGTAAAATAACACCGCTGTTAAAAAACACGCCGTAAATAACCACAAGCATGCTTAAAATATTTAACAAATTGGAAAACAAAAATAAAGTATACGTTCCGCCGCCGTTAAACATTTTCCGGCGGCTGTTTTTTAACTGTTTTGCCGAATTTAAAATCTGCACAGCGCCAATCAGCGCCACCAAACCCCATACTTGTTCCATAACCAAACTCCAAAAATTAAAATTTTATAATTCTAACCTGCTGTACTTTGCCGCCAACAAAAATAGCTTAACTGCTTACTTCGCCGTCAGTCCGCCGTCTACGGTGACGACGCTGCCGGTCATAAAGCTGTTGGCCGGGCTTAAAAGCGAGCAGATTACGTGCGCCACTTCTTCCGCACGCCCAACGCGCCCCATAGGGTATGCTTCCGCAACATCCGCCAGTGTATAGCTGCCGCCTGCCGCTTCAAGCTGACGCTGCAAAAGCGGCGTATCAATATCGGCAGGGCATACGCAGTTAACCCGCAGGCGCGGCGCTGTATCCAGCGCCAGGGCGCGGGTAAACGCCACCACCGCTCCTTTGCTGGCGCAGTAGGCAGCACAGCCATAGTTGCCGCTCACCCCTGCGTCCGAAGCTACGTTTACCACCGCGCCCCCTGCTGCCATATATGGCAGCAGCGCCTGCGTTAAAAACACCGTGCCTTTTACGTTCACGCCAAAAATTTCATCAAACTCGGTTTCCGTCAGCATTTCCATGCTCTGCTCCCGGTAAATACCTGCACTGTTTACCAAAAAATCAACGTTGCCGGCATTTTTTATCTGCGCCGCCGCAGCTTTGCAGCAGGCAACGCTTGCAACATCACATTGTATAAAATGCACTTTTTTTCCGTAATTTTCTTTAAGCTCCGCTAAAAGCTGCGGCCGTTCCGTGCGCGCCAAAAGCCACACTTCCGCACCGTCCGCCAAAAGCGTACGCGCCGCCGCAAGCCCTATGCCGCTGGTGCCGCCGCTTATTACGGCGCGCCTGCCGTTACATCCGTAATTCATTTTCCGCATCCTCTCCTGCCGGCGGCAATATCATAATTACCGCGGTTTCCTCATCAGGCACGCTTTCCATGCTCACTTTAATATTGTGGCGCAGGGCTATTTCCCGGGCAATAGCAAGCCCAAGCCCGCTGCCGTTTTTATTGGCTTCGCCGCGCGTTTTATAAAAACGCTCAAACACATACGGCAAATCTTCCTGTTTTACGCCGCTGCCGTGGTCCGTCACCGTCAGCCTGTCGCCTAAAAGGCGCAGCTCCACGGTGCCGCCTTCGTGGCTGAACTTAATGCTGTTGTCCAAAAATATCATCAGCATCTGGCGCAGGCGGCCGTAATCGCCTTCCATAAGGTAAACATTCCTGTCCAGTTTAACGTCAACGTGCACGCCTTTTTTCTGCCCCAGCTGTTTGCTGGCACGGGCGGCGTCCTGCACTACGTCGCACAAATTAATGTTTTCCTTTTCAATGGGAAAATCCGTATTCTGCAAACGCGACAAATCCAGCAAATCATTAATCAGCCGCTGCAAAAACAGGCTTTCCTTCAGCATTTGCCTGTAATACTGCTCCACTTCTTCCTTATCGGTAACAACCTTGTCGTTCAGCGCTTCCAGGCTGCCGCGGATAACCGTTACCGGCGTGCGCAACTCGTGCGAAATGTTGGCAATAAAGCTGCGGCGCAGTTTTTCCAGCTTGCGCCCTGCCTCGTCGGCGTCCAGAAGGCGGCCGCCAAGTTCATCAAGCGTGGCGGCAAGTGCGCCTATTTCGTCATTCTGCTTAATATTGCAGCGTTCCGTGTAATCGTGCTCTGCCATTTTCTGCGCCACTTCCTTCATGCGGTTTAAGGGGCGCGTAAACTTCCAGCTGAACAGCACGCTTAAAAACGATACCAGCAAAAGCGCAATGGCGCATGATAAAAGCAGGATTCTTACGCCTTCCCACGTTGCGGACTGCAAGCCCTGCACGGGGTAATGCAAAAGCACTGCCGCCTGGATAGCGCCGTTTTCGTCGTATACAGGCGCAGCGGCGCAAAGCATTGTTTCCTCACGCACAGGGTTAAAATCTTCCGCTACCGATACCGTACCGGCAAACGCCTGCTCCACGCAGTTGCGGGTAACATCGGACAGCTGCTCAAAGGTTACGCTGCGGCGCGGAAACTCCTTCAGCGGCGGCACCTGAGCCTGCGTATCTGCGTGCATCATCCGCCGGTGCATGCCCATATGGTGGTTCATGCGCTGCGGCAGCTTCAGTTCGCGTTCACTGTTAACAACCCACACATCTTCCATGGTGATGTTGTTAATGTAACTTATAAAGCGCGTATTGGCAATGCCGCCGCGTTTTTCCAGCCAGCCTGCATTTTCGCTCAGCACTTCGGCAATGCGCACGGCGCGCTGTTTAAGTTCCGTGCTTTTTATGTCCACTGTATGCTCGCGGAAAAAATGCGCAAAGCTGCCGCCTACCACCAGTGCAAACACCAAAAGCACTGCGGCAAAATACAATGTAAGTTTTAAAGCTATTTTGTTATGCATTTGCTTTCTCCTCAAAGCGGTAACCTACACCCCAAATGGTTTTTATTTCCCAGCCGGGATGTTCAAACTTATCCAGCTTGGCACGCATGCGCTTAATGTGCGAATCCACCGTGCGGCTGTCGCCGTAATAATCATAGCCCCACAGGCTGTCCAGAAGGTTATCGCGCGAAAAGACCTTGCTGCTGTTTTTGGCAAGAGTCCATAAAAGCTCAACCTCTTTTTTCGTCAGCGGCACCTCGCTGCCATTTACTGTTACGGCATATTTGTCCAAATCAATCATTAAATTGCTGTACCTGTAAATATTATGCGCAGTTTTTTCCTCGCGCGGCTGCATGCGGCGCAAAATTGCACGCACGCGTGCCATTACCTCGCCCGCGCTGAAAGGCTTTATAATATAATCGTCGGCGCCGATATCTAGCCCCATGATTTTTTCAAAATCTTCGCCGCGGGCAGTAACCATAATTACCGGCACCAGCGATTTTCCGCGCAGGCGGCGGCATACTTCAAAACCGTCCACCTTCGGCATCATAACATCTAAAAGCACCATGGCAATATCCGGCTCATGCTCGTCAAACAGACGCAAAGCCTCCTCGCCGTCAAGCGCAACTACCGGTTCAAAACCTTCTTTGCGCGCATAGTTGGATAGAATGGAAGTAATTTGTTTATTATCATCAGCAATAAGCATTTTTGCCACTGCCATCACCTCTCTGCACAAAACTTACCTATATTATACATATTTTTGCGCAGAAATTTAACCCTTACATCAGCCCAAAGGCGGCAGTTTTTTTACTTTTTGCTTTAATTGCTGATATAATATTAACAGTAAATTATGGCTAAAAAACCACAAAATAAAATATTTTTGCCATATTTTTGCCACAAGCCCACTGTACAATAAAGACAAGCTAAAGAGCATAACAAATAAGCATAAATTAAAGGAGTGACCTGATATGTTGAAAAGCAAATTATTCAAATCCTTAGTAGTTGCAGGTTTAATCACTGCCATCAGCGTACCGGTTTTTGCGGCAGGCCAAACCGAACAGGTTCAGCCCACCATGCGCGATAAAGTAGAAAAAATTTTAAGCGAAGGCGATACCGATGCACGCCGCCCGATGCCTCTGCGCCGCGGCACTCCGCTTACCCCCGAACAGCGCGCCGAGCGTGATGCTGCAAGGCTGGCATGGATGGAAATGACCCCGCAGCAGAAATTTGAACAGCGCCAGAAATGGCATGATGAATTTTTAAACAAACTGCCGGCAGAAAAACGCGAAGCTATCGAAAAACGTGAAGCCGAAGCCAGAGCAAAATGGGCCAGCATGAGTGAAGAACAAAAACAGGACGCACTTAAAGATATGTTCCGCGGCCCGCGCGGCAACTTCCGCGGACTGCACTGCGGCTGGGGCCCGGGTTATGGCCGCCACCATGGCGAAGGACGCTATAACCGCGACCGCCACTATGACCGCTACCACCACGACGGCCACTGCGACTGGGGCGATGAATGCCCGTTCTACAACGAGGATAAATAACCCCGTAAATAACCAGACAGCACAATAAAATAACCTAACAGCAGATTTGAAATATCCATAAACCTTTCCCCTTCTAACTAAAAACCGGCATCATAACGATGCCGGTTTTGTTGTTTTACTATTTATTTTTACTATCTCAATACCCAAAAACTTCTTTTGCCTCTTTCATGTTGGCAACGGGGTCAACGGCGAAGGGGCAGCGTTTGGCGCAGGCGCCGCAGGCAATGCAGTCGCCGGCGTGGGCTTTAAGCGCTGCATAGTGCTCGCGTACTGTTTCCGGCACTTCGCCCTGCGCTTTGGCAAGGTTCAAAAACTTGGTTACGTTTGCCACATCAATGCCTTTGGGGCACGGCGCGCAATGGCCGCAGTACATGCAGTGCCCTTCCCAGCTGATTTTGGGGAAGCTTGCAAAAACTTCTGCATAGTCTTTTTCGGCTTCGCTTGCTTTTTCGTAATCAAGCGAGGCTTTTAATTCTTCCATGGTACGTGCACCGCTCATAACGGCCGCTACCGCCGGGCGTGTCAGCGCATAATGCAGGCACTGCACCGCCGTCAGCGCCTTGCCTGCCAGGCTGTACTCGCTCAAAAGGTCGCCGCCGCCAAAAGCTTTCATAACGGTAATGCCCACGCCCAAACGCTGGCAGGTTTCGTAAAGTTCCGCACGTTTGGGGTCAAGGTTCAGCAAAGGCTTTTTGTAGCTTTCTTCCGCCCACAGTTTTTCCACGTCATCCGTGCCGGGCAGCAAATCATAGCAGGGGTTTACGCTGAACATCAGCACTTCCACCTTGCCGCTTTTTACTGCTTCCAGCGCTGCCAGCGGGTTATGGCTGCTTACGCCGATGTGCTTAATTTTGCCTTCAGCTTTCAGTTCCAGCGCATAGTCCAAAACGCCGCCGCTTTCAATCGTGTGCCAAAGTTCCGGAGAATCTACGTAATGAATCATGCCGATATCGATATAATCCGTGTTCAAATTTTTCAGCATAGTTTCAAACGCAGCTTTTACACTTGTAATATCGCGCACAGCCTTATACTGCCCGTCCTTCCATTCCGTGCATAAATGCGCCTGATAAATAAAATCTTTGCGGCGGCTGCCAAGTGCAGCTGCAATATTTTTGTGCATCTCCGGGTTGGGGCTGTATAAATCCATGCAGTTTACGCCCGCTGCCAGAGCAAGTTTAAACATTTCCTGCGTAAAAGCGGCGTCTTTGCCGTTAAACCCTTCGCAGCCAAGGCCTATTTCACTTACTTTCAATCCTGTTTTGCCAAGTTCACGGTATTTCATGCCTGTTCCTCCTTTAAAGCATTTCTCCATATAATTATTGTAGTTAAAAATTTTTAAACGCGCAAGTTGAAGCATACTCCCGCCTGCACTTCATGCCAAAAACGTATGTTGGCGCATAACAATTAAGCATTAGACGCCATGCCCTGCGTTTTTTATAATTAAACTATACAAATAAAACGGAGGGATACCTATGAAAAAATTACTTTTGCTGTTAAGCACTGCGCTGACGGCACTTGCCGTTTCCGCCTGCGGCGCTTCCGCACCCGCAGCACAGCCTGCACCGCAAAACACTGCTGCAGCAGATGGCCACAAAGCCGTGCTTGTTATTGACGGCAGCCGCCTGCCCGTTACGCTGCGCAATGAACCGAGCGCCAACGATTTATACAGCCGTCTGCCGGTAACGCTTTCGTTTAAGGATTTTTCCGGCATGGAAAAGATTGCCTATTTTGACAAGCGGCTTGACGAAACAGGGCAAAAGGTTGGCTGCCATCCCCTTGCGGGCGATTTGTGCGTTTATCAGCCGTGGGGCAATTTAAGCATTTTTTATGTTGATTTTAAAGACGACCGCAACTTAATCCCCATCGGCAGGCTGGAAAGCGGTCTTGATATTGTTAAAGCCCATGACAGTTTTACCGCAACGCTTGAAAAAGCAGAATAAGTAAAGGAGAAGCACCATGAAAAAATTATTGTTTTGCGCAGCTATGCTGCTTTTAGGCTTACAGGCACTGCCGGTAAACGCCGCAGCCGCTGCCCAGCCCTTTGTGCGCTGGAGCGTATACAGCGCAGCCGCCGGTAACGAAAACGCCCTGCGCGCAGCCGTTGCCGCACTTAACACAGCACTGCAAAACAGCGAAGGCGTGCTTGCTGTTTACGGCGGTGAAGACGAAAACGGCGTAATGCGTTATTTGGAAATTTATACGGATGAAAACGGTTTTAATGCCGCACAAAATAACGCCAACGTAAAAACAGCCGCCGCACAGGCATTTAAACTGGCGCAAGTACATAAAACACTTGCCGCAGACGCCTTCAACCTGCAAAGCAAAACCACAGGCACTGCCGATAAGGCACGCATGGCACTGCTTGTTATCGACCCGGCGCAGCTTGACGCTTACAAAAAAGTACTTGCCAAAGAAATGGAAAGTGCCGTTACAAACGAAGAAGGCGTACTGGCACTGCTTGCAACAACAGAAACCGCACGCCCCAACGTATTCCACCTGCTAGAGTTGTATTCCGACAACAACGCTTACCGCGCCCACATTGACGGGCCGTATTTTCAGGAATATAATAAAGCCGTACAAACAATGGTTACGGATAAAGTCCTCATCGTCAACAAGCCGCAGGCAGTAACGCTCAGCGGCAAAAATTTAAAATAAGCTGGTGACCCTATGAAAAAATTTATTGCCCTTTGCCTTTTGGCCTTTAACATAACTGCTTCCGCACTGGCTGCGGAAATACCCTATATCGGCCGCGTACAGCCGGAATACCGTGCGGCGGCAGAAGGTTATCTTATTGAAGCCACATCGCCGCAGGACGTAGAGCGGCGCGTAAAAAACTATGTTCCTGCCCAAAGCAGCATTACCTTTGAAACCGTTAACGCCAAAAGCCTTTACGGCGCAGCGGATGTGCCGCTTTATATTTACCGCCCCGCCAAAAGCAGCGAAGCAAAACTGCCGGTAGTGTACTACGCCCACGGCGGCGGTTATTTATTCAGAATTTCGCTTGACGACCGCGAACGCTACCAGAACATTGCCAACGCCTTAAATGCTGCCGTTGTTACGCCGCGTTACCGTCTTTCGGTAGAAGCACCCTTCCCCGCGGCACTTGAGGACGCCTACAGCGGTTTAATGTACGTTAAAGAAAACGCAGACAAACTCGGCCTTGATGCCGGAAGAATTATTTTAATGGGTGACAGCGCCGGGGGCAACCTTGCCGCAAGCCTTGCACTGTACAACCGCGATAACGCCAACATCCCCATTAAGGGGCAGGTTTTAATTTACCCGATGCTTGATTACCGCACCGCAACGGAAAGCTCTCCCTACCATACGCAGCAGACCGGTTATATTTGCTGGCCGCGCAGCAGCAACAAGTATGCGTGGGAGGTTCTGCGCGGAGGGCAAAAGCTCAGCGGTAAAATGCTGGGTTATTATTCGCCCACCTTTGCAGAAGATTTTGCCAACCTGCCGCCTGCGTTTATTTATGTCGGCGGGCTTGACTTATTTGTTAATGAAGACATTGACTACGCCGCAAAACTTACGGAAGCAAATGTCGATACAGAACTGCACGTAATTCCCGGCTTATACCACGCTTTTGAAATTGCCGCTCCCGAAGCCGGGCAGAGCAAAATTTTCTGGCAGCGTGTTTACGCCTTCAGCGCAGAAAAACTGGCGGAATGATTTAAACGTAAATTTAAAAATGACCATACCAAAAGCATCGTTCCCTTTGCAGAGCGGTGCTTTTAAATTTTACATACTTCTTTTGCCGCAGCGCCATAAACCAATTGTAAATTGCCAGGCGCAGTGCTACACTTAAAGCAAAGTTCAGCAACAGCAAAAAAAGCAGAAATGTACGCAGAACAGAAATGAGAGTGGAAAAAAATGGGACGTTTTTTCAGCGATAAAGTAGAAACAGCGATACGCTATATTTATTACGACCTTGGCGCACAGCGCGGGCAGGATGGATTCCGCCTATTGCAGGAGGCATGCCGCGAGGGCGATGCCGACGCTTACTGCCTGCTGGCGCGCTGTCTGTACGGACAGGAATACACCTGGCTGGGGCATGATTTTCCGGTAGACGAGGGCGCCGCGGACGAGCTGATATACCAATCGGTAATGATGGGCAGTGCGCTGGGAACGCTTATCGCCATGCGCTGCGGCGTGATGAATAAAGAGCTGCAAGAAGCCATGCCGCTGGCAAGCTTAAAAACCGCCTACGATATTATTTTAGAAAAGGCGAAAGCAGGCGATGCCTTTTGCCAGATGGTTATCGGCAACGTTTATTACTGGTACGATTTTTTGCAGATAGAAAACATTAACCCCGAGGATTTTGGCAGCGACGAGGCTTTTGAAAGCTTCATTCACGAAAATATGCTGAAATGCGAATACTGGTACAAAAGCGCGCTTGACGGCGGCGTGGCAACCGCTGGTGCGAACCTTATGCTGATGTACATCGACGGTATTGAAGGCGTACTGCCGCCGCAGCCGGAAAAAGCCAAAGAGCTGGACCGCATTTACGCCGCCAAGGGCTACCCCAACTACCAGTATTTTTACGCTTGCGATTTGTTCGATGAAGATAAACACGAGGAAGCCTTTCCCCTGTTCTGCAAGGCAGCGGAGGCCGGTGAACCGCGCGCTTACTTTTTTGTGGGCAATTATTACGAAAACGGCGTTGCCGCACCGCACGACGATGCGAAAGCCGCAGAGTATTACCAAAAAGCTATCGACTCCAACATTCCCGTTAAGGCGGGCTGCTACAACCGCCTGGGCGCGATGTATTTTGACGGTCGCGGCGTGGAACAGGATTACGACAAAGCCTTCCGCCTGCTGAAATGGGCGGACGACAGCGGCAAAACCGGCAACTGGGGCGCGTATTACCTGGGTTACTGCTATACCTACGGAGAGGGCTCGGAACGGGACTATGTGCTGGCGCGCAAGTATTTAGAAGCGGTGGATTGGGACTGCCAGGATGCGTTTTTTCTGCTGGGCTGGCTGTACTGCAACGGAGAGGGCGCTCCGGAGGATATCGCCAAAGGCGTTAGCTACCTGCAAAAAGCCAAGGACCTTCCGGAAGCGCAGGAGGAATTAAGCCATTACAAAAAGAACTTTTTTGGCAAATGGGTGCGCCGCGATAAAGCCGAAACCGTGCTGCGCGGCTTGCTGCGCCTGCAATCCATGTTCGGCAGCGATAAAAAAGAAGCGCCGCAGCTGCCCCAGCCAAGCACCACGTTCGACTGGATACTGACTATCCGCAGCCGTTTAAACAGCGAGGACACCCCCACGCCTGCTTACGGGCAGGTTGAAAAAGCGCTGCGTAGCCTTACAACCGAGCCGGAACAGCTCATTATCCTGTGGCAGCAAAACCCCAACAACGCCGATGCGTACTGGTTTATCCGCTGCTCCGTTTACGCAAGGAGCAAAGACAACGACATTTATCTTATTGAAGTAGCTTTTCCGCACAACGGCGGAACAGAATTTTGGCAAAAAACCGTTAAATATTTAACCGATGCGCTGCCGTATTTTGATGCCGCTTACCATCATAAAATAATTGATTTTACCGGCTTTGAAAAGCAGGAAGAATAAAACGCGCCGTTATTTTAAATAAATCTTATAAACAAAAATCTCCGCTTAACGCTTTGTTAAACGGAGATTTTTTATTAAAAGCCGCAGCTTACGGCAGGTTTTTACAGCTTCGGAGCATTAATACCTGCTGCTGTTTTTCTTTTGTATTTCGTAACGCAGGTAATTAAGGCGGTCAAGCTGCTTTTCGCGGAAATGAATTTCATCAAGCATGGCATTGCGTCTGGCGTTTAATATGGCCAGCCGCCCCGGATCAGTGGCTTCTCCCTGCATATCATTC
>ENA-OPEC01000516-OPEC01000516.1-human-gut-metagenome-genome-assembly--contig:-NODE-516-length-33016-cov-3.084524_pt1 | contig 33016 bp, 26 predicted proteins | sample MGYA00241622_ERZ501507 | MGnify/ENA primary metagenome ERZ501507 (study PRJEB25962, sample SAMEA2042582) | human gut metagenome | biome: human gut; feature: human-associated habitat; material: faeces... | reverse complement strand
AAAAAGCCGATAAAATTATTATTACCGGCGCCGTGTCGCTGCACCCGATGGCAGGCTTTGGCGGCGGGCGCAAAGCTGTTATGCCGGGCGTAAGCGGTCACTCTACAATTATGCACAACCACGCTATGGCACTGGCAGATGAAGTTGGTGCAGGCTGCAATCCGCTGTGCGAAACAGGCGTTTTGGAAAATAACCCGCTGCACGAGGATATGACGGAAGTATGCGCAAAAATTAACCCTGCGTTTTTGGTAAACATGGTATTCAGCCCCGAAGGCGACCTGCATGAAGTTGTTGCCGGGCACTGGTATAAAGCGTGGGAAAAAGGCTGCCATGACCTTTTGGCAATGGCAGGCGTACATATTAAAGAGCAGGCAGATGTCGTTATTGCTTCGGCAGGCGGCAGCCCGAAAGATATAAACCTGTACCAGAGCTGCAAAGCCCATATGAACGCTGTTTTTGCGGTAAAACCCGGCGGCTATTTAATTTTAACGCTGGATTGCCCCGATATTAAAGAACCTGCCATTTTTACAGACTGGTTCTCCAAATCCGATATTCTCAGTTTTGAAAAAGAAGTACGCGCCGATTTTTCCATTCCGGCATTTGTGGCTTTTAAAACAAGATGCATTGTAAATTCGCTGCATACTTATCTTGTAACAAGACCGGAAAACTTTGAATTTGTACGTGCTACCGGGCAGATTCCCGTGGCTTCGCTTGAAGAAGCGTGGAATATGGTGCAGGCTGACCTTGCTGAAAAAAATAAAAAAGATTATACAATTACCGTTATGGGGCATGCTTCGGCAACGCTCCCTATTTTGGACAAGTGAGGAAGCATGAAGGAATATAAGCTGAAATACGGCAAAGGCGAGCAAAGCGTAATGCTTGATGAAAGCAAAGTTTTGCAGATTATTGACGCCGCGCCGGGCGAAAAAATAACCGATTTAAAAAAGGCTGTGCTGGATGCCGTCCGCAATCCTGTTGGTTCCGCGCCGCTGCGCGAAGTGGTAAAACAGGGCGATAAGGTAGTAATTCTGGTAAGCGACATAACGCGCGCGTGGACGAGAACAAGCGAATATCTGCCCATTGTGGTGGAAGAACTTAACAACAACGGCATACCGGATGCGGATATTTCCGTTATTGTTGCGGCAGGAACGCACAGGGCCAATACAGACGAAGAAAAGAAAATTATTGTTGGCGAAGATTTGTACAACCGCTTGAAGATTTATGACCATGATGCTTACGATATGGATAAAAACGTGTATCTTGGCACAACAAGGCGCGGTACGCCGGTGTACCTTGATAAGCGCGCCGTTGAGGCAGACAAGGTAATTTTAACAGGCGGCATTACACCGCATTTATTTGCCGGTTTCGGCGGCGGGCGCAAAAGCGTATTGCCCGGCATTGCAGCTGCCGAAACAATAAACCATAACCATGTTATGGCATTAAGCGATACGATTGGCGGCGGCATAAACCCTGATACCTGCCTTGCCAAAACTTGGGATAACCGCGTAAGTGACGATATGTGCGATGCAACGGCGCTTTTGAATCCCTGTTTTCTGGTAAATGCCATTATGGATGCTGACGGCGATTTTTACGCTGTTGCTGCCGGCAACTGGCACGAAGCATGGCTGGAAGGCACACGCATTGTAACTAAACAGCAGGGCGTAAAAGCCAAGGACAGGGCCGATATTGCAATCAGCAGCGGCGGCGGTTTTCCGCGTGACATGAACCTGTATCAGGGAATGAAGGCTTATGTGCCTGCGGCTATGGCGTTAAAAGAAGGCGGCGTTATTATTGCGGTGCTGGAATGTGAGGATATTGCCGAACCGCCGGTATTTTTCAACTGCTTCCATTATGACGATTTAAAACAGATGGAGCAGGATGTGCGTGACGGTTTCAGCATTCCGTTTTATGTAGCCTTTTATACCTGCTGCCTTGCTGAGAGGTTTACCATAATTTTGGTAACCAAGCCGGAAAACTTTGAAAAAGCACGCAAAACGCGCGCCATACCGGTAGCAACCCTGCGGGAAGCAATGGCAATGGCTGAAAAAATTGTCGGCAGGGAAGATTATACCGTTAATATTATTCCGCACGGCATGTCAACCATTCCGTTTTTTGATTAATGTTTGCAATTTTTTTAATATAAATGCTTTTTAGGGGAAAGGAAGATGATTATGGCATTAAAAAATTTTAAATTTGGTTTTGGTGACGGTTTTCAGGAAGTTGCACTGCCGGAAGAACACATTTTGCAGGTAATTGAAGGCAACCAGAGCGAAAAAATTACTGACGTAAAAGCGGCAGTTTTAAAAGCAATGCGCGAGCCTATTAACAGCAAGCCTTTGCAGCAGTGCGTTAATAAGGGCGAAAAAGTAGCAATTGTTGTCAGTGATATTACCCGCCTTGTGCATACCGACCAAATTCTCATTCATATTGTTAATGAACTGAATCTTGCAGGCATTCCCGATGAAGATATAAGCATCGTGGTTGCGCAGGGCACGCACCGTCCGCAAACTCATGAAGAAGACATAATTGTCTGCGGGCAGGAAGTAGTAGACCGCATTAAAATTTATCAGCACAGCAGCAAAGAATCTGTCTGCGTGCATGTAGGCGATACTCCGCGCGGTGTGCCTGTATGGATTGACAAGCATGTAACCGACGCCGATAAAGTAATTTTAACCGGCGGTATTACTGTACATCTGCTTGCAGGTTACGGCGGCGGCCGCAAAAGCATTCTTCCGGGCGTTGCCAGTGAAGAAACCATTCAGAAACACCATTCTCTGGCACTTGCCGATGAATTTGGCGGCGGCGTATATCCCGGAGTTTGCACTGCTAATATCGAAGGCAACCGCTTCCACGAAGAACTTTGCGCTGCCTGCGAATTTATTAACCCGTGCTTTTTGGTAAACAACGTGCTTGATAATGACGGCGATTTTGCCAAAATAGTTGGCGGCCACTGGTATGATGCATGGCTGGAAGGCACCAAAGAAGTATTAAAAATTCAGGGTGTTAAAGCCAAAGGAAAAGCAGATGTGGTAATTGCTTCTCCGGGTGGTTTCCCGAAAGACATTAACCTTTATCAGGGCAGCAAAACCTATGATACTTCCGCACTTGCACTTAAAAAAGGCGGCATTTTAATTGCTGCGCTTGAAGCACGTGAAATTAATGACCCGCCTGCATATATGGAAAGTTTCCGCTTTGATAATTTAACGGATATGGAAAAAGCCTTGCGTGAAGAATTTTCCATTCCTTTCTATGTAGCTTTTGTACTGGCAAGCCTGTGCCACGAAAATACTGTTTACCTTGTAACCAAACCCGAAAACTTTGAGGCTGCAAGAAAAACAGGGCAGATTCCGGTTGCAAGCATTGAAGAAGCATGGCAGCTGGCGCAGGAAAAATTAAAAGCCGAAGGCAAAACCGATTACACCATTAATGTAATGCAGCATGCGGCCAACACCGTGCCCATGATTGAAGAATAAAACTGATATTAGTTATAAAACCGTCGTACAAATATGTATGGCGGTTTTTGTTTTATAATTTTCAAAATAAAAAATTCCTAATGCAAGCCTTAAAAACTTACATTAGGAATTGAAAGCTATTATAATCAGTTAAAACCAAGCATCAAACCAATATGGTAAACCGTAAAGGCTGCCAGCCAGGCAACGCATATTTCGTAAGCCATAATGGCAATAGTGGCAATGCCGGAATTCATTTCACGCTTTATTGCTGCAAGAGCTGCTACGCATGGCGGGTAGAGCAGGGCAAAGGTTAAAAAGCTGAGCGCCGTAAGCGGGGAGAAAAGGTTCTGCAATGCGCTGCCGGTAAGAACGGAAAGCGTACTTATAACAACTTCTTTGGCGGTAATGCCGGTAATTAATGCCGTTGCCGCACGCCAGTCGCCAAAGCCAAGCGGTGCAAACACAGGCGCTATAAAAGAGCCGATTTGGGCAAGCATGCTGTTGGCGGGGTTTTCTACCATGTAAAAGCGCGTATCAAAACTTTGCAGCAGCCAGATAACAATGCTTGCGAGGAAGATAATGGTAAAAGCCCTGTGCAGGAAGTCTTTGGCTTTGCTCCACATATGCAGGCCAATGCTTCTTGCGGTAGGCAGGCGGTAAGCAGGCAGTTCCATTACAAACGGAACAGGCTGGCCGTTAAATACAAAGGCTTTTAAAAGCAGACCCGACAAAATAGCAATTAAAATGCCTGTCAGGTACAGGTACATCATTACCTGTGCACGGTTTTCGGCAAAGAAAGCCGCGATAAAAACGCCGTAAACAGGAAGTTTGGCGCTGCACGACATGAAAGGCGTTAAAATAATTGTTATTTTACGGTCGCGCTCACTGGCAAGAGTGCGCGTTGCCATAATTGCCGGTACGCTGCAGCCGAAGCCGATAAGCATCGGCACAAAAGATGAACCGGAAAGGCCGATTTTACGCAGCAGCATATCCATTACAAAGGCAATGCGCGCCATATAACCTGTATCTTCCAAAAGAGAAAGGAAGAAGAACAGCGTTACGATAGTTGGCAAAAACGAAAGCACGCTGCCAACGCCGGTAAATACGCCATCGATAATAAGCGAGTGAATAGGCGCACTGACATTGGCTGCTGTTAAACCTGCATCAGCCGCATCTGTTACGGCGGCAATGCCAAGCTCCAGTAAGTTGCTTAATTCTGCGCCTATAACGTCAAAGGTAAGCCAGAACACCGTAAACATTGTTAAAAGGAAAATAGGTATGGCCAGGTATTTATTTGTTAAATAGCGGTCCATTTTTACAGAACGCTTCTGGGCAACGCTTTCATCGGGCTTATGCACGGTCTGGCTGCAAAGTTCTTCAATATAGGTGTAGCGCATATCTGCCAAAGCGGCTTCTTTATCCGTATCGGCTGCGGATTCAAGCTCTGTAACAAAGTGGCCTATGATATCCTGTTCGTTTTCCGTTAATTCCAGTTCTTTGGTTAACAGGTCATCGCCTTCAATGAGCTTAGTTGCCGAAAAACGCAGCGGCAAGCCTTTTTTGCGTACTTTAGGTTCAATTAAATGGGCGATGGAATGAATTGCCACATGCGCCGGGCCGGAGCAAAAGTCAAGGCGCTCAGGCAGCTGATGAGCTTCAGCGGCGTTTTTGGCGCGGCGGATAAGTTCATCAACACCAGCACCTGAATTGGCCGTTATTGGAATTACCGGTATGGTGAGTTTTTTCTCAAGCGTTTTAATATCAATGCTGCCGCCGCTTGCCTGCAATTCGTCCATCATATTAAGGGCAATTACCATTGGCGTATTAAGCTCTATAAGCTGCAATGATAAATACAGGCTGCGTTCAATATTGGTAGCATCAAGAACGTTAACAATAACATCCGGCTTGTTGCGCAAAAGCAAATCGCGCGTAACAATTTCCTCGGAGGTATAAGGCGAAAGGGAATAAATACCGGGAAGGTCAATAACGGTAATGTCCTTATCCTTCAGCAAAATGCCTTCTTTTTTCTGCACCGTTACGCCGGGAAAATTGCCAACGTGCTGGTTGCTGCCGGTTAGATGGTTAAAAAGCGTGCTTTTGCCGCAGTTCTGGTTTCCTACAAGTGCAAATGTAAGTTTCATGCTTCCTCCGGCTGCACGGTAATTTTTTTAGCGTCATCCAGCCTCAGGGTCAGCTCGTAGCCGCGCAGAAAAATTTCAATAGGGTCGCCTAAAGGCGCTCTTTTACGCACCATAACCCTTGTTTTGGGGGTCAGCCCCATATCTAAAAAGCGGCGGCTCAAAATGCCTTCACCGCCAACTGTAATAATCGTGGCCTTTTGCCCTATAGCCAGATTATTTAAAGTAATAGCTTCCATATTTAATTTTCTCCTTTGATTACTTATGACTAACTGCAAATTTATTATATCACTACCAAAACTCATTAGCAATCAAATAAAAGTTTTTAAAATTTTTAAATAACTAAAGCTGATAAACGAAAAAGATTATTTATTAAAAACACACGTGAATGATAAGCAGGGGCTTACTGAAAAAGGCTGTAATTTTAAAGTAAAAACCACTCATACGTGAAAAAATAGTAAACTTGCTTGACAAGATTTCTTTTGAGTATATAATTGTAATTGAGAATGAGTTTTGTTAGAAGGGAGAGGCAGAATGAAACGTAATACTATTCAAAGACAGCTTGTTATTGCTGCAGTACGCTTCCTGGCGGACCATCCCACGGCTGACGAGGTTTATGAACGCATAACCATGGAATATCCCGATATCAGTAAGGGAACAGTGTACCGCAACCTTAACTCGCTTGTGGAAAGCGGGCTTTTAAACAAGGTTTCCGTACCCAGTGGCGCAGACAGGTTTGACCATATGCTTACCAAGCATTACCACATTAAATGTTCCCATTGCGGAAAATTTATGAATGTAGAGAATATGGATTACATGGAAGACCTTGACGAAAAGGTTGCCGCAGTAACCGGCTTTAAAATGCAGAGCCATGATATTGTCTTTAATGGATTGTGCCCCGATTGCCAGAAGCTTGAGGCGAAAGAAGCACAATAAGTGCAGCAGCACAAATAAAATTTATTTTATGGAGGTATGAACAATGGAATTTAAAGGAAGCAGAACCGAAGCAAATTTGCAGGCAGCATTTGCCGGTGAATCTCAGGCAAGAAACAAGTATACCTATTATGCAGGCATTGCAAAAAAAGAAGGCTATAACCAGATTGCCAATATTTTTGAAGAAACCGCAGGCAACGAAAAAGAACATGCCAAAATCTGGTTTAAACTTTTAACCAGCGGCGGCGTAGCACACAGCAGCCTGCCTGATACTTTAACCAACCTTAAAGACGCAGCAGCCGGCGAAAACTATGAATGGACCGAAATGTATGCCGAATTTGCCAAAGTAGCAAAAGAAGAAGGCTTTGATTATATTGCCATGCTGTTTGAAGAAGTTGGCAAAATTGAAAAAGAACACGAAGAACGCTATAACGCTCTTGTTGCCAACATTGAAAATGACCGTGTATTTAAACGCGAAGAAAAACAGGTTTGGATTTGCGGCAACTGCGGCCATATTGTAATTGCTGAAAAAGCTCCGGAAGTTTGCCCTGTTTGCGACCATCCGAAAGCATATTTTGAACTGCGCAAAGTAAACTACTAATAGCTGAACGGTGAATAACCAGTCCCCGGTGGGAAAATCCTGCCGGGGATTTTTGTATTCTTTTAAAAACTTAACTTGCAAAGTGTTTTTTATAATGCTATGATGAAAATGGTTTGTTTTATGATTATGACAATCATCTTTTTGAACTGCATACAGGTACGCTGTCAGAGCGTTTAAAAAGTTATGATGAATATAATAAACAGCACGGAAGGGTATAAAAATGATTTTAATTGCTTGCGTTGATGATAATTTAGGCATGCTTTTTAATAACCGCCGCCAGAGTATGGACAGGATTTTGCGTGCGCGGATGCTGGAGCTTTGCGGCGCGCATAAACTGTGGATGAACGCATACAGCCGCGGACAGTTTGATGAAACTGCTGAAGGCATAACCGTTGATGAGGATTTTATGGCAAAAGCAGGCAGTGATGATTATTGCTTTGCCGAAAACATCAGCGTTAAGCCTTATGAAAAAGAAATGCAGAAAATTATTTTGTACAGGTGGAACCGGGTTTACCCGGCAGATTTATATTTTGACATTGATTTAAAAAACTGGCACTTTAAAGAGAGCAATGATTTTGCCGGTTCATCCCACGATAAAATTACGGAGGAAGTTTACGTAAAATGAGAAAAATATTTGCTGTAATTTGTTCTTTAATGCTGGCTGTAAGCCTTGTTTTAAGCGGTTGTGGGCAAAAAGGCAGCAATGCCGCCGCACCGGCAGGAAGTTCCGTTAACGCCGCCGGTATTGCTTCTGTACCTGCGTACAGCGGCAAGCCCTTTATTGCAATTAACGGCAATAAACCAAATTTTACCGAAGCGGATTTAACAACTAAAAGTTTTGAAAAATACAGTCCGCTTGATAAACTAAAACGCTGCGGCGTGGCGTTTGCCAATGTATCCAAAGAAACTATGCCCAAGGAAAAGCGCGGCAGTATCGGGCAGGTTAAGCCGAGCGGCTGGCAGACGGCAAAATACGATTTTGTTGACGGTAAGTATCTTTATAACCGCTGCCATTTAATCGGCTATCAGCTTACGGCTGAAAATGCAAACGAACGCAATTTAATAACCGGAACGCGCTATATGAATGTGGATGGCATGCTGCCGTTTGAAAATATGGTGGCCGACTATATTAAAGAAACAGGCAACCATGTTTTATACCGTGTAACGCCGGTGTTTAACGGCAATAACCTTGTGGCGTCAGGCGTACAGATGGAGGCAATGTCCGTAGAGGACAAAGGTGCAGGCATAAGCTTTAATGTTTTCTGTTATAATGTTCAGCCGGGCGTGGAAATTAACTATGCAGACGGCAAAAGCAAACTGGCAGAAGGTCAGCAAACGGCAAAAACTGCCGGCAATAAGCCAAAAGTATGCCCAACTGCCGATGATTACGCAGTACAAAGCTATGTGTTAAATAACGGCAGCAAAAAGTTTCATAAACCTGATTGCAGCGGCGCAGAAAAAATAAGCGCTAAAAATAGGGAAAACTTTAAAGGGCGGCGTGCCGAATTAATCAGCAAAGGCTACAGCCCGTGCGGAATTTGCAAGCCTTAACCGGAGGTTAATTAATGGGATTAGTAGATGATTATTTATCGGCCTATAAAGTAGGCAAAAAAGAGCAGATGGCGGCGCGCATGGCTTTTTTTATCAGCGGGTTTGCGGTTGCCACCTGGGCGCCAATGATACCGGCAGTTAAAGATAAACTGCAAATTGGCGCCGATATATTAGGCATGCTGTTATTAAGCATCGGCATCAGCGCTTTTATTTTTATGCCGCTTGCAGGCATGTTAAGCCGCAGTTACGGCTGCAAAAAAGTTTTGCGAACAGCTATCGCCGTTATGGCAGCAGATTTGATTATTTTATCGCTGCTTGGCAATATTTGGGGCTTTCTGGTTTTTCTTGCGGTTTTTGGCGCGGCAATGGGCTGTATAGACGTTAATATGAACCTTAATGCCGTTATCGTAGAAAATGCTTCTAAAAAGCGTATGATGAGCGGCATGCACGCCTTATGGAGCGTTGGCTGCTTTGCCGGTGCAGGTTTATTCAGCCTTTTGGCCAAAGCCGGGCTTGGCATAACAGTTATTGCCGCCATACACAGCCTTATAGTAATAGTGTTTACAGTAATTTACAGCCGCCACTTTTTAAACTTTAAAGGCGCTGGCAACGAAAAACCAATCGCTGTCCCCAAAGGCATAGTAGTGTTTTTCGGCGTGCTGGCGTGCATAACATTTTTGGGCGAAGGTGCAGTTATGGACTGGAGCGGCGTTTTGCTTACAGAAGTAAAAAATACTGAGCTTTCGCTTGCAGGCGTAGGCTATGCCGTTTTTTCGGTAGCAATGCTGTGTATGCGCCTTTTGGGCGATAAAATAGTAGCCGTGCTCGGCGAAGAAAAAACATTGGTTTTTGGCAGTATTATAGGCGCTATTGGCTTTTTAAGCGTTATCTTTTTGGAAAACTTTTATGCCATTCAGCTTGGGTTTGTACTTATGGGATTAGGGCTTGCCAACATAGTGCCTACAATTTATTCGCTTACAAAATACCAGAAAGTTATGCCCATTAACGCAGCTGTAACGGCAATAACCAGCATGGGTTACACCGGCGTAATTTTAGGGCCGGCAGTTTTAGGTTTTGTTGCACACGGTTTCGGCATAACGCAGGTATTTTACCTGCTTGCAGTTTTGCTTGCCGCTCAGGCCGTGGCCGTTAAATATTACTTTGCCAAAATGGGTTGAGCATTGTTTAAAACTTTAAAGTTTAGTATAATTAAATAAAGTATAACAAGGAGCGGCAAAGATTATGGGCTGTGTAATCATCAGGCAGGCAATCAAGCAGGCGAAGCGGCGTTATAACTTAAGGCCGGCACTTTGTTATGAACTTAATATTAACAATAAAATTAACGGACGCTTTGCTGTTTACGCTTAACGCAGACAGCGGGGCGTCCTTTTGTATTTTGGCGCAGGATGTTTGAAAGGGGAAGGCCTTATGAACGATTTACTTAAAAAGATTGTGGAATGGAATGAAGCAAATGAATATCAAAAATGTGTTGATGCCATTGAAGTCATACCGGAAGAAGAACGCGGCTATGAACTGACCGTGCTTTTGGGCAGGGCTTACAGCAATTTGGGCGTGCTTGGCGATAATAATTCCAAAGCAAACGAGGATGGCGTGGATATATTTTTGTTGGAAAAAGCCGTAAATATTTTTGAAAGTGTGCGCCTGCAAGGGCTGGATGACTGGTATTGGAACTGCCGTATGGCTTACGCTCTGTGGATGACATCCGGGCGCGAGCTGGAAGCACTGGCCTATGCACGCAAATGGCAGCAGTTAAAGCCTGATGACGAAGACGCGGCAAATTTAATTAAAACCATCGAAGAATATATTGAAGAAAATTACCACGAACCGGAAGTTTACAGTTTTGAAGAAATTCAGAGCGTTGGAAACCATATTGAAAAATATTTCGGCAAGTACGACCGCGTAATGCATGAATTGGCATCGCCTGATATTCACGTGGATATTTATGTTATTCCGCCACGGGCGGAACACGAATATTATACGCTGGTAACCTGCGGCATGGGTGCGCATAAAATGGAAGTACCTGATGAGCTGAAAAACGAACAATTGGAACGTGCCGAACTTTTAATTAACCTGCCGGCCAATTGGCAGCTTGACGAAGAATCACTAAAGGACGAAAAGTGGTACTGGCCTATACGATTTTTGAAATTTATGGCGCGCAGCCCTGTTAATAACGGAATGTATTATGACTGGGGGTCAACGCTTGAATTTGACGATATTACCAGCTTTGATGAGAGTACAAAGCTGTGTTCGGCTGTTGTTTTAATCCCCGGTGTTTTTGGCGAAGCAAGTTATGCCTGTACGCTGCCAAATGGCGATGCAGTAAATTTTTATCAGGCAATACCGCTTTATAAAGAAGAACTTGATTATAAAGTGGAAAACGGGATGGATAAATTATTGCAAAAATGCCCGGATGAAATTTTGGAAGTCATCAATCCCAACCGTTTAAACGCTGTTACTGATGCAGAAATATTAAATTATGATGACCGCGAAATGGACTGTGCCGCAGAGCATTTAAAACTGATACAGGAACATAATCTTTCGGTTGGTGAACTGGCAGTATACAGCCATATGGCGGCATACCTGCGCTGGTGCATAAACCATAATTTAATGGGCGACGTTTTTTTGCAGCAGCACGGTGACGTGGCTAAAAATGTAAAAAGCGCCAGCCATAAAGATTTGCGTACTTTTGTGCGTGATGAACTTGGCGGCAGGCTTATGATAATTGATTACAACTATAAAGGGGTATGTTTTGCCAACTGGTACAACACCGGCAACCGCAGCATGCCCTACGCCTTTATTAAAGATTTAAAAGCATACGCAAGAGAATATTTTAAAGGGCAAATGCCTTGCGCAGAAGAAGCGGCATACCTGCTTTTGCCCTGTGGCGACGAATATTGCCGGGCTGTTGAAAAAATTATTGAAGAACGTTTTGCCGAATGGCAAAAACTGTGCGGAGAAGAAAATGCTGTGCAGCCGTTTATTGATGAAAGCAATTTTAAAGAACTGCTGCTAGACTGGCAGGGAGCACGGCATTGCCATATAAGCAAACGGATTATAAAAGACGGCTGTACGGTAGGCTTTTGCTGGCGGGAAGAGCCTGACAGCGACGATACAGGCTGGGACAGCGGCTGGTATTTTGAAGCAAGCGATGAGGATGAAGTTTATGCCGGTGAAGATGCAGAGTATGGCATTTACGATTTAAATACTATCTGCAATTTATATCCGGAGCTTTTACCTTTGTTAAACAGCCCTTATGGTACTGCTTTTGAGCGCAACAAAAGGGGCAGGCTGGTACAGATAAAGGACGAAGAGGAATAAAATGGATAAGGCTTTGACTGATTTTATAACCGAATACCGTGATTACATAACACTTTTTACAGGCATTGTGCTTGCTGTTGGAGCGGTGAAAAACTGGAACTGGCTGTGTAACCCGGTCGGCAAGCCGGATGCACACCTTTTAAGCCGCGGCATGTACCGGCTTATCTTTGGGGCGCTCGGTTTAATACTTATATTTTGCGGTTCAATAATGATATTTGGATGAATGGAGCGGTATATTTAATAAAATAGCTTGCAGAAAATACTACTATATAGTATAATCCTATATAGGAGGAATATAAATGGAAATAAAAGGCGGCAATTATGTTTCGCAGATTAAAAGGCTTAGCGACAGAATTTTAGAGCAGATTTTAGCGGAGAAAAACATAGATGCTTTTAACGGCGCTCAAGGGCGTATTTTATATGTTTTGTGGAGCAGGGACGGTATTTCTTTGCGCGAATTGGCAGATAAAACAGGTCTTGCGCCAACGACGCTTACAAGCATGGTTGACCGTATGGAGAAGGCAGGGCTTGTGTGCCGTATGCCAGATAAAAACGACCGCCGCAAAACCTTGCTGGCGCTTACTGCCAAGGCTGAAAATCTGGAGCAGGATTATAAAGCGGTATCCGATAAAATGTCCGAAATTTTTTACAAAGGCTTTTCGGATGAAGAAATCCGCACTTGCGAGGCAATGCTTGCCAGAATTTTAGACAATATGAAAAAATTAGGTTGAACCTCCGATTGTTTACTGGAAAGGATGATTTATTATGACTAATGAATTAAGAACTTACCTTACTGAACAGGTAAACGCTTTAAAAAACGCACCTTCCTGCTGTGCAGAAGCCAAAGCAGTTTGCGCTGAATGGCTGGAAGCAGCCGGTACTGATAAAGAAGCAGAAATGACCAAAAAGCTTATTGCCGAAGTTGAAGCGGACATTATGCCTGTTGACGGTTTAATTGCTTTTGCAGGCAGCGAAACAGGCGTTAAAGTTTTTGGCGAAGAAATGGCTAAAAACGTACTTGCCCATGCCGAAGAAATTAAAAAGAACGGCGCAAAATTCTGCGATTGCCCTGCCTGCACTGCCTGTGCTGCCATTATCGCCAAAAAAGCTGAACTGTAATTTAACAGCGTAAATAGTAAAACAGCACTCCGAAAGTAAAATTACTTTTGAAGTGCTGTTTGCTTTTACGTTGCTTTATTTTTATTTTACGCTTTCGGCTCTTTCCAAAAAGCCGCGGATAATATCGCAGGATTTGGCGAATTTTTCTTTTTCGCTTTCGTCAAGTTCTACTTCTAAAATTTGTTCAAGGCCGTTTTTGCCGATAACGCAGGGTACGCCGGCGGCAACATCTTTTTGTCCGTATTCACCGTTAAGTGCTGTAGAGCAGGGCCAGATAAGTTTCTGGTCATGGAAAATTGCTTTTATGAGCATTACGGCAACATTGGCAATGCCAAATTCGGTGCAGCCCTTGCCGTCAACTTCAATATCACCGGCGCGTTTAACCTGTTCCTGCAAATCATCAAGGTTAAGTGCGGCAAGCCTTGGGCTATTTTCGCGCATCTGCAAAAACGGAGTGCCGTTAATAAATATGCGCGACCATACGATAAAGCTGCTGTTGCCGTGTTCGCCCATGCACATTGCCTGAATGGAGCGGCGGCTGTAAGCGGTAGCGGCAGAAAGCACGCGCAGCAGGCGGTAGGTTTCCAGGCTGGTGCCGGTGCAGAAGCAGCGGTTTGTCTGCCAGTTCATCTGGCGGCGGATGTATTCACAGATAATATCGGCAGGGTTGGAAATACTAATCATAATGCCTTTAAAATCAACCTGTTTTAAATGGCCAATTACTTCGTTTGCCATGCGGATGGTATCGTCGAACATATCAAGGCGTGTTTCGCCGGGTTTGCGGCTGCGCCCGAACGCAACAACCATAATATCGGCATCGTTAAGTTCTTCGTATTCACCGGCGCGTATAACAGCGTCATGCCCGCATAAAGCTCCGCTTACACAGTCGTCAAGGTCTAATGCCTGTGCGGCTGCTTTTTCTTTTAAAATATCAATTAAAACAATGTCATCGGCTTCGCCGGATTGAATAAGGGCCAGTGCTACATGAGAGCCTACATGCCCGGCACCGATAATGACAACCTTTCTTGTTTTCATATACTATACCTTCTTTTTACGTATTACAGCGTCAGCTGCATTTACATAATACTATAAATTTTTAAAAAGTGAAAGTTAATTATTATTTTGCCAGATTCAAACTATGGACGCGGCGCTTTATGTTTCAGATATTACAAATAATGGCAAAAACAAGCGCTGAACGAAAATTTAATTGTAAATTGTTTGTAAGCATTGTTGCCTGTTATTGTTTTGTTTTTGTATAATTATTATAGAGGGTATATTGTTTAATTTTAAGGAGTGAGGGATGATGAAAAAGGTATTGTGTACATTATTGATGGCTGCATTTATCAGCCCGTTATGGGCAGCGGAAACGGAAGCTGCTCCTGAACAAAAATTAATGCCTGCTATTACCGCAGATACGGGCGGCAATGAGCTTGGCGTTGTAAACGATATTCTGCGCGCGGCAAGCGGTAAGGACAGCCCTTTTGACCATGATAACGGCAGAGGCAATGACGATAAATGGCGTCACGATAATGGACGCCGCGGCAATTACAAAAAAGACCGTGACAGATGGGAACGTGAAGAACGCCGTGACAGGCATGACGACGACCGTTGGGATGATGACGATGATGACAGATGGGACGATGACCGCTGGGAAGACGACGATGATGACAGATGGGACGACGACCGTTGGGAGCATGACGATGATGACAGGTGGGATGACGACCGTTATGAAGACGACGACGATGACAGATGGGATGATGACCGCTACGAAGATTAATTAAAATATGAAAAGAAAAACTCCTGCCCGGCAGTTAAGTTTGCCAAACAGGAGTTTTATTTTGTTTTAGCGCATATGCTTCATAAAATACATAATATTGTCAATTGTCAGCCGCAGATCATCTTTCGCCCTTAATTTAATCTGTTCATAGGGAAGGGCAACGCGGTTAATGCTGAAAATTCCGGTTACGCCTTCCTCGTAGGCTTTTTGAATATCGCTGCCGATATCGCCGACAACGGCAATAAGCGGTACGGATGATTTTTTAGCACGGCGGGCAACGCCAATAACTACTTTGCCGCGCAGGGACTGGGTATCAATTTTGCCTTCGCCTGAAATAATAAGGTCTGCGCCTTCAAGCAGGTTATTAAAATGAACGGTATCAAGCACCGTTTCTATGCCGGGCTGCAAAGTGCTGTTAAAAAATGCCGCCATACCGCCGCCCATGCCGCCTGCTGCGCCGGAGCCCGGCAGGTTTAGTACATCTTTATCCAAATCGCGTTTAATGATTTCGGACATGTGATAAAGACCTGCATCAAGCATTTTTATACAACCTTCGTCAGCGCCCTTTTGCGGACCGAAAACTGCGGAAGCCCCATGCGGCCCGCAGAGCGGGTTATCAATATCGCACATGGTAACAATAGGAACTTCACGCAGAAGGGGATTAATGCCGCTTGCGTCGATAGCGGCAATATCCTTTAAGGTTTCACCGACAGGGACAAAACTTTCATTTTTACTGTTGATAAAGCGTACGCCAAGAGCTGCTGCCGCACCGCAGCCGCCTTCGTTGGTTGCGCTGCCGCCAAGGCCTACAATAAGTTTTTTGCATTTGTTGCGCAAAGCGTCTTCGATAAGCTGGCCTACGCCGTAAGTGGTGGTTTTTTCTGCACGGCGGTTTTCACCAACCAGCGGCAGCCCTGCAGCAGCTGCCATTTCAATTACAGCAGTGCCGTCAGGTAAAATTCCGTAAAAAGAATTTATTTCGCGGCCGTAAGGGTCCTGTGCTTTAACGCTTACTTTTTCGCCGCCCAGTGCTTCCAAAAAGGCGTCAACGCTTCCTTCGCCGCCGTCAGCAACAGGAATGCTTACAACTTCGGCGTCCGGATAGTGATGGTGTATGCTTTCTTTCATAATGGAGCAGATTTCCATGGAAGACATCGTGCCTTTAAAAGAATCGGGTATTAAAAGGATTTTTTTCATAAACTACTCCTTAAATCAGCAGAACAGGGACAAGAGCCAGATACCGAGCATGGAAGATACGCCAAGCACCAAAGTGCAGACGGTCTGAGTTTTGTAGCCCTGGTCAGGAGTCATTTCGCCGAAGTTGGTAACAACCCAGAAGTAAGAGTCGTTAGCATGCGATACTACCATAGCACCTGCGCCGATTGCCATAACGGTAAGGGTGGTAAGCATCGGGGTATCAAGGCCGAGTACGCCAAGCAGCGGAGCAACAATGCCTGCGGTTGTTGTAAGGGCAACGGTAGAAGAACCCTGAGCGGTTTTGAGAATAGCAGAAAGAAGGAACGGGAAGAAAATACCGATAGTTTCCAGAATGCCTGCGTTGGCTGTAATGTACTGTACCATACCGGAAACAGCAATAACTTTGCCGAGTACGCCGCCGGCAGCGGTTACAAACAAAATAGGGCCGGAAACTTTTAAGGTTTCATTGGTAAGTTCGTAAAATTCACCGGTTTTGCCGGAGCTGATAAGCTGGGCAACAGCGAAGATAACGCCTACTGCCAGTGCAATTACAGGTGTGCCGAGGAAAACGCATACATCAGCGAAGAAGCCTGTCCATTTAGCCATGTTGGAAATGGAACCCAAAGCCATTAACAAAATAGGAATGATAATAGGAGCGAGGGACATGAACGCGCCCGGAATATTTTTGTGGGAAGCCATAATTTCTTCATAAGTTTTTACAACTTCGCCGTCGTTAACGTCTTCCGGGGTTTTAACTTTGGGACCGATGTATTTAACAAAGGCATAGCCTGCGATAAGCGGGAAAATGGAAACTACCATGCCCATGCCGATAACCAGCAGCAGGTTATTGCCAATGCCCAAAGTATTTGCAGCAGCAATAGGACCCGGTGTAGGAGGAATAAATACATGAGAGATATAAAGGCCGGCACTTAAAGCTACCGACATGCCAACGCTTGGCGCAAGAGTTCGTTTAACCAGCGCTTTGCGGATAGGGTTTAAAATTACAAAGCCGGAATCGCAGAATACAGGAATGGAAACAACCCAGCCCATAAGTTCAATGGCGAGTTCCGGGTTCTTTTTGCCAACCAGTTTAATAATAAGGTCTGCCAGTTTAAAGGCTGCACCGGTAATTTCCAAAATGCCGCCGATAAGGGCGCCTAAAATAATAACGATACCGATACTGGTAAATGTGCCGGAGAAACCGGAGCCGATAACAGTGGCAATGCCCTGAACCGTTTTGCCGTCAACTTTGGTGTCCACCAGAGGAATACCGGCAACGAGGCCAAGAACAAGAGATACGGTCATAATAGACAAAAACGGATGAATCTTGTACTTGGAGATAGCGACAATCATGACGATGATAGCGATAACAAACGCTATCATTAAACCTAAACCTGACATAATAAAAATTCCCCCTTAATTTAATAGGTATTTTAAAATTCTTATATAGAATACTACATTTTTAAGAAAATGTAAATTATTCTTGATAAAATTTAACATAAAGTTAACGACAAAACTTTAAATAGCATACACTATTATAAAATGATTTTACTTTTTGGATAAAGACGTTTTTGTGGTAAAATATAAGAAAAACTATCGGAGAAATATTTATGAATAAACTTTACTATGTCCCCCTGGGGTGCAGTGCCAGAGGATATTTTATTAATGAAATAGCAGAGAAAGGCTGGGAAAGTTCGCTTTTGGTTCTGCCGAGCGGCGTGCTGCAAAGCCGTGCTTTTAAAGAGGGCGCAGTACGCGTAAAAAATTTTGACGATGTTGCAACCGGTTTGCTTAACGCTAACGGCTATGCCGGTTTGCAGCGCATTTCACGCCGCACGCAGGAACTTATTGTCGAAGAAATTCTGCAAAAATATGCCCACGATAATAAACTTGATTATTTTAATATTCTGGTTGAAAAGAAAGGCTTTGTTAAAGCGGTAACATCGCTTATTGGGCAGTTATCGCGCAGCGGCGCCAAAATGGAAGAAATTTATGAAGCACTTAACGGCTGGGACAGGCCGGGAAAACTTGGGCTTAAAGACCGCGAAATTGCCGCCGTTTATACGGCGTACCGCCAGAAATTAAAAAAAGAAGACTGGTTTGACGTTGAAGGCTTGTACCGCCTTGCTGTTTATGTGCTGCAAAAAGATAACCCGGTTGTTCCGTGGGAAAATTTATATTTCAGCGAATTTTACCGTTTTGACGGATTGCAGATAGAACTGCTGCGCGAACTGAAAAAACATTGCAATATAAATGTTGGCTTAATGTATGACCCCAAGCGCCCGGAAATTTTTGCGGCAACAGAACATGCCTTTGCCGATTTAAGCCGTTTTTTGGATATGGAAAAATTGCAGCCGGAACTGCCTGAACGTGAAAACAGCTTAAAAATACTGACGGAGTATCTTGGTGAAGAAAGCCGTGCTGTATATTCCGGCAGCGGCATAAAGCTGCTGGAGGCCGCAAGCCGTGAGCAGGAAATACGTACGGTGCTGCGCAGCGTTAAAAAGCTTTTGCAGAAGGGCATAAAAAGCAGTGAAATTATTATTTTGCTGAGGGATTTTTCGTTTTATGCCGGACTGCGTAATTTAAGTGATGAATACGGCATTCCTGTTTCTTTGCCGCTGACAGCAAAACTGAATAATGAGCCTTTAACGGAGTTTATATATCTGCTTGTTAAAACCGCCGCTTATTCTGCACCGGCAGCCGCAGCCGGTAATTTATGCACGCTTATGGGCTGTCAGGCAGTAAAAATGCTGTTTGAATTTGACACGGAGCTGCTTTTGCGTTTGAAAACAGAAAAACTCTATCAATCGGCGGACAGTTTTGTTGCTGACGGCATGGAAGTGTTAAAAGGTGAAGAACAGCAGGAATTAAACCGTTTGCTGGATTTAATAAAAACCGTTCCCGAAAATGCCTGCATCAGCGAATATTGCACGGCGGCAGAAAATATTCTGGAAAAGCTGGACATTGCTTCCAAACTTGGCAGCGCCTATAAAAACGGCAGTGCCGGTTATGACGCAATAAAGAACTATATTCTTGCTGCAGGTAAATTAAAAGATATTTTATCGCTGCTGCAAAGTGACTACGCCGCCGGAGGCATGCTTAACAAAAAAATAACAGCACAGGATTTTGCCGATATTTTATATGAAGCAGTACAAGGTGTTGAGCTTGTTCTGCAAAAAGGCGATATGAACGGCGTGCTTATTACAGAGGCTGCTAATATACAGGGCGTTTATTATCCTTATGTTTTTCTGCTTGGCGTGCGCGAAGGTGAATTTCCGGCAGTAAAAACAGAAAACTGGATTTATAACGATTATGAGCGTGCGGCAATGGAAGCGCTTGGCATAGATTTGCCTGGTACTATTGCCGGTTTAAACGAAGATAAATACTTTTTTGCCGCTGCTGCAGCAGCAGCCCTGCAAAGCCTTACCGTAAGCTGGTACAGTGATGATTCCGGCGGCGCATCTGCATATGTGGAAATGCTGCAAAATACTTTTGCGGATAATTCTCTTGAAGTAGAAAAATGCGCACCGGTTAATGTTGACGCTTCCTTATCAGGCAATGAGCTGCTTGAAAATCTTTCTTTTGCAAACAGAAATAATAAACTGCTTGCGGAAGCTGTTGAGAACTGGGCTGAACGCAGCAGCATTGAATATATAAGAGAAAGCGGTTTTAACCGTTACAGCGGTATACTGCAAAACAGTGAGCTGCTGTCTGAACTCCCGCGGAAAATTGGCAGCAGCTTCAGTGCTTCAAGGCTTGAAACTTATGCGGATTGCCCATTTAAATTTATGGTAAGTTATTTGTGGCGGCAGGAAGAATATGCTGAAATGGATGAAGATATAAATGCTGCGGACGAAGGAAGCCTTATGCACGCCGCAGCAGCACAGTTTATAGGCTTGTATTTAAATAAAAGCCTTGCGGAGTATCCGCTGGAAACTTTGTGTGAAGAAATGCGGCGCATTTTTGATGTTTTAAGCAGGGAATACGAGCAAAGCGGCAAATTGAAAGACACTATATTTTTAACTTATCAAAAAGAAAATATTTTGAAGCGCTTGCTTAAATTTGTTAAAGCGGAATACAATTATGCAAAAGCATGGTACGGATTTAAGCCTTTAAATGTGGAAATGTCTTTTGGGCCGGGTACATCTCTGCCGCTTAGTTTAAGTGATGAAGACGGTGCGGTTTATAATTTTAAAGGACGTATTGACCGCGTTGACGCTGACGGCGAAAGAATTTTTGTTACCGATTACAAGCGCAGCAAAATACCGGACCCCAAAGATATAAAGGATGGTTTGGATTTGCAGATGCCACTTTATTTGCTGGCAGCGGAACAGCTGACAAAAGATAAAACGGTTTTGGGTGGCGATTATTTTTCTTTTAAAAGTTCCGAACGTGATAGAGGAATAGTTTTTGATGCTAAAAATAAACCGCAGTTCTTTACAGCAAAATCCGTAGGTGAATGGGACAGTTTTGTTGAAGAAACGAAGCAGTTTATTACCGGCTACATAAAAGCCATGCGCAGCGGCAATTTTAAGCCGTCCGCAAAAAGAATATGCTCAAATTATTGCCCGGCGCGTGAAATTTGCAGGCGTTTCAACGAAAAAAACAACGGAGGTGCAGACGGAGATGTTTAATTTTACAGAAAATCAGGCAGCGGCCATTAATACTCTTAACTGCAACGTCTCCGTATCTGCCGGTGCGGGCAGCGGCAAAACTAGAGTGCTTGTTGAGCGTTTCATCAACATTCTTGCTCAGGGCATAAAAAATCCGCAAAAGGCTGTGCAGCCAAAAGAAATACTGGCAATAACTTTTACGCGCAAAGCTGCGGCAGAAATGAAGGAACGCATACGCAAACGCCTGTATGAACTTGAAAAAGAGGATGCCGTAAATAAAGAGTTCTGGCATAACCACAGGCAGCGTTTTGACCAGGCCCGTATCAGCACAATTCATGGTTTCTGCAACGGCATATTAAAAGAAAACCCGGTAGAAACAGAGCTGGACCCTTCTTTTAATGTTGCGGAAGAAAATGATATGCAGGAATTTTTGGAAACCAATATTACGGCTTTTATTAAAAAAGCGATTGCAGAAAATGATTCCGGTTTGGAAGAACTTATCCGTAATTACGGAATTAAAGGCGTTAAAGAACAGCTGCTCAGCATTTATGGCATTGCCGATGAGGTTTTGAAACTTGAAAATCCGGCAGAGCCGTATAAAAAAAGTGCGGATTGTGAGCCTGAATTGCAGTCAGAGCTTACTGCGCTTGTTGACGAGCTTATTGCAGGTATGGGCACTGTTGTTGACAAAACAACCAAGCATTATCCCAAATTGCAGAATTTAAAGGAAAACCGCCATTTGGTTATTGATGCAATTAAGAAATATAAAACTGAAGAAAGCCGAGCGGTATTTGATAAATATATTGGCGTGCTTACCATGCAAGCTAAAGATAAAGCAGTTGTTGCCGAAGCTAGAGAAGCACTGAAAAAACTATACCAGGCTGCCATTGATGCCCGTGCAGCAGAACTGGTTACTGTATGGCATAATGTTTTGCGCAGCTGCCGTGAATTTGTGCTGGCAAAGCAGGAAGAACTTAATTTAATCGGTTTTGATGATTTGGAAAGCCTTGCCTTGAAGCTTTTGCTTGATTCACAGGAAACACGGCATAAATACCAGCAGAATTTTAAATATATAATGGTTGATGAATTTCAGGATACCAATGAGCGACAGCGCGAGATTATATACCTTTTATGCGGCGACGATAAGGACAGCCTGAACGGTAATAAGCTGTTCGTTGTTGGCGACCCCAAGCAATCTATTTACCGTTTCCGCGGTGCCGATGTTAATGTTTTTGCACGTGTGCGCAGAGATATTGCCGCCAAAAAAGGCAAAAACATTGTTTTGGATGACAATTTCCGCACGGTGGATAAAATTCTTGATTTCTGTAATGCAACCTTCCCGGATTTGTTGGGGCTTGACGAAACGCAGGATGTGTTTTTTGAAGCGCTGCGGGCTAACCGTTCAGGTACGCTTTTGCCGGAACTTATTGTAATAAACCATGATGAGCAGACAGCGCAGATGGATGCACGCGAAGCGGAAGCTGCCTTTATTGCGCAGAAAATAAAAAGCCTGCACGATGAAGAAGGCGTTTTATACAGCGATATTGTTATTTTACTGCGTGCCATGACAAAGGTTGATTATTACGAAAATGCTCTTAACTGCTGCGGAATACCTTGCAATGTTGTTGACGGCAAAGGCTTTTATGGAAGGCAGGAAATCATTGATTTTATCAATTTGCTGACAGTTTGTGCCGACAGCAGGCGTAATTTGGAACTGGCAGGTGTTTTGCGTTCGCCATATTTTGCTGTTGATGACGAAACGCTTACTGCTTTGTTCTTTAAATTACAGGATAATGCAAATAAATATGAAAGTTTATGGCAGGTTCTGCAAAGCGGAACATATCCGGAATATTTAGCCGAAACGGAAAAAAGCAAATTAAAGCGTTGCAGCGGCGTTTTAAAACAAATTTATGATGCTTCCATGTCATTGCCGCTTACGGATTTATTCAGTTTTATCGAACAGATTCTTAATCTAAATGCTGTTACTGCCGCACAGCCGGGTGGAGAAGAAAAAAACGCCAATTTAAAGAAATTATTTGCTCTTGCCGCTGAATTTTGCCTGCACAGGCAGGGTGGACTGCGTGAATACCTTGATAACATAAAACGCCTGCGTGCGCTTAATGCGCGTGAAGCGGCAGCTGTTGCCGGTAATGCACAGGAAGCCGTAAAAATTATGACTATCCATAAATCAAAAGGGCTTGAGTTTCCAACCGTTATTTTGCCGGCACTTGATACAGGTGTTGGCGGCGGCAGCACGCAAATAAATTTTAATAAAAACACAGGGCTTGGCATTAAAGTTGATGTTAACGGAAACTTGCAGGAAAGCAGCGTTTTTAAAGAAATAAAAGCCTTAAACAGTGAACTTGATAAGGCAGAGAAGGAACGCCAGTTTTATGTGGCGGCAACGCGTGCAAAAGACAGGCTGATTTTGTCCGGCGTTACAAAAACCAAAGGTGATAAAGGCACATGGTTTAAAAATTTGAAAAATATATTAAGCGGCTATGAAGACATGATTTTTACCGATGTTAACGCGGCGGAAATATTACCGCAGGAAATGCAGGCGGAAGAAGATACCGAAAGTTTAATCGGCGAAGATGTAATTGCCAATACTATGCCGCTGCCGGAATACGGCAAAGCCTGGCAGCAAAGTTTTTCGGCTTCATCTTTACAGCAGTATAATATCTGCCAGCGAAGTTTTTATTACCATTATATTTTGCAAATGCCGCCTGTTGAGCCTCAGCTGAACGGTGAAAACGCAATTGATGCCAGAACTTTTGGCACTTTGGTGCATAAAGCACTGGAAAAATATGCCGGCAATGTAAAAAAAGCCTTAATGCAGGCTGCTTATGATAATAATTTACAGGATTATGACCTTAGCGAAGCAGAAAAAATGCTGGAAGAATATCTGCGAAGCAATTTATATCCGGGCCTGGAGGCTAAACAGCTGCACGAAACCGGCTTTGCGCTGCCGGTACTTGCAAAATACGGCATAAATGCGCAGTGCTACGGCTTTATAGATAACATTATTTATAATTCTAACGGCAGTTTAAGTATTATTGATTATAAAACAGGGCATGTGCCTGACGCACTTCCCAAAGGATATAAATATCAGCTGGCCTTGTATAAGCTGGCGGCAGAAGAAATGTTTAGCCTGCCTGTTAAAAGTGCAGAACTGCATTTTCTGCGCGGTTGTGTAAGTTTTGAACTGCCGGCAGGCTTTAACCCTGAAGAAATTGCAGCCGAACTGCAAAGCATTTTTGCTAAAACAGATGAGCGGGAATTTACATGCAGCACAGCTTATTGCCACAGCTGCCCGTATGCGTATTTCTGCAAAAAAATTTAAGGCGGGAGCGCATATAGTAAAATTTGCTTTAGTATAGTATAATGTATACAAAAAAGAATAAGAGGTGTTTACATAATGAAAACAAAAATTACCGAACTTTTAGGCATTAAATATCCTGTTATCCAGGGCGGTATGGCATGGACTTCCGATGCTAACCTTGCAGCGGCTGTTTCCAATGCTGGCGGCGCAGGCATTATTGCTACCGGCGGCCGTACCACCGAATGGACCAAAGCAGAAATCCAGAAATGCAAAACCTTGACCGATAAACCTTTTGGCGTAAACTTAATGCTGATGGCACCGAATGTTAACGAAATTATCGAAGTTGTATGCGAAGAAAGAGTTGCTTTTGTAACTCTCGGCGCAGGCAACCCGGTGCCGCATATTGAAAAACTGCACAGTGCAGGCATTAAGGTTATTCCGGTTGTGCCGAACGTAAAACTTGCAAAACGTGTGGAAGCAGCTGGCGTAGACGCAATGGTTATTGAAGGAATGGAAGGCGGCGGGCATATCGGCCAGCAGACCACCATGGCGCTGATGACTAACGTACTGCCTCTGGTTAAAAACGTACCTGTACTGGTTGCAGGCGGTATTGCCGACGGCCGCGGCATTGCAGCAGCACTTCTGATGGGTGCAGACGGTGTACAGATGGGTTCCCGTTTTATTCTTACCACCGAATGCCCGACTCATCCGCGTGCTAAACAGGCAATTATTGATGCTACCGACACCGATTCCGCTGTTACCGGCTTCAGCCGCAACAACGCAGTACGCTGCCTGAAAAACGAATTTACCAAAGAATATCTTGCCAAAGAAGTTGCGGGCGCTCCGCAGCAGGAACTTAATGATTTTGCAACCGGCACCAACCGCATGGGTGCAGTAGACGGCGACATTGAGCATGGCGCAGTGCTTGTAGGCCAGAGCCTGAACGCTCTTAACGAAATTCTGCCCTGTAAGGAAGTTATGGAAAAACTTATTGCCGAAGCTAGAGAAACCCTTGCCAACGCTAAAAACATTGAACTGTAATTTATAAAGTTAAACAGCGTTTCCCGTAAGTGGGAAGCGCTGTTTTTTTATTCAAGTTTATAACTAAAATTATTTTATTGATAACGAATTTTAATTATATACCATTCTTGACAAGATAATTATTATTGATTATAATTTATCTAAAGTTAGCTAAGGCTAACAAAATTAGAAGGGATGTGTAATTATGTCGTTAATTAACAAAGAAGTAAGCGAATTTTCCGTACAGGCTTTTCATAAAGGTGAATTTAAAACTGTAACCAAGGCAGATATTCTTGGCAAATGGAGCGTATTTTTCTTCTATCCGGCAGACTTTACCTTTGTTTGCCCGACCGAGTTGGAGGACCTTGCTAATAAATATGCCGAGTTCCAGAAAATCGGCTGCGAAATTTATTCTGTTTCCTGCGACAGCCATTTTGTGCATAAAGCCTGGCATGATGCTTCCAAAACCATTAAAAAAATTGAATACCCGATGCTGGCAGACCCAACCGGTAAATTGGCACGCGATTTTGACGTAATGATTGAAGAAGACGGCATGGCAGAACGCGGCAGCTTTATTGTGAACCCGGAAGGCAAAATTGTTGCTTACGAGGTAATTGCAGGCAACGTAGGGCGTAATGCCGATGAATTGTTCCGCCGCGTGCAGGCAAGCCAGTTTGTTGCCGAGCACGGCGACCAGGTTTGCCCGGCAAAATGGCAGCCCGGTGCGGAAACCTTAAAACCGAGCCTTGAACTTGTAGGGTTGCTGTAATGAAAACTTTGTATGACGTTATTGTAATAGGCGGCGGGCCTGCGGGGCTTACTGCCGCCCTGTATCTGGCACGCGCGAGATACAGCGTGCTGGTTGTCGAAAAAGAAAAATTCGGCGGGCAAATTACCATTACTGCCGATGTTGTTAACTACCCCGGCGTAATGCAGGGCAGCGGCACTGAGATTACAGAAACCATGCGCCGCCAGGCAGAAAGCTTCGGCGCGGAGTTTTTGCTGGCGGAAGTTACCGGTCTTGATATGCAGGGCGATTTAAAAACCGTGCATACCTCCAAGGGCGATGTTAAGGCGTTCGGCGTGCTTTTGGCAACGGGCGCGCACCCGCGCAAAGTTGGCTTTAAGGGCGAAGAAGAATTTAAAGGGCGTGGCGTGGCGTACTGCGCTACCTGCGACGGCGAGTTCTTTACCGGGCTGGATATTTTCGTAGTGGGCGGCGGTTTTGCAGCGGCGGAAGAAGCAGTGTTTTTAACCCGCTATGCCCGCAGCGTAACCATTTTGGTGCGCAGCGATGACTTTACCTGCGCGGCAGCTACTGCTGATTTGGCGAAAAAGCATCCTAAAATCAAAATCTGCTACAACACGGTGGTAGATGAAGTTGCAGGCGGCAGCATACTGACGCTTCTGCGTTACCGCAATGTCAAAACGGGCGAGGTGACGGAGTACAGTCCTCCGGAAGGCGAGGGTTTTGGCGTATTTGTGTTTGCCGGTTACACGCCTGCTACGGAGCTGGTAAAAGGGATGGCGGAGCTGGACGATTGCAGCTACATTATTACCGACGCGAACCAAAAAACTAACGTTGAAGGTTTATATGCGGCGGGCGACGTTTGCATTAAAAACCTGCGGCAGGTTGTAACTGCCGTCAGCGACGGTGCGCGTGCGGCGACGGAACTTGAAAAATACGCCTGTATGATGCAGGCTAAAACCGGCATTAAGCCGGAGTTTAAAATTCCCGAACGTGCGGTAGGGCAGGTAGAAGCTAAACCGGCGCAGGCGGAAGACAGCGGCGAGATTTTTACAGATGCGATTAAAGCGCAGCTGCAAACCGTGTTCGGCAGAATGGAAAAGCCGTTGGTGTTGGAACTGAGCCTTGACGATAGGAAAATATCGAAAGAACTGCAATATTACGCGCAGGAGATGGCGGCGCTGACAGATAAATTGACGGTAAAGGCAGGCAGCGAGGCGGAAAAACCGTGCGTGCGTGTGCTGAGCAGCGACGGCAGCTATACGGGCATTGCCTTTCACGGCGTACCGGGCGGGCACGAGTTTAATTCGTTCGTTATCGCGCTGTACAATGCGGCAGGTCCGGGGCAGCCTGTGGACGAAGCAACGCTTGCCAAAATTAAAAATCTTAATAAAAAGCTTAATTTAAAAATTTTGGTGTCGCTTTCGTGCACTATGTGCCCGGAACTTGTAATGGCGGCGCAGCGCATAGCAGCAGAAAACGCCAATATTACCGCAGAAGTTTACGACATTAACCATTTTGCGGAACTGAAAACCAGGTACAACATTATGAGCGTACCATGCATGGTCATTAACGATAACGATGTCCTTTTCGGCAAAAAAACTATTGCTGAGCTTGTGGAAATTTTAAGCAAATATTAACCTACGCAGCACATCTGTTACGGCAGGTGTGCTGTTTTGCTGTAAAAAACTGTAAATATTTTGTTTTCGCCTTTAAAAAATTTGACTTCCAATGCCAGGAAGTGTTACAATAATAACAACATAAAACTTACCTTTAAATCGGTCCTGTGAGACTGTAAGGTAGACTTTTAGGTAACTTGTACTACAAGCCTTCCTATCCTCATGGGGACCGGAAGGCTTTTATTTTTGTAAGTAAGCGGCTTTAGCCGCAAGTTATGCTTAAATTAACAAACAGGAGGTTTCTGCAATGGCAAAAGCAACAGTTTCTCTCGGCGGACGGGATATACTGGATTTGGATTCGCTTTCCGTTGAGGAATACGAGCTCATCCTTAAAACCGCAGCCGAGATGAAAAGAATTATGAAGCGTGATATTAAAAAGGTTCCTTCGCTGCGTGGCAAATCTATCATCAACTTGTTCTATGAACCAAGTACGAGAACCCGCACTTCTTTTGAACTGGCAGGAAAATATCTTGGCGCTGATGTTGTAAACATTACTACTTCAAGCTCCAGTGTTGTAAAGGGTGAATGCCTGCGCGACACAATTCTTACCGTACAGTCCATGGCTTGTGATGCCATTGTAATGCGCCATCCTATCGAAGGTGCCGCAGCCTATGCTGCCGATGTTTCCAAAGCCGTAATTATCAACGCCGGGGACGGTGCCCATGCACATCCTTCTCAGGGACTGCTTGATATGTTTACCATCCGCGAGCAGGGCAAAGATTTTAAAGGACTTAAAATGGCAATTGTCGGCGATATTTTATACAGCCGTGTTGCACGCACCAATATCGCTGCATGGACAAAACTGGGCGCGGAAGTGCATGTTGCAGGCCCGATGACTTTAATTCCGCACGATATTGAAGCACTTGGTGTAAAAGTACATAAACGTGTTGAAGATGCTATTGAAGGCGCTGATGTTATCGACATTCTGCGTATTCAGCTTGAACGCCAGCAGAAAGGTTTGTTCCCGTCTGCACGCGAATATGCAAGAATTTTTGGCATTAACGAAAAACGCCTGGCACTGGCCAAACCTGATGTAACCGTGCTGCATCCGGGTCCGATGAACCGCGGCCTTGAAATTTCTTGGGATGTTGGTTACTGCGACAACGCCAAAATCAGGGACGAAGTACAAAACGGTGTTGCCGTGCGTATGGCATTGCTGTTCTTAACGCTGACAGGAGGGAAACAAATTGAAAACATTAATTAAAAACGGACGTGTGGTTGACCCTTCGCAAAATCTTGATGCGGTAATGGATGTGCTTATTGAAGACGGCGTTGTTGCTGCAATTGATAAAAATATCGAAGCAGCTGCCGATGAAGTTTATGATGCTTCCGGCCTTGTGGTTGCTCCGGGGCTTGTTGATGTGCATACACATCTGCGCGAGCCTGGCCTTGAAGCAAAAGAAGACATTGTTACCGGCACCATGGCAGCAGCGGCAGGCGGCGTAACCACTATTGCCTGCATGCCTAACACCAAACCGGTTGTAGATAACAGCATTATCGTCAGCGGCATTAAAGAACGCGCTGCCCGCGAAGGTTATGTAAATGTAGAAGTTATCGGCGCCATCAGCAAGGGCGAACAGGGCAAGGAACTGGCTGAACTTGGCGATATGGCAGAAAAAGGCGCTATGGCTTTCAGTGATGACGGCCATTATGTAGAAAGCAGCCGCCTGTTTTTACTGGCTGCAAGATATGTAAGCGCTTTTGATAAGGTTTTGATTTCCCATTCTATCGAGGAAGAACTTAACCACGAAGGTTATATGCATGAAGGCGCTGTTTCCGCACGCATCGGCGTGCCCGGCATTCCTTATATTTCCGAAGATATCGCTGTAGCGCGTGACTGCATAATTTCCGAATATACCGGTGCGCATGTACATATTGCACACGTTGCTTCCAAAGGCGCGCTTGATATTATCCGCCGCGCCAAGGCAAGGGGAGTAAACGTAACCTGCGAGGTTACCGTTCACCACCTGACTTTAACGGATGAAGCATGCAGCACATACAGCACGGCTACAAGAGTATCGCCGCCGCTGCGCAGCATGGACCACGTGGAAGCATGCCGCCAGGCATTGAAAGACGGTACTGCGGACGCTATCGTTACGGACCACGCTCCGCACGCACCGGAAGAAAAAGACGTTGAGTTCCGTTATGCACCGAACGGTTTTACCGGCCTTGAAACTTCTCTGGGTGTAATTTTAACTGAACTTTATCATACTGGGCTCTTCACAATTAATGAAATTATTGATAAAATGAGTACAGCGCCTGCGCATATTTTTGCATTAAATGCTGGAAGTTTAAAAGTTGGCTCTCCGGCGGATGTAACTGTTATCGACCTTAACAAGGAATGGACAGTTGATAATACGAAATTTTATACACGCGGCAACGTAACACCTTTCAATGGCAAACATTGCAAAGGCAAAGCGGTTGCCACTATGGTAGCAGGTAAATTTGTTATGAGAGATGGTGTAGTATGCGGCAAATAGGCAGAAAGGGTAAACTTGTTTTAAAAGACGGCAGCGTTTACAGAGGTACTTTGTACGGCAAACGCAATGCTGTCGGCGAAGTTGTTTTTACAACTGGCATGAGCGGTTATCAGGAAACTTTGACTGACCCCTCGTTTTGCGACCAGATTGTTGTAATGACTTATCCTTTGGTAGGCAATTACGGTATCAATAAAGATTTTAACCAGGGCAGAAGGTGTTTCTTCCAGGGCTATGTTATCAGCGAGCTGTGCGACCACCCGAGTAACTGGAAAAACGAAAAATCTCTGGAAGATTTTCTTGATGAACAGGATGTTCCGGTACTGGTTGGCGTAGATACGCGTGCCATTACCAGAAAGCTGAGAAACTACGGCGTTTTGCAGGGCGTTATCGTTCCGGACGAAATGCCGCAGGAAGAAGTTGACAAACTGCTGGCACTGCCGGAAGTTCATGACCAGGTAGCCAAAGTTACAACTCCGGAAATTTATACGATGGGCGAAGGCAAATACCATGTAGCTGTTATGGATTACGGCATTAAGCAGAACATCCTTAACTATCTGGCAAGCTTCGGCTGCCGCCTTACTGTGTTCCCGGCATTTACAAGCGCGCAGGAAGTTCTTGCTTCCCAGCCGGACGGCATCTTCCTTTCCAACGGCCCGGGGGACCCGAAGGATTTGACTTCCGTTATCGAAGAAGTTAAAAAATTCATCGGCAAACGCCCGATTTTCGGTATCTGCCTCGGCCATCAGCTGATGGCGCTGGCAAATGGTGCCGATACATACAAAATGAAATTCGGCCACCGCGGCATTAATCATCCTGTTAAGGATTTGCTTGAACATAAAGTTATGATTACTTCGCAGAATCACGGTTATGCCGTTGATGAAAAATCACTGGAAGGCAAAAATATTGAAATTACAAATATTTCGCTGAATGACCATACGATTGAAGGCGTGCGTTATCTTGACCACCCGACCTTTACCGTGCAGTACCATCCGGAAGCAAGCCCGGGACCTGGCGGTCACGAATATTTGTTTGAACGTTTTATTAAAATGATGGGAGGCCGCTAATATGCCGAAACTGCAAAATGTAAAAAAAGTACTGGTTATCGGTTCCGGTCCGATTATTATCGGGCAGGCGGCAGAATTTGACTATTCCGGTACACAGGCCTGCCGCGCATTAAAGGAAGAAGGGCTTGAGGTTGTACTGGTAAACAGCAACCCGGCTACTATTATGACGGATGTGCATATTGCCGACCGTGTTTATGTTGAACCTGTTAATGTGGAATTTTTGGAAAGCGTTATTAAACGCGAACGCCCGGATGCTTTGCTGGCAACCCTGGGCGGGCAGGTTGGCCTGAACCTTGCCATTGACCTTGATAAACAGGGGATTTTGCGCGAGTATAATGTTAAACTTCTGGGTACCCAGATTGAAAGCATTAAACGTGCGGAAGACCGTGAACTTTTTAAGGAAACGATGGAAAAAATCAATCAGCCGATTCCGGAAAGCACGATTGTTGAAACCGTTTCCGCAGCTAAGGAATTTGCGCGTGAAGTTGGTTATCCGCTTATCGTACGCCCGGCATATACTTTGGGCGGCACCGGCGGCGGATTTGCCGATAACGAGGAAGAATTCCGGGAGATTATGAAAAACGCTCTGGTGCTGTCGCCCGTCCATCAGGTTCTGGTGGAGAAGAGCATCAAGGGCTTCAAGGAAATCGAATACGAGGTCATGCGGGACGCCAACGACACCGCCATTGCCATCTGCAACATGGAGAACCTTGACCCCGTGGGCATCCACACCGGCGACTCGGTGGTCGTGGCACCTTCTCAGACCCTGACCGACCACGAGTACCAGATGCTGCGCACCGCCGCGCTGGACATCATCACCGAGCTGGGCATTGAGGGCGGCTGCAACTGCCAGTTTGCCCTGAAGCCCGACAGCTTTGACTACGCGGTCATCGAGGTCAACCCCCGTGTGTCCCGTTCTTCGGCACTGGCTTCCAAGGCCACCGGCTACCCCATCGCCAAGGTGGCGACCAAGATCGCCATCGGCTACACGCTGGACGAGATCACCAACGACGTCACCGGCAAGACCTGCGCCTGCTTTGAGCCTGCGCTGGACTACATCGTGGTCAAGTACCCGAAGTGGCCCTTTGATAAGTTCGTCTACGCCGACAAGTCTCTGGGTACCCAGATGATGGCCACCGGCGAGGTCATGAGCATCGGCAACAGCTTCGAGGCTGCCATGATGAAGGCCGTCTCTTCCATCGAGCTGGGCATGGACACCCTGACCCACAAGCCCTTCGAGGAGCTGAGCGACGACGAGATCGTGGACCACATGCATGTGCAGGATGCCGAGCGCGTCTTCTGCGTCTATGAGGCCCTCAAGCGCGGCATCGACCACGAGACCATTTACCGCATCACCAAGATCGACTGGTGGTTCCTCGACAAGATGCAGCATCTGGCAGACCTCGAAAAGGGTCTGGCCAAGTGCGAGGGCGTCCTGAGCGTGGCCCAGTATAAGGAAGCCAAGAAGTACGGCTTCCAGGATAAGACCATCAAGCGTCTGGCCAAGGTGGACAAGCTCCCCGTGGAGAACTACCGCGCCGGCTTTAAGATGGTCGATACCTGTGCCGCTGAGTTTTCGGCCAACACCCCTTACTTCTACTCCACCTACGACGGCGACAACGAAGCCGCCGAGTTCATCGCGGAGAAGGAGGCCAAGGCCGCCGAGAAGGGCGAACCCAGGAAAAAGAAAGTCCTCGTCTTCGGTTCCGGCCCCATCCGCATCGGTCAGGGCATCGAGTTCGACTACTGCTCTGTCCACTGCGTCTGGACCCTCAAGAAGCACGGCTGTGAGGCTATCCTCGTCAACAACAACCCCGAGACGGTCTCCACCGACTTCGACACCGGCGACCGCCTGTATTTCGACCCGCTGAACCCCGAGAGCGTGGACAACATCATCGCGACCGAGAAGCCCGACGCCTGCGTTGTTCAGTTTGGCGGTCAGACTGCCATCAAGCTGGCCAAGCACATGGACGAGATCGG